>ENA-OFCD01000418-OFCD01000418.1-metagenomes-genome-assembly--contig:-NODE-418-length-27260-cov-14.694946_pt1 | contig 27260 bp, 27 predicted proteins | sample MGYA00153392_OFCD01 | MGnify analysis MGYA00153392
CGTCCCCTTCCCCGGGCTCGCGAAGATCGGCGAGAGGAGCGCGCCGTCGACCTCCGCGAGGGGTGCGTCCGCGGCGTGGACCGCGCTCGAGATCCACACGCCCTTGCCGAGCAGCGGGCGCGCATCGCGCGAAGAGGCGCTCCCTTCGCCGAGGTGGACCGCGTCGATGCCGAGCGCCCGCGCGCCGGCCATCGCCGCGGCTCCGAAAACCTCGAGCGCCGCAAACGCCGTCGCGACCTCGACCAAGATACGCACCACCTTGGATGAATTATCGAAGCGCTATCCGGCCGGCCTCAAATCGTCGGTGTTCTACGACAGCTCGACCTTCGTCTCCGACACCATCCGCACCGTGCTCGAAACCCTGCTCGAGGCCTTTGCCCTCGTCGTGCTGGTGGTGTTCCTGTTCCTCGGCAACATCCGCGCGACGGTCATCCCGACCATTTCGGTGCCGGTCAGCCTGATCGGCACTTTCGCCGTGCTGCTCACACTCGGCTACACCGCCAATACCATCTCGCTGCTGGCCATGGTGCTGGCGATCGGCATCGTCGTCGACGACGCGATCGTGGTGGTCGAAAACGTCGAGCGCAACATCGAGAGCGGCTTGACGCCGCGCGAGGCCACGTACCGCGCGATGCGCGAGGTCTCCGGGCCGATCATCGCGATCGCGTTGGTGTTGTGCGCGGTGTTCGTGCCGCTTGCGTTCATCAGCGGGCTGACGGGCCAGTTCTACAAGCAGTTCGCACCCACCATCGCGATCTCGACCGTGATCTCGGCGATCAACTCGCTGACCTTGGCGCCCGCCCTCGCCGCGCTCTTGCTCAAAGGCCACGACGCGCCGAAAGACTGGTTGACCCGCGTGATGGACAGACTGCTGGGGCGCTTCTTCCGCGCGTTCAACCGCCTGTTCCAGCGCGGCTCCGCGGCGTATGGCAGCGGCGTGAAGACAGCGGCCTCACGCAAGGCGGTGATTCTGGGCATCTACGCCGTGCTCGCCATCGCGACCATCGGTGTCTTCAAACTCGTGCCGAACGGCTTCGTGCGGGCGCAAGACAAGCAGTACCTGATCGGCTTCGCGCAATTGTCCGACGGCGCCACGCTCGACCGCACCGAAGAGGTCGTGCGCCGCATAAACAGGTTCGTGATGAAGCAACCCGGCGTCGAGCACGCGGTCGCGTTCCCGGGCTTGTCGATCAATGGTTTCACGAACAGCTCGAACTCGGGCATCGTGTTCGTCACGCTGAAAGACTTCGACCAACGCAAGACGAAAGACCTGTCGGCCGGTGCAATCGCGCAAGGCCTTGGCGGCCAGTTCGGGGAGATTCAAGACGCTACCGTGGCAGTCTTTTCGCCGCCGCCGGTGCAGGGACTGGGCACGACCGGTGGCTTCAAGCTGCAGATCGAAGACCGCGCCTCGCTCGGCCTCGAAGCGCTCGACGCGGCGCAAAAATCCTTCATGGCCAAGGCCCGTGCCGCGCCCGAACTCACCGGCCTGTTCTCGAGCTGGCAGGTCAACACGCCGCAGCTCTATGCCGACATCGACCGCACCAAGGCGCGCCAGCTCGGCGTGCCGATCACCGACGTGTTCGAGACGATGCAGATCTACCTCGGCAGCCTGTATGCGAACGACTTCAACAAGTTCGGGCGGACGTATTCGGTGCGCGTGCAGGCCGATGCGGCGTATCGCGGCCGTGCCGAAGACATCGGCGCGTTGAAGGTGCGCTCGACGACCGGTGAGATGGTGCCGCTCTCGGCGCTGATGAAGGTCACGCCGACCTTCGGCCCGGAACGCGCGATGCGCTACAACGGCTTTCTGACGGCCAACATCAACGGCGGCGCCGCGCCGGGCTTCTCGTCGGGCGAGGCGCAAGACGTGATCAAACGCATCGCCGCCGAGACGCTGCACCCGACATCTCTTACGAGCGGACCGACCTGACCTACCAGGAAATCATCGCCGGCGGTTCGGCGGCGCTGATCTTCGCGATCGCGATCCTGCTGGTGTTCCTCGTGCTCGCCGCGCAGTACGAAAGCCTGACGCTGCCGCTGGCCATTTTGATGATCGTGCCGATGGGCTTGTTCGCCGCGATGACCGGCGTGTGGCTGACCGACGGCGACAACAACGTGTTCACGCAGATCGGGCTGATGGTGCTGGTGGGGCTGAGTGCGAAGAACGCGATCCTGATCGTCGAGTTCGCGCGTGAGCTGGAGTTCGCGGGGCGCACGCCTGTGCAGGCCGCGATCGAGGCGAGTCGCCTCCGCCTGCGGCCGATCCTGATGACTTCGCTGGCCTTCGTGATGAGCGTGCCGCCGCTCGTACTCGCGACCGGCGCGGGCGCCGAGATGCGCCAGGCGATGGGCATCGCGGTGATCGCCGGGATGATCGGCGTGACCGCGTTCGGCATCTTCCCGACGCCGGTGTTCTACGTGCTGATGAGGAGGCTGGCCGGCAACCGGCCGTTGAAGTTGCACGGCGATGTGCCGCACGTCGATGCCGGCCATGCGATCGGCGGCGGCGGAGGCGAGAGCCACGCGCTGACACCGCAACCGGCGGCGCCGCTGCGCTTGCCGGAATGAATTTGCAAGGACATGACATGAACCACAAACGCTTATCGGCCCGCGGGGCGCTCGCCCCTCTTTTCACCAGCCTTTTCGCCGCCCTCGTGCTCGCCGGCTGCTCGACCACACCGACCTTCGAGCCGGTCGCGCCGCCGGCCGCACCGCTCGCCTTCAAGGAGCTCGACGGCCTTTGGGCTGCCCTCCGACCCGCCGAAGCGCAAGCCCGCGGCGAGTGGTGGAAGTCCTTCGCCGACCCGCTGCTCGACGACCTGGTGGCGCGCGCCGATCGCAACAACACCAGCATCCAGCTCGCGGCGGCTCGGCTCGCGCAGGCCCGTGCGTTGCTGCGATCGACCGATGCCGACCGCCTGCCGCAACTCGGCCTGAACGGCGGCGCGAACCGGCAGTCGGCGAGCCCCGCGCTCGGCACGACGGCGGCCGGCAACGTGTTCAACGCTGGCCTCGGTGCCTCGTACGAGCCCGACCTGTTCAGCCGCCTCGCGGGTGCGAGCAACGCCGCTGCGCTCGATGCGCAATCGCGCGAGGCGCTGGTGCAGAGCACGCGCCTGCTGGTGCAATCGGATGTGGCGCAAACCTACTTCGGCCTGCGCGCGCTCGATGCCGAACGCGCACTCGTGCGGCAAACCGTGGTCGCCTACCGCGACACGCTGCACCTCACCGAACGCCGCCACGCCGCCGGCGACGTGGCCGAGCTCGACCTGGCGCGCGTGCGCACCGAGGTCGCCTCGACCGAGTCGCAAGCGCTTGCGCTCGACCGGCGCCGCGCCGAACTCGAACACGCGCTCGCGGTGCTGCTCGGCGAACTGCCGAGTGCGCTGACGCTGACAGAGCGGCTGGCCGACAAGGCGGGCCGAACCGGAGGTAACGACGGCACCGAAGGCAATGACCGGAGCGGCGCGCTGCCGCAGGTGCCGCCCGGCGTGCCGAGCACCGTGCTCGCGCGCCGGCCCGACGTGGCCGCGGCGCAGCGCACGATGCAGGCCGCGCAGGCACGTGTCGGCATCGCGCAGGCCGCGTGGTTCCCCGATGTGTCACTCACCGCATCGGGCGGTTTCGCGTCGGCCGACCTCGGCGACCTGTTGAAGTGGTCGGCGCGCGCCTGGGGCGTCGGCGCGTTGCTGTCGCTTCCGATCTTCGACGGCGGTCGCCGCGAAGCCGGCGTGCAAAGCGCGAATGCGCAATGGGACACCGCCGCCGCGGGCTACCGCGGGCAGGTGCTCGTGGCGTTCCGCGATGTCGAGGACCAGTTGTCGTCGTTGCGCCTGCTCGCCGATCAGGCGACCGCCCAAGCGCAAGCCGTCGATTCGGCCAGCCGCGCCACCGTGTTCTCGACTTCGCGCTACCGCAACGGCTACGTCAGCCAGCTCGAGCTGCTGGATGCGCGCCGCAGCGAGCTCGCGAACCGCAGGCAAGCGCTTCAAGTGCGCTCGGCGCAGTACCAGTCGACGATCGGGTTGATCAGGGCGTTGGGCGGTGGTTGGGGCACGACGCCGGTTTGACCGACCTGAAGCTCAGCGCGGCGCCGCGACCACCGACGCCACCCACGCATCGACCGCGCGCTCGAGCACCGGCAGCGGCACGGCGCCCTGGTCGAGCACCACGCTGTGGAACTGGCGGATGTCGAAGCGCGCGCCGAGTTTTTGCTTCGCGCGGTCGCGCAGCTCGATGATCTTCAACTCGCCGACCATGTAGCCGAGCGCCTGCGCCGGCCACGAGTAGTAGCGATCGACCTCGCTGCTGACGAACGGCACATCGACGCCGGTGCGCTCGGCCATCCAGTCGATCGCCCGCTGGCGTGACCAGCCGAACGCATGGATGCCGGTATCGACGACGAGCCGTGCGGCGCGAAACGCCTGCCCCTGCAGGTGGCCGAAGCGGCTGTACGGATCTTTGTACAGGCCGAGTTCGAACCCCAGCGTCTCGGCGTACAGCGCCCAGCCCTCGGTGTAGGCCACGTAGCCGGCGCTGCGCCGGAACTTCGGCAGCTCGCCGAGTTCGAGCGCACGCGCGACCTGCAGGTGATGACCCGGCACCGCCTCGTGTGCCACAAGCGTTTCCATCGCCCAGATCGGGCGTTTGCGCCAGGCCGCGACGTTGGCGTTGAACCAGCCGCCGCGCGAACCGTCGAGCGTCGGTGTGTCGTAGTACTCGGCGCGGTCCGGGCTCATGTGGACCGGCATCGCACGCACGCCGTAGGGCGCGCGCGGCAGCACGGCGAACAACCGAGGCAGTTCGGGGTCGATGCGCTTGGCGATGTCGCGGTAGCCGGCGAGCAGCGCCTCGGGGCCGGTGTGAAAGAACTTCGGGTCGGTGTTGAGGTGGGCGATGAACTTGGCGAAGTCGCCGGTGAAGCCGACCTTGCGCTGCACCGCCTCCATCTCGGCGCGCAGCCGCGCCATCTCGCGCAGGCCGATCGCGTGAATTTGCGCGGCGCTCAGCGTGGTGGTCGTCTGCGATTGCACTGCCGCCGCGTAGACCGCGGCGCCTTGCGGGTACAGGCTCAGCGCGCCATCGGACGGCGCGGCGCGCAGGTACTCGTCGGCCACGAAGGCACGCAGCCGGCGCAGCGGCACCAGCACCTGCTCGGCGATCGCCAGCCTGGCGCGCTCGCGCAGCGCCTGCTGCTCGGCCGCCGGGATGTCGGTGCCGAGCTGGTTGAACGGCGTGAAGAACGGGCCCTCCTCAGGGGCAGGCGCGAGCAGGGCATCGAGCTGCACCAACACGCGCTCGAGCACGTTGCGCGGCGGCACCCAACCAAGCCGCATGCCTTCGCGCAGCCGCGCCAGCTCTTGGTCGACGCGCCGCGGGTAGGCCGCAATGCGCGCCAACACTTGCTCGACCTGCGCACCCGTTGCGACCGGGCTGATCGTGAGCAGGTCGGCGAAGTTCGACTGGAAGCCATCGAGCGCGCCGAGGCTCAAGCTGCGGTAGCCGGCGAAGGGCTCGTAGCGCAGGTCTTCCTGCAGCTCGTAGATGAACATGTCGAGCGAGACTTGGTCGACCGGCGCGAGCGGGTCGCGCGCAATCGCCTGCGCTCGTGCCAGCGTCTCGCGCGTGGCCGCGTAACCCGCGGCGGTCGCAGCTGGCGAGGCATCCTGGAGACGATCACCGTAGCGCGTGTCGCCGAGGTGGCTGGCCCACTCCGGGTAGCGTTGCATCTGCGCTTCCCAGCGCGCATCGAAGAGCGCGTGCAGGCGCTGCGTCTCGGTTTGCGTTTGCGTTTGCGCCGGATCGGCGGCCACCGCGGCCGGTGCGATCGTGAAACTCAGCAGCGCTGCAAAGCCCGAGGCGGCCAGCCAATGGCGCCGCGTCGTGTCGATCGATGTCATGAAGCTCCTTGGGTTCGAACGAAGTGGTGCGGGCGGCGCTTGCGGCACACTGCCGCGCACGATGACCGAACCCCGACGACTCTCAGGCATGGCCTTCGCCCTCGCCGCCGGCCTGATGTGGGGGCTGGTGTTCGTCGGCCCGCTGTTGCTGCCGGAGTATCCCGCGGCCTTGCAGTCGTTCGGCCGCTACCTCGCGTTCGGGCTGATCGCGCTGCCGCTCGCGTGGTTCGATCGACACAAGCTCGCGCAGCTCTCGAAGGCCGATTGGATCGAGGCGCTCAAGCTCGCACTCGTCGGCAACATCGTCTACTACCTGTTCCTCGCGAGTGCGATCCAGCGCGCGGGCGGGCCGTTGCCGACGATGGTCATCGGCACCTTGCCGGTCGTGATCGCGATCACCTCGAAGCTGCGGCGTGCCGGTGCGGGCGCGCGCGCCGAGGCGCCGATCGCGTGGTCGAAGTTGCTGCCGTCGCTCGCGTTGATCGGGCTCGGCATCGCGCTCGTGAATCGCGTCGAGCTCGCGCACTTGCGGGCTGACCCGCATGCCGACCTCACGCGTTATGCGGTCGGCGGCCTCCTCGCCGTCGGCGCGGTCGTGTGCTGGACCTGGTATCCCATCCGCAATGCCGAATGGCTGCGCGCCCACCCCGACCGCAGCCCGCGCGGCTGGGCCACCGCGCAGGGGCTGATGACCTTGCCGCTGGCGCTCGTCGGCTATGCGCTCACGTGGGGCTGGGACATCGCGCGCGGCGACCCGTTCGAAATGCCGTTCGGCCCGCGTGCTGCCGAATTCATCCTTCTGATGTTCGCGATCGGCCTGTTCGCCTCGTGGCTCGGCACGCTGTGCTGGAACGAGGCGAGCCAGCGCCTGCCGCCAGCACTGGCCGGTCAGTTGATCGTGTTCGAGACGCTGGCCGCACTCAGTTATGCATTCGTGCTGCGCAAGCAATGGCCGCAGATGTTGACGTTGATCGGCGTGGCCCTGCTGATCATGGGCGTGGTGTGGGCGGTGCGCACGCAGCCGGTCGAAGCGGGACTACTTGGCGACACACCGAAACTCAAGTGAAACAGCCGCTGACCGGACAAAACCTGAATCGGTCTGCTCGAGTCGCAGGGTTTCGACTGACTTGGCTTCCTTTGCGCAAAAGTCGTTTGCCTCCGCGTACGCTTCGCCCTTGATCCCGATCGGCGGGCCGAATCCGACTTGAGCGCTCTTCTTCGCAATAAGAGAAGTGCCTTTGTCCATCGGTACGATGCCCGCAGACGCGCATCCGACAAGCAAACTAAGAACGAGACATCCAATCAATTTGTGCATTCGCATTTTCGCAACTTGCTGTTGCCGAATGTCGTCCAAGCCCTGGCCCACACGATGCCGCTCGATGTGAGCTATTTGAATTGGTCGAAACAACGAAAAGTCAACGTGGTTCCGCCGCGAAGTTGAAACACGCCGGCCGAGCCGACATCTTGGTTCGTCGCATTTTCAACTGCGGGCCGCTTGCCGAGCTTGGCGCAAGGCGCACTGGCGGCTTCGATTGCGGCTTGTCGTGCGGCGGCTGTCTTGTTCGGACCGAGGTTTGCTTGGCCAGTGACCATGTAGGTGTCTGCGCCGGTCGCGATCACGCCACTCGCGCTCGCATACGCGGAAAGAAGCACCGCAGCAGCGAGGCCAATTTCATGGCGAGTAGTCAAGATTCATCCTGCAATGAACCAGCCGCCCAGAAACCGTCGGCCGGCAGGTGCCGCCGCTGATCCAAAACTCGCTCGATGACTCATGAGGTTGAGCATGTGCCCGACCCTTGGCACCTCCGCCTGACGCAAGGTTCAGCTTTTCGTGTAGACGACATGGTTCGTGCTCACGGTGCTGAACTGCACGTCAATTGATATCGACGTGAGCGTGCCACCTGCGGCAATGCGGTAGCGAGCCTGTTGAGTGAACAGCAATTGGTTGGCGTTGTTGAAGCCTTTGGTAATCAGGTTCGCGATCGCCGTCGTTGGCGTGTCTGCTTCGATGACGTAGCTGAGATTGCGTTGGCCAGCAACCGTCGCCTTCGTGCTGTTCGCATACACCGTTACCGCCGCAAAGACGGCCGTGTCGCCAGCATTCACTGTGGCAGGAAGTGCAGACGACGCTGTGGTGTTCTTGCTGTATTCGACCCCGGCAATGGCGGTGCCGAGCAGGCTCAAGTTCGAGTCGCACTAGCCCGTGCTGGTGAAGGCATTCGACGCCGGCATGCAATTCGTCAAGTTGACGGTCGCGGTTTGGGTCGACAAAAAACGGTTGACACCTTCAAAGCTCGCCGGGACCGCGGCGGCCGTCGTGAACGCGGCATTGCCCGCGCAATTTCAAACATGGTGTAGTTGTCGCCGGCGCCGGCCGTGATTCGTGCCTTGTAGCCCGCGAACAGCGGGAACGTCGTGACGGGCGTGACCACTGGTGCCGAACCGGCATCACTGCCCCCGCCTCCACAGCCTTGGAGAAGTGCAGCCGAGACCTATGTCGTTGTGGTCAGATATCGAAGTTTTATTCTTTGCCCTGTGCAAGTACGCCTCAACTGCGAAGCGACCGCAGTGTGGCGCCGCATCGAGGATCAGTGCAGGTGCTTTCACACGCAACTTGCTGTCTGAAAAACAGCTTGACAGATGGTCAGCGGGTGCGCCGGGTGTGGATGCGCAGCCGCCCGAATCGTCGACTGGGTTCATCACTGCCAAGTGCAGGCAGTCGGGCCGATAGATCAGCCTGTCACCCTTGACACCAACGGAAAGGCCGCCGGATCGCGAACGGATTCGACTGAGAGATCAGCATCGAGTTGCGGCCAGTAGAGGTGATTCGGCGTCGGCCACCGCACGTCGGACAGTTGTTCGATCGTTGCCTTCTTGAACCACGGGAAGCACTCGAACGGAACCAACAGTTCCTCTGCATCCAAGAAGCAGCCAGAAGCCGTGCCGTGAAACGTGGGCGACTTCAGCTACCGAAGTGGCGATTCCAGGCATCTTCAATCTCCTTCAAGTGGAACTCGACAACGCTTTGCGCTTCGCGCAGGTGGCGCCCTGACAGACCCGTGTGATTGGCCAGATTCACGTCCGGTGGAAGCCAGAATTTTGCCTCTCCGGCTCTCCATCAGGGTGCTCGACATGAACATGAATCCTCGCTTCTTCCCGAGAGAAGAACAACATGCGGAACTGCCCATCGCGTGCAACTGTCGGCGCCCTCTGCGCACGTTACCTGAGCGCGTTTTCGGCAGCTGCGACCCAGTGATTCACCGCAAAAAAGGCGCGTCCGGCAACTCGTTCGGGTTCACCTCGCCGGGCGCAAGCGCGAAGTGCTTGGCGAGCAGCCCATCGACCGCATCGACGGCCTGGTTCAGCCCGGCTTCGAATTGGCCGGACTTGAACGCCGCGCTCATCGCCCCCGTGACGCGCTGCCACTCGGCGGCGTCGACCTGCCGCGCGAGGCCGCGGTCGGCAATGATCTCGATCGAATGTTCGGCGAGCAGCAGGTAGATCAGCACGCCGTTGTTGTGCTCGGTGTCCCAGACACGCAGCTTGCCGAACATCATCACGGCGCGTTCGCGCGCATTGGCCTCGCGCCTCAGGTAGCTCGTCGGCAAACCGGCTTCGATGCACACGCGAATCTCGCCGCTGTGGTGCAGTTCGCTCGCTGTAACACGCGCTTGAATGCGCTCGAGAGCGCCCTCGCCGAGCAGGCGTTTGGCGTCGGCCTCGTCGACGCTTCGGTGCTTCAGGAATCGCATCAGACGGTTCGCCATCACCAGCTCCCCGACGCGCCGCCGCCGCCGAAATCACCGCCACCGCCGGAGCTGAATCCACCGCCTCCGCCACCGCCACCACCGCCTCCGGAACCGCCGCCCCAAATGATCGGCCCGCCGCTGCGGCCGCGGCCACCGCCGAGTCCACCCAGCATGCCACCGCCCATGCCCATCACGCCGACGAGGAACAGCGCGACCAGCCCGGCGCCGCCAGCCACCAGCGCGCTGGCGGTCAGCCACCACGCGATGCCGCCGATCGCGCCGCCGGTCAGCACCGAGCCGAACTTGCGGCCGAAGATGCCCGTCAGCAACGCACCGGCGATCGGCACGCCGACGAACAGGAAGATCGCGAGGTCTTGAATGTCGAAGCCACCGAACATGCCACGCTTCGCGGCGCGTGCGCCGGTATTGCGGGTGGGCGCCGGCAGTGCTTCGCCACCGATGGCTTTGTCGAGCCGGTCGATCGCGGCATCGAGCCCGCCCGCATAGTCGCCCGCCTTGAACGCAGGCTTGATCTGCTCATTGATGATGCGGCCCGCGAGCACGTCGGGGATCGGGCCTTCGAGCGTCTTCGCAACTTCGATGGCGATGCGCCGGTCGTTCTTGGCGACGACGATCACGAGGCCGTCACCCACGTCACGGCGCCCGACCTTCCAGGCTTCGGCCACCCGCTGGCCGTAAGCCGCGATGTCTTCTGGTGCGGTCGTCGGCACGATCAGCACGACAACCTGCGCGCCGCGCTGGGTTTCGATCAGCGCGAGCTTCTGGATCAGCGAAGTCGCCTGCGGCTCGGTCAACGTACCGGTCTGGTCGACCACGCGGGCGCTCAGCGGTGGCACGGGCAGCACGTCTTGCGCGTGCGCCACCGTGGCGAACCACAGCAGCGCAGCGACACACCCGGCGAGCAGGCGGCGCAGCATCAACGGCTCGCGTCGATGGGCGAATGCACAGTGCTCACTTCGCGGCCGAAGCCGGCTTGCCGAAGTCGACGCTCGGTGGCACCGAAATCTGCGCTTCGTTCTGCACCGTGAAGTTCGCTTTGGGTTGGTAGCCGAACACCATCGCGGTCAGGTTGTTTGGAAAACTGCGCGCGAGCACGTTGTATTGCTCGACTGTCTTGATGTATTTGTTGCGTGCCACGGTGATGCGGTTCTCGGTGCCTTCGAGCGTCACGCGCAGGTCTTGAAACGCCTGGTTCGCCTTGAGCTGCGGGTACTGCTCGGCCACCACCATCAAGCGGCTCAGCGCACCGGTCAACTGGCTCTGCGCGGCCTGGAATTTTTGGAATGCGGCAGGGTCGTTGACGAGCTCGGGTGTGGCCTGGATGCTCGTGGCCTTCGAGCGCGCCTCGATCACTTTGGTCAAAGTGTCTTGCTCGAAACTGGCCTCGCCCTTGACGGTCGCCACGATGTTGGGAATGAGATCGGCGCGGCGCTGGTACTGGTTCAGCACCTCGGACCACGCGGCCTTGCTCTGCTCGTCGAGCGACTGAAAGTTGTTGTAGCCGCAGCCCGAGAGGCCGAGCACCGCGAGCGCAGCGAAACCGGCGGCCAGCGCGCGACGGAACGAGTGGGACGACAGGGCACGGATCATGTTTGGCTCCTTCGAAAGATTGGCGCGGTAATGCTACCCCGCGGCCACGACATGCGGCCATCGCCGTCGCATTCAACGCGGGTCGGCGCGCAACGCGTGGTTACAGTGCGCTCATGTCGCTGTTGAACCACGCGCTTCGCGCAGGCCGGTCTTCACCGGCAAATGATGCCGATCGGCTGACCACGGTGCTCGTCGCAGGTGGCGGCGGCGCGCTCGGTTCGGCGGTGCTCGAAGCCCTGCTCGCCGGCCGCCGCTTCGCCCACGTGAAAGTGCTCGCGACGCGCGCGCTGACAATCGCGATGCACGGCCTGGAGCCGGTTGTCGTCGATACGTTCGACGCGTTCGACGGGCCCACGACAGCGGCGGCGCCGATCGCCGACCTCGCCGTCATCGTGTTCGACCGCGAGCGCCACGCGAACGGCCGCGAGCTCGCGTTCGTGCGCCCTCAGCCGCACGACCTGCACCTGCTCGCGCGCTGGTTGCACGCGCGCGGCGCGCGCCAGCTGATCGTCGTGTTGCCGCACTCGCCGGCCGGCCTGCCCGATGCGTTGAAACTCGGGCTGGCCAACCTCGACGAGCAGGCCACCGCGGCGCTCGGCTTCGAGCACCTGGTGTTCGTGCGCTCGGCGCAGAAGCCGGGCAGCGTGCGGGCCGAGCAGTGGCTGCAGCGCCTTGCCGATGGCGTGCTGGCGCAGATGCAAATGATGGTCGCGGCGCCGAACCAACCGGTGCGCGTGGCGAAGGTCGCGCAGTTCGTGGTCGAGCTCGCGGCGCAGTTGCGAAGCAGCGCGCCGGGCACACGCGTTGCGCCGCCCGAGCTGGTCTGGCAGGCCGCGCAGGTGCGCGATTTGCACGCGCTGGTCGGGGCTTGGCTCGCGCGGCGCGAACTGCCGATGATCAGCGCACCGCGCCGAAAAATGTGAGGGGAATCGCTTGCGTGAATTGAATCCGACCAACACGCTGGCACCCAACGGCTTGCGCGCGCTGACCACACGTTTCCCGCGGCACGGCCGCCTCGAGGCGATCTTGCTGCGCCCCGCCCGCGCCGCACCGATGCGCTCGGTCGAAGCGGCGCAAGCCATCGCCGGGCGCGGCCTCGAAGGTGACCGCAGCGCGGCACGTGTACCGACCCCGCCGACCCCGCCGACCGGCGGCAAGCGCCAGGTCACGCTGATCCAGGCCGAGCACTTGCCGGCGATCGCATCGCTCGCGGGTCTCGCGCAGATCGAGCCCGTGCGGCTGCGGCGCAACCTCGTGGTACGCGGGCTCAACCTGCTGGCCGCGCGTGCGCTGTTCAAAGACCAGCCGCTGATTTTGCGCATCGGCGATGAGGTGGCGTTCGAAATCACCGGCCCATGCGAGCCGTGTTCGTTGATGGAAGCCGCGCTCGGCGCCGGCGGCTACAACGCGATGCGTGGTCACGGTGGGTTGACGGCACGGGTGCTGAGCGGCGGCGTGCTGCGGGTCGGCGACGTGGTGAGGTGTACGCCGGCCTGACAGGCTGCACGCCGGACAGAGTTGTCGGTCCACTGCCTTTCACGCTGTAAATCGAATGCGAAGAACGCTCGGGCTTCGGGCTGCGCCGAATGCGCGCAGCCTCGCCCGGTTTGCGACAATCTGCGCCATGACCTCGACCGACCTCCAAGCCGTGATCGCCCACATGGGCGGAGCCGCGCGCGCCGCTGCTTCGCGCATGGCGGCTGCACCGACTGCTGCCAAGAATGCGGCGTTGATCGCGCTGGCGCGTCGGCTGCGAGCCGACCCGCAGGCGCTGCACGACGCGAATGCGCTCGACATCACCGCGGCCGAACAAGCCGGCCTCGCGGCGCCAATGGTCGATCGCCTGAAACTCACCGGGCACATCATCGAGACGGTGGCCGAGGGCTGCGAGCAGATCGCCGCGATGCCCGACCCGATCGGCGAAATCACGAACCTTCGCAGCCGCCCGAGCGGCATCCAGGTCGGCCAGATGCGTGTGCCGCTCGGCGTGTTCGGCATGATCTACGAGAGCCGGCCCAACGTGACGATCGAGGCCGCATCGCTCGCGATCAAGAGCGGCAACGCGGCCATCTTGCGCGGCGGCTCGGAGGCGATCCACTCGAACCGCGCGCTGTGGCAAATCGTGCAGGCCGCGCTCGTCGATGCCGGCCTGCCACCCGACGCAGTGCAATTGGTACAGACCACCGACCGCGCCGCCGTCGGCTACCTCATCGCTTCGCCCGAGGCCGTCGACGTGATCATCCCGCGAGGCGGCAAGGGGCTGATCGAGCGCATTTCGCGTGAAGCCAAGGTGCCGGTGATCAAGCACCTCGACGGCAACTGCCACGTATATGTCGACGCGAGCGCCGACCTCGAGATGGCGCTGCGCGTGACCGACAACGCCAAGACGCAGAAGTACAGCCCGTGCAACGCGGCCGAATCACTGCTGGTGCATGCCGACATCGCTGCAGCGTTCCTGCCGCGCATCGGCGCGCTGTTCGCGGCCAAGGGCGTCGAGATGCGCGGCGATGCGGTTGCACTTGCGTTGCTGCGCGACGTGCCGAACGCGAAGCTCACCGCCGCGACCGAACAAGATTGGTCCGAGGAATACCTCGCACCCATCATCAGCGTGAAGGTGGTCGCTGGCCTCGACGAGGCCATCGCGCACATCAACCGCTACAGCTCGCACCACACCGATGCGATCCTTACCGAGAGCCACGCGAACACGCAGCGCTTTTTGCGCGAGGTCGATTCGGCCAGTGTGATGGTCAACGCCTCGACCCGCTTTGCCGACGGTTTCGAGTACGGCCTGGGCGCCGAGATCGGCATCAGCACCGACAAGTTCCACGCGCGCGGTCCGGTCGGGCTCGAAGGCCTCACGTCACTGAAGTGGATCGTGCTCGGCCACGGCGAAACGCGTGGCTGAGCGAGCCGCGGAGTCGCCGCGCCGTCGCCTGTCGGATCAGGTTGACCCGCGCCGCGCACTCGTGTTGTTTTCGGGCGGGCAGGACTCGACCGCGTGCCTCGCGTGGGCGCTCGACCGCTACGCGCACGTCGAGACGATCGGCTTCGACTACGGGCAGCGCCACAGCGTCGAGCTCGAATGCCGGCTGCATGTGCGCGCAGCGCTGCACACGCAGTTCCCGCGCTGGGCACGCAGGCTGGGCGACGATCACCTGCTCGATCTTTCGCTGCTCGGCCAGATCTCCGACACCGCGATGACCGACGACCGCGCGATCGAGATGAACGCGCAAGGCCTGCCCAACACCTTCGTGCCGGGCCGCAACCTGATGTTCTTCAACTTCGCTGCGGCGGTGGCGTACCGGCGCGGTTTGAGCGTGCTGGTTGGCGGCATGTGCGAGACCGATTTCTCCGGCTACCCCGATTGCCGCGACAACACGCTGCGTGCGCTGCAGGTCGCGATCAGCCTCGGCCTCGACGCGCCGATGACGATCGAGACGCCGCTGATGTGGCTCGATAAATCGCAGACCTGGGCCCTCGCCGAGCAACTCGGCGGCGAGCCGCTGATCGAGCTGACCGTGGAGCACACGCACACCTGCTACCTCGGCGACCGCACGCACCGCCACGCATGGGGCTACGGCTGCGGCCTGTGCCCGGCGTGTGATTTGCGGCGCAAGGGCTACCAACACTGGGTGAACCCGTAAATGGACTCGAACAAGGCCGAACGCTTCGACCAGATCGGACGCGAACTGAAAGCGCGCGACGCGGTGCTGGTCGCGCACTACTGCGTCGACGATGACATTCAAGACCTGGCGCTGCAGACCGGCGGCTGCGTGGCCGATTCGCTCGAGATGGCGCGCTTCGGCCGCTCGCGCGCAGCGCGCACGCTGGTCGTCGCGGGCGTGCGTTTCATGGGCGAGGCGGCGAAGATTTTGTCGTCGACCAAGCGCGTGCTGATGCCCGATCTCGCGGCCACCTGCTCGCTCGATCTCGGCTGCCCGCCCGACGCGTTCGCGGCGTTCTGCGACGCCCACCCCGACCGCACCGTGGTCGTCTACGCCAACACCAGCGCCGCGGTGAAGGCACGCGCCGACTGGATGGTGACGAGCTCGTGCGCGGTCGCGGTGGTGAGCCACCTGCACGCGCTCGGCCAAACGTCGACACCCGCGGCATCGAGCAGCCGCGCGAAGCTCGCGTCGTAGCAGGTCAGCATCGCGCTTTTCTCGCCCGCCGCGTGCATCGCGCGCAGGCAGTGCAGCGTGACGGGTTTGCGGCCGTCGCTCATGCGCTGACTCGCTCGTTGACCCGCAGGTCGAGCCGCTCGAACAGCGCCCGGTCGCGTGCCGCCTGCGGGTTCGCGGTAGTGAGCAATCTGTCACCGTAGAAGATCGAGTTGGCACCGGCCGCGAAGCACAGGGCCTGCACCGCGTCGTCCATCTGCTCGCGCCCGGCCGAGAGCCGCACCATCGCGGTCGGCATCGTGATGCGCGCGACCGCGATCGTGCGCACGAACTCGAACGGGTCGATCGCCTCGGTACCGGCCAGCGGCGTGCCCGGCACCTGCACCAGGTTGTTGATCGGCACCGACTCGGGGTGCGGCTCGAGGTTGGCGAGCTGCGCGATCAGCCCGGCGCGTTGCGTGCGGCTCTCGCCCATGCCGACGATGCCGCCGCAACACACCTTGATGCCCGCCGCGCGCACCTGCTCCAGCGTGTCGAGTCGGTCTTGGTAGGTGCGGGTGCCGATGATGTTCGGGTAGAAATCAGGCGCGCTGTCGAGGTTGTGGTTGTAATAGTCGAGCCCGGCATCCTCCAGCGTGCGCGCCTGTTCGGCGTCGAGCATGCCGAGCGTCATGCAGGTCTCGAGGCCGAGCGCCTTCACCTCTTTGACCATCGCGGCCACGCGCGGCATGTCGCGCGCTTTCGGGCTGCGCCACGCGGCGCCCATGCAAAAGCGCGTCGCGCCCTGCGCCTTCGCGGCGCGCGCCGCCTCGACAACTTCCTGCAGCGGCATCAGCTTGCTCGCGGCCACGCCGGTCTCGAAGCGGGCCGACTGCGGGCAATAGGCGCAGTCTTCTTCGCAGCCACCGGTCTTGATCGACAGCAGCGTCGACAACTGCACCGCGCTCGCGTCGAAGTGCGCGCGGTGCACTTGCTGGGCGCGATACAGCAGGTCCATGAACGGCAGCGCAAAGCAGGCCTCGACCTCGGCGACCGACCAGCGCGCGGCCGCAGCCGGCGGGTGACGCTGCAGGAGGGACAGATCAACGGTGTGGGTCATGGTCATGGGTGGGCTCGTGCGGCTGGCGGGTGTATCGGACACGTGGGATGCAGACGTGAGGTGCGTGAGGTGCGTGAGGTGCGTGCGGCGGGCCGACGCCGGCAAGCCACAGCGCGGTGCCCAGTCCAAATTCGCCGTGATTGTGCGGCATGGTCACGCTGCCGCCGATGTCAAAACCTCAGGCGCGGCGAGCGACTGCTCCCGCGTCGATCCACGGCGCCAACGCCGCTGCACCTGCCGGTGACAAGGTGAGCGCACGCGAGCCGGCCACACGGGCCAGCCACTTGCGCTCGATGCCGCGTTCGAGCAGGGCCGTGGCGAGCGTGCCGCTGAGGTGGTCGCGCCGCTCCGACCAATCGAGGCATGGCCGCGCAAAGCGCCGCGCGGCCGATGCCGATGCCGACATCGACGCGTCGGGCAACGGCACGCCGAGCCGGCTCACTTCGACACGGCCAACAGGCGTGAGCCGAAAGTGACCGGCGTCCGGCACGATCGTGCCGCGCCGCAACAGGCCGTCGAACAGCGCGACGCCGAGTTCGCCCGCCAAGTGGCTGTAGCAGGTGCGCGCGGCCTTGAGCGGCCTGTACGCGCCCTGCGCCCATTTGTCGGCATTGGCGCTGCTGCGCTCGGCGACGAACGACAGCGCCTCCAGTGCGTGAGCAACCTCTTCGCCCGCGAGCCGAACGTAGCGGTGCCGGCCCTGCGTGCGCAGCACGATCAGCTCGGCGTCGAGCAGCTTGGCGATGTGCATGCTCGCGGTCTGCGGGCTGACACCCCCGGCCGCGGCAAGCTCGCCGGCCGCGAGAAACTCGCCGCCCATCAGCGCCGACAACATGCGCGCACGCGTCGGGTCGCCGATCATCGAAGCGATCTTGGCGAAACGGGGTTCGGGTGAAATCGTCATCGTGATCGGCCTCGGTGAAATGCGCTGCGGATCGCCGGTGGGTCAGCCCAATCCTCCGCTAACGATGATGCAACGGCGGCACAGCCGATGGCTTCGGTGCACGTCGAAGCATCGATCACCCGTTGTCGTAGAGTCCGCCCCCATGACCACCCCACAACTCATCGGCGCAGTACTCGCTGCCGTGCTGTTGTTCTGGACCGTCGGCGCCTACAACCGGCTGGTGCGGTTGCGTGGCGCGATCGTGCGGCAGTTCGCGCCGGTCGATGCGCAGTTTCGGGCGCGCCACCTGCTGCTGCTGCAGTTGCTCGACGCGCTCGCGCCTGTGTTGATCAACGCCGCGCCGCGCATCGAGGCATTGCGCGCGGCTTGCCTGCAGGTCGAGGCGGCCTGCGCGCACGCCAAGATGCGGCCGGGCGCGACCGGTGCGGTCACGAGCCTGCGGCTGGCCGACGAAATTTTGGCCGAATCGCGCGCCCGGTTGCCGGTGCAAAGTGCACCCGGCAGCGAGCTCGCGGCGTTGAATGCGCAGCTGCTCGCGAGCGACGCGACCCTCGCGTTCGCGCGCCGCCAGTTCGACGAGGCAGTCACCGAATACAACTGCGCCGTGAAGCAGTTCCCGACGCTGTTGTTGGTCGGCCTGTTCGGGTTTCGCAGCGCAGCCACACTCTGACTCGTAACACCTCTTCCCTAAACCATGGCCGACACCGAATCCTCGAACGCGCAAGCCGCCGAGCTCGAACGTGCGGCCGCCGATCGGCTGTCGCGCGTGAACGGAACGCAGGAGCTTTTGGCCGCGGTGCTCGCGCTGCTGCTGCCGGACGGCAGCCGGCGCGCCGTGCGCGCCTTCGAGATCGAGACCGAAAGCACACCGGGCGCCGAGGCGTTGCGCGAGCAAGTGAACCAGCTCTCCGAGGCGGCGCGGCTGCCGTGGTTCGAGACGCTGGTGTCGCGCATGCGCACCCAGCCGCTCGCCGCACGCCAGGCGCTGCTCGAAGCCACGCGCCGCGTGATGAGCGCGCGCGGCACGGTGCGGCCGATCGACCGGCTGCATTGGTTCGCGATGCGCCAGCGCCTCGGCGGCGCCACCGGCACGGGGGCACGCCTTGCCGCGTCGGCCGAGCTCTCGCGCCTGCCGCAAGCCGACGTGTCGGCGATCGCTGCGTACAGCGCATTCCTGTCGCGGGTGGTGCCGGTCGATGCGGCCGCGCGGCAGAAAGTCAGCGCAGACGACTCCACGGCGAACCCCGCGCCCGGCATCGCCTGGTACGACGCGGTAATGCTGCCGTGGCAAGCCCACGCGACGATCCCGCCCTGCGTGCCGCCCGACACCGACGGCCTCGTGCAGGCGCTGCAGGAGTTGCAGGCGCTGCCCTGGATGCAACGGCCGATGCTGGTGCGCGGCTGGGTCATCGCCGCGCTGCTTCACAGCCGCTACCGGCGCCTCGACAACACGGCGGCCGACGCGCTGCGCCTGACCTGCGCGCTACTCGATTCGCCGCTGCCCCCCGAACTCGCACGACACTACGGCGTCACCGCGCAGGAGGTCTCCCGATGAAGCTTTCCTTGTTCGCCGTTGCATGGCTCATCGCCACCGATCCGGCGCTGGCGCAAGACGCGTTCGCGCTGCGTGAGCGCAGCCTTGCCGCCACCTGCGCACAATGCCACGGCACCGATGGCCATGCGCCACCCGGCTCCGCGATGACCTCGCTCGCCGGCATGCCGGCGCCCTACCTCGTCGAACAGATGCTGGCCTTCAAGACCGGCGTGCGGCCCGGCACGGTGATGCCGCAGCTCGCCAAAGGCTACAGCGACGCGCAGATCGGGCAGCTCGCCGGGTACTTCGCTCGCGTGACAGCAACCACCGCAACGGTGGCCAAGCCATGAAGCGCCGCACGCTGCTCAAGCTCGCCAGCGCGTCCGTCGGCCTCGGCACACTGAGCCTCGCCGGCTGCACGATGCACCCAATCGGCCTGCCCGGCACGGCACGCGTGCTCGTCGTCGGTGGCGGCTGCGGCGGCGCCACGGCCGCGAAGTACGTGCGCCTGCTGTCGCAGCACACGATCGATGTGGTGCTGGTCGAGCCCGAAGCCGCGTTCGTCTCGTGCCCGATGTCGAACCTGGTGCTCAGCGGCGACCGCGCGCTGGCCGACATCACGCGCCCCTACGACACGCTGGCCACGCTGCACGGCGTGCGCGTGGTGCATGACACGGTCGCGAGCATCGACCCGGTCAAGCGCATGGCGGTGCTCGCCTCGGGCGGCACGCTGCGCTACGACAAGCTGGTGCTGTCGCCCGGCGTCGAGATGGTGTGGGACGACGTCGACGGCCTGCGCGCAGCGAACCAGCAGGGCCGCGTGTTGCACGCCTGGAAGGCCGGGCCCGAGACGCTCGCATTGCACCGGCAACTCCAGGCCATGCCCGACGGCGGCGTGTTCGCGATCGCCGTTCCCGAGGCGCCCTACCGCTGCCCGCCCGGGCCCTACGAACGCGCCTCGCTGGTCGCGAGTTACTTCAAGGCCGCCAAGCCGAAATCGAAGGTGCTGATCCTCGATGCCAACGCCGACCTGACGAGCAAGGGCGCGCTGTTCAAAAAGGCCTGGGCCGATTCGTACAAGGGCATGATCGAGTACCGGCCGCAGCACAAGGCGACCGCTGTCGATGCCGCGACGAACACGGTCAAGTTCGAGATCCAGGACGATGTGCGTGCCGACGTGCTCAACGTGCTGCCGCCGATGCGCGCCGGCAGGGTCGCGGTGCAAACCGGCCTCGCGAACTCGAATGCGCGCTGGTGCAATGTGAACTGGCAAAACTTCGAATCGACCGCGGCGAAACACATCCACGTGATCGGCGACTCGATCCAGATCGCCGCGCTGATGCCCAAGAGCGGCCACATGGCGAGCAGCCACGCCAAGGTCACCGCGGCCGCGATCGTCGCCGAGCTGAACGGCTGGGAGCTCGACCCCGCGCCGATGCTGACCAACACCTGCTACAGCTTCATCGACGCCAAGCGCGCGGTGCACGTGGCGAGCGTGCACGCGTATGTGGCAGCGGAGAAAACGTTTTTGCCAGTGCCGGGCTCCGGCGGGTTATCGGCCGCACCGAACGAACTCGAAGGCGCATTGGCGCAGAGCTGGGCGCGGTCGATCTGGGCCGACATGCTGGGGTGAGTGGCCTGACTTACCCGACCTTCGGGTCGAGGTGAGCGTGTGTGCCGCACTTCTTCTTGTCGCGAGGCGGTTCAGCGCCGGGTGAACACCCTTTCCATCGCCACGTCGATCACCATGCCGCACAGGCTGTAGAGCAGCGAGCCGATCAGCGCGGCGACGAAGCCTGCGACGTAGAAGCCGTCGAGCATCGACGCCGCGAAATAGAACATCAGCGCATTGATCACGAACAGGAACAGGCCGAGCGTGACCACCGTCACCGGCAGTGTCAGCAGCACCAGGATCGGCCGCAGCAAGGTGTTCAGCAGCCCCAACACGAAGGCCGCGATCATCGCCGTGCCGAAGCTCTTGACGGTGACGCCGGGGTACAGGTAGGCCACCAGCAGCAAGGCGGCAGCGAGCAAAAGCCAACGGGCGATGATCTTCATGAACGAAGAATAACGCGGCCGACCGCGCCCGGCGCGAACACGCCGGCATGGGCCGGCGTCTTCTCGAAGAACCTGCAGTGACGCCTCGCCACGACAAAGCGCGCTTTGCCCCAAAGAATTGCGCGTTTCTCCTATGAAATGTGCTTCTCTTTGCAGTAGGCAGGCATTACCATTCGCGCAGTTCGGTGTTATGGAGAAATGAGAGTCCACGCGACTCTCGCCCATCCCGAGCACATCAACAACTTTTGATGGAGAGAATCAACATGGCAACTGCAAAGAAAGTGGCGCCCGCGAAAAAAGCGGCCCCGGCAAAGAAGGCTGCTCCGGCAGCGAAGAAAGCGGCACCTGCGAAGAAGGCCGCTCCGGCGGCCAAGAAGGCAGCACCTGCGAAGAAAGCGGCTCCTGCCAAAAAGACGGTGCCTGCAAAGAAGGCAGCCCCCGCCAAAAAGGCAGCGGCTCCGGCCAAGAAGCGCACTCCCAACGCGGCCTTCATGAAGGCCATGACCCCGAGCGCCGCGCTCGCTGCGATCATCGGCGCCAAGCCGGTGCCCCGCACCGAAGTGACGAAGAAGGTTTGGGAGTACATCAAGGCCAACAAGCTTCAAGACGCAGCGAAGAAGACGATGATCAACGCCGACGCCAAGCTGAAGGAAATCTTCAAGAAGGCGCAAGTCTCGATGTTCGAGATGACCAAGCTGATCAACGGCCACCTGAGCTGAACGAGCTGATCGGCCGCGACTTCGCAGTCAGGCCGAACGAAAAAGCCGGTGCATGCACCGGCTTTTTTTATTGCCCGCCCTGCGTCGCGTTCAACCGCGCGCCAGCCGGCGCTGCAAAAAGTCGAGCCGGTCCTGGCCCCAAAATAATTCGCCGTCGACGAGATAGCTCGGCGCACCGAACACACCGAGGTCGATCGCGCGCTGCGAGTCGGCGTCGTAGCGTGTGCCGACCGCAGCGGAGCGTGAATCGTCGAGGCGCCGGGCCGGCAGTTGCAGCGCAGTGAGCATCGCGGCGAGTTCGGTCGCGTCGGCGATGTCGCGCTCCTCGGTCCAGACGGCGCGCAGCAACGCGCCCGTTAGCGCCATCGCGGCGTCGCTGCCGTCGTGCTCGTCGACCGCGATGATCAGCCGCGCGGCTGCATCGGCCGCCACAGGAAAGAACTTCGGCCGCGGGTTCAGCGCCAGCCCGAGGTGCGCGCTGAAGCGCGCGAGTTCGACCAGCCGGTAGGCCTGGCGCTGCGGCGCTCGCTTGGCCAGCGGCAGCCCGCCAGAGGCCGGGAACACCTTGCCGCCGAGGTCGACCGGCAGCACGTTGATGCGCGCGCCCGCAGCTTTCGCGATCGCCGTGAAGCGGTCGTGACCGAGGTAGGCCCAGGGCGATTGCGGCGCGAAAAAGTAGTCGACGACGAGCGGCATGCTCACTCCTGCAGTGAAGCAAGCAGTCTATCGGCCCCGTCGCGCGACGCCGCTCAGCGCTTCACGTAGCGGATGTCGGCGCGGCGGTTTTCCGAATACGCCGCTTCATCGTGACCATCGGCCTTCGGGCGTTCTTCACCGTAGCTCACGGCTTCGATTTGCGCTGCTTTGGCGCCCATCAGCTCGAGCTGTTTGGCCACGACCTGTGCACGCTTGTCGCCGAGCGCGAGGTTGTATTCCCGCGAGCCGCGTTCGTCGGTGTTGCCCTCGACACGGATCTGCACGTTCGCGTGGGTCAGCAAGAACTGGCCGTGCGCCTGCACCAGCGGCTGGTACTTCGAGTCGACGGCGAAGTCGTCGTAGGCGAAGAACACGCTGCGTGCGGCGAGGTTGCTTTTCGGGTCGTCGAGCGGGTCGAGCGTGACGGTCGCGACCGGGCTTTGCGCGGTCGACGGCGCAGCGGTGTTGGCGGGCGCGAGCGTGGCGGTTTCGACCGGCGCCTTCGGCACATCGATCGGCGTGCTGCTGCAGGCCGCGAGCGCCGCAGCGGCGACAACGGCAATGGAAAGTGACTTGATCATCAGCTGACTCCTGAAGTAATGAATTGAGAAAGAAACGGAAAACGGAACGGGAACACTCAAGTAAACCGACCCGTTCAATCGGTGAAAGAAAGCGGCTTCGCGGCGAGCGCGGCATCGAAGCCGCCCATGCAGTCGACCAGCACCGCGAGGCCGTCGTGAACCTTGCGCAACTGCGCCGCACTCATGCCGTCGAGCACGTTCGGCAGCAGGCCGCGCACGGGCGCGGCCGCGGCCTTCAATGCCTTGCGGCCAGCCGGCGTCAGGTGGATGTGCACGATGCGCTGGTCGGCCGGCGAACGGCCGCGGCGCACCAGGGCTGCGACTTCCAGGCGATTGAGCAGGTTGCTGACGGTGGTTTGGTGCACCCGCAGTCGGCTCGCCAATTCGCCCACGCTGAGCCCGTCGGCCTGCGCCACTTCGTACAGTGCCCACAACTGCGCGCCCGGAATGCCGGTGCTGCGTTCGACGTGCGTGGAATGGTTGCCCGCCAGCCGCACGACGATGCGCAGCTGCTGCAGCACATCGAGGCCGACCGGCGCGAGGCGGCGGGCGCGCCGCGTGCGCTGGACGGCTGGTGGAGCCGGGGTCGATTTCATTTGAGCAAATTATATTGCTGCAAATGTATTAAAGTTGTTTCGGGATAATTCGGCAAAAGCCATATCTGCAGAGTTGAGAAGGCGCGGCACGGTAGGCTGCGCGCCCATGACAACGATGCGGGATGCTGCCGATGAACATGGCGCTGTTGGGCCCGCTCGTCGCGTGGCCGCTGATGTTGCTGGCCGCCTGGCTCGCAGGCGAATGGGCTTATCGCCACTGGAATGTGCCGCGCGTCTGCGCCTACGGTGTGGTCGGCCTGGTGCTCGGCGGCACCGGCTTGTCGCAAAACGTGGCCTCGCACGCGGCGCAAGGTTTCATGGCCAACGTCGCGCTCGCGCTCATGCTGTTCGAACTCGGCTACCGCATCAACCCACGCTGGTTTCGCCACAACCCGTGGGTGCTTGCAACTGGTATCACGCAAGCAGTGCTGACGTTCGGCGCGGTGTTCTGGGTCGCCGGGTTGTTCGGGCTGGCGGTCGACCTTCGGCTCGTGCTCGCGGCGCTGTGCGTGGCGAGCTCGCCGGCTGCGATCATGCGTGTCACGCACGAGCTGCGCAGCGCCGGGCAGGTCACCGAGCGGCTGCTGCACTTGTGCGCGCTCAACTGCCTGCTGGCCGTGCTGCTGCTCCGGCTGGTCGTCGGCTACTGGCATCTCGAGACCAGCGGTGACCTCGGCAAGGCCGCGTTCAACAGCATCTACGTCATCTGCTTGTCGCTCGTCGCCGGTGCGGTGTTCGGCTTCATCGCGCCGCTGCTCAACCGCATCGCCACGAGCAGCCAGAGCACCACCGTGACCTTCGCGTTCCTCGTGCTGCTGTTGACCGGCTTGTCGCAAACCCTGCACCTTTCGCCGCTGCTCGCGGCGCTCGCGTTCGGCGTGGTCGCGCGCGAGCGCCGCATCATGCTGAGCCACGCGCAGCGCAACTTCGGCGCGCTCGGTGAGGTGTTCGCGGTGTTCCTGTTCGTCTACATCGGCAGCCTGCTGACCTGGAACGGGTTGCTGGGCGGGCTGTTGCTCGGCGCGGCTGTGCTGGTCGTTCGAAGCGGCGCCCACACGCTCGTCAACATGAGCATTGCGCGCGTCAGCGGCACGACGTTTCGCAAGGGCGCGCTGACCGGCCTCGCGCTGATGCCGATGTCGGCGTTCGCGCTGATCCTGCTCGAGGAAAGCCGGCTCTACGGCTTCGACCTCGCCCGCGACAGCCTGCCGGCGATCGTCGGCCTGCTGGTGCTGCTCGACGTGATCGGCCCGCTCGTCACGCAACGCGCGCTGATGCTCGCGGGCGAAGCGCACCCGGAGAACAACTAGATGGCCCTCGAACCCTTCCGGAAATCCACCGCGCTGTCGCTCGGCGTCGAGCTCGAATTGCAGCTCGTCAACACCGTCGACTACGACCTCACCTCGGCCGCGAACGACCTGCTGGAGCTGCTGTCGCGCAAGCCGTTTCCGGGCACGGTGACGCCCGAGATGACGCAAAGCATGATCGAGATCGCAACCGGCATCCAGACCGAACATGCGCCGCTGCTGGCCGAGCTGCGTGGCATGCGCGACAAGCTGACCGCGGCCTGCGACCGCCTCAACATCGGCATCGCCGGCGGCGGCACGCACCCGTTCCAGCGCTGGTCGGAGCAGCGCGTGTTCGACAAGCCGCGCTACCAGGAAATCTCGCAGCTCTACGGCTACCTCGCCAAGCAATTCACCGTGTTCGGCCAGCACGTGCACGTGGGTTGCGCCTCGGGTGACGACGCGCTTTTCCTGCTGCATTCGTTGAACCGCTACGTGCCACACTTCATCGCGCTCTCGGCATCGTCGCCGTTTTTTCAGGGTGTCGACACGCTGTTCGATTCGGCGCGGCTCAACTCGGTGTTCGCGTTCCCGCTCAGCGGCCGCGCGCCCTTCACGTTGAGCTGGGACGAATTCGCGAACAGCTACTTCACCAAGATGGAAGCGACCGGCGTCGTCAAGTCGATGAAGGATTTTTACTGGGACATCCGCCCCAAACCCGAGTTCGGCACGATCGAGCTGCGCGTGTGCGACACGCCGCTCACGGTCGAGCGCGCGGCCGCGCTCGCCTGCTACCTGCAGGCGATCAGCCGGCGCCTGTTCGAGCGCGCCGAACCGCCGCCGACCGAAGACGATTACCTCGTCTACACCTTCAACCGTTTTCAGGCCTGCCGCTTCGGCCTCGACGGCACGATGGTCGACCCGCAAACGCGCGAGAGCCGCACGATCCGCGAAGACATCCTCGCGACGCTGCGGCACGTGGAGCCGCACTTCGCGGCGCTGCAAGGCGTGCCCGCACTCGAAGAGATCGAGCGCTGCGCGGCACGCGACGGCAACCACGCCACGCACCTGCGCAGCGTCTATGCCGAAACGCGCAACGTGCAGAGCATGGTGCAGGAGAGCACGCGCGCGTTACGCGCGGGGCCGGGGTAGCGTGGCGGCAGACGCGCTTCAACGGCTCACAGCGCAGGCCGAGAGCTGGGAGACAACAGACGTGAACGACGGCGTCGTGTCGAGTGGAAGCGCCTAGACTTTGCCAAATGGAAGCGCAGCGAATTCAGGTCGTCTTGCACGACGTGTCGGCCGGGTACGAAGTGTCCCCGGAGCGCGTTCCGTTGTCGCTTCTTCGCGCGTTCGTGAAAGACGTCGACGATCTGCTTCGCGGCGACGCTGGCGAACTGGACACAAGCGAATTGCAGGTAGCTGTCGTCAAGGGCTCTTTAGGCATTCTTACTGCGCCTACCGCGAACGCTGCGCTGCTGCAGGATCTGCAACGACTGGCCGCTAGTGAGTTGATCGACGCTGTCAATGTACGTCGCAGAGCCGTGGTGGAGCGCTGGCAAAAGCTCGCGCACGGAACCAAGAAACTGCGGTTTGAAATTGCTGCGGCCTTCCTCAGCAAGTCGATCGTCATCAGTGCCGAGACCGACTACCGTGCCGACGACGCGGATCAGTGGGTCCGTGTCGAGCGCTATGTTCGGGGCGAGATCAAAGACATGGGCGGGCACAAGTACGTCAATGCGCACATCCGGCTGCCGGACGGCAAGACGCTCGTAGTCGACGCGGATCGAAACGTGCTCCGGGATGAAAAGATCAATAGGCTCTACAAGCCAGCGATGGTGCGAATCGTTGCGGAGTACAACGTTGCTACCCGCGAGTACCGGCGGGCCCGCTTGCTGGAGTTCGTGGAGCACGACGCGCGCATCGACGAGAAGGGTCTCGAGCGTCTGCTGCAACGTGGGGCTAAGGCTTGGGAAGGCGTACCCGACGCGGGGGCTTGGGTAGACGAATTGCGAGGAAGCGACATTTGAATGCCGCCATTCTTCTCGACACAAGTTTTCTTATCTCGTTGTCCGATCCCGCGCGCCCTCATCATAGAGTTGCCTAGCAGTACTTCAGGGAGGCGCTTCGGCAAGGAACCCCTCTGTATCTTTCGGCGATCGTGGAGTCGGAGTTCCAGGTGAAGCAGGCGGTCACCGATCTTCCACTGCGCAATTTCGAGGTGTTGCCGTTCAACATCGACCATGCGATGACGGCCGGATTGTTGATGCGCGAATTTCGAGGGGACCAGGGGGACGATCGCGGCTCCGTCAAGGACGACGTGAAGCTAATCGCGCAGGCCATCTGCGAGTCGCTGACGCACATCCTGACTGAGGATCAACGAACGCTGGCAAAGTACGTTGC
>ENA-OFCD01000419-OFCD01000419.1-metagenomes-genome-assembly--contig:-NODE-419-length-27256-cov-4.090254_pt1 | contig 27256 bp, 19 predicted proteins | sample MGYA00153392_OFCD01 | MGnify analysis MGYA00153392
CCGAAGAACTAGCACACCAGTGGTTCTCACGATCAAGGACGGAGTCTTGAGGAGCCCACGCGTGGAGAACGCTCCGCCATGCTCGCGTCAGCCACGAAGGTACCGTTGACGGTCTCCGGCGTCGTGTAGAGCTGACCCGCTGGGAGGTTGGACCGCCTCGTTGCTTTGCTGACCGGGCTCAGAAGGTGAGCGGTCAAGGTCACGCAGAGGTGCGCGAAAGAGGTGCGCGGACTCCTCTCAAACTACAGACCACTGTCGTAGTTGTCATTGCACGCGCCAGCGTCCTTGGCGAGACATCTGGCCGTCGCGGCACGGAGTAGTGCCGCAGGCGCGGAGGCGTGGGTCGGGTGGTCGTGCGCGAACGACGAGTACTCGTTCGCGGCCGTGGTGTAGCTGCGATTGGCGTAGTCGATGTCGGCGATTCTAAGCTCGGCAAGCGCGGCGTACTTGGAATACGCGAAGGTGGTCTTGAGCGAGACGAGCTGCGCACGTGCCTCGTCGAGATCGCGTGCGCGCACGAGATCCTCGGCTCGCTCGAACCTGTCTTTGGCATTTTCGCTGTAGGATCCCGCGTCTTGCGGCGACTCGCTCGAGGCGTCGATGCGGTCGCCCACGATCGCGACCACCTCGGGGCGAGGCGCCGGAGCCGCACACGCAAAGACACACGCAAACGACAGCAAAGAAGTCCTCATCATCGCGGATCATGCAAACACACATTGCGCGCGCACACACAAGCAAGTGGGACTATCGTCGGCTCGATGGGCTTGCTCGATCCCGTGCCTCCGCCGTACGCGCCGCTCGAGTGGCAAAAGCTACCGCTAGAGTCGCGCGGCCGCATGGTGTGCGAGGCGTGGGCCACTCAAGGCTACGGGACGCCAATGGGCGTCTATTGGTTTTGTGGAATCAAGGTCGCTCTCTACGTCTTGGGTTGGGCGCTCTTCTGCGGGAATAGCCCGACGCTCGGCGGACTGTCGACTATTGGCCATTGGTGGCTCGCGCCGGTCGTGTTCCAAAAGGCGATAGTCTGGAGCATGCTGTTCGAGGGCCTCGGGCTCGGCTGCGGGAGCGGACCGCTGACTGGCCGACATTTCCCGCCCATTGGCGGCTTCCGACCCCGCGAGCCTCATTTGAGCTTATGGACCATTTCCAAAGCGTACAACCGAGCCGCCACCACCACCCGAGCCATGGTTTGTAGTCTCGTCGACCGAAGCGGTAAAGTCCCCGGTCGAGTCGCGTAGGCCACCCGCCCATGCAAATGGCACCTTGGTTGGGTACGCGTTCGCGGTGGTCAGGTGACCACTAAAATAGGAGACACTTGGTAGCGGTCGACGACCGGAGACCCCCACGCGCCGAGTCGAACACGTGGCAAGGAGATGTCCGAGAAGTGTCCGTGACAGGGTCACGCTCACGCAAAGACGCGTAACGACACGATCGTGACGCAGGCCGCGGAGTTGCTTGAAGCGGCGACGTGCCGACGGTCACATACGAGCGGAGGAGACCCGAGCAGACGACGCTCAAGCCAAGTCGTGCGGGAGAATCTCGCGGCGCTCTACGGTGCAGTCGACGACGGGGCCATCGAGATGACCCTGCCGAAGTTCGTACGCAAAGAGCTGGACGGCTATCTCGAGTGAGGACTGTTGTGCCGAGGCTTCGCGCGACTGCGGTGCAGCGGGACGTGCAACGAGACGAGGCTCGTCGCGTTCTCCTGCAAGGGCCGCGGGTTCTGTCCGTCGTGTCTGGGCCGGAAGATGTGCGCAACCGCGGCGCACCTCATCGACGACGTGATGCCGCGCGCGGTGCCCTTGCGTCAGTGGGTGCTGACGATGCCGTTCGCGTGGCGCAAGCGCTTGGCGTACGACGGAGCGCTGGCGTCCGCATTGACGCGCGTGTTCACCAAGGTGGTGTCGAGCGACGAGGTGAGCTCGTGTTCGAGGCGCCCTCCCGCGTGAGCACGAGCGAGGTTGCGGAGGTGTTGTAGCGCACGCGCGACAAGATGTTCGCGTACCTGCGTCGGCGGGGAATGCTCGCGCTCGGCGACGAGGACGACGCCAACGAGATGGCCCCGCTCGCGGCCTCCGTAGTCGCAGGCACGACACCCCCGGCAGGCCCAGAATGGCGCCGCGGCAAGCTACCGTTGACGCATCAAGCGATGAAGATGGGCCGCCCGCTGGCGTCGCGCTCGACGGCTTCACTCTGCACGCAGCTACACGCGCAGGCGCCATGGACGACGCCGGGCGAGGCACTCCTCAAATACATCTTGAGACCCTCGGTCGCGCAGGAGCGAGTCACGCGCGGACCCGACGGGCTCGTGCGCATCACGCTCAAAAAGGCGTCCGCGGACGGCACTGTCGCCGTGGACATGGACCCGCTGTCGTGGCTCACTCGGCTCGCTGCGTCCGTGCCGCCGCCGAAGTTTTCCCCCTTCGGGGATCACGAAGCGCGTCACACCGTGCGTTACTCGGGAGTCCTCGCTTCGGCGAGCAAGCTCCGTTCGCGCATCGCACCCAAGCCAGCCCCGACGCCGGTCGGTGTCTGCCGATTCAACCGACGACACCAACGTCGCACGCCGTCCCAGCGCCTATCGTCCCTGGGCGGACCTGTTGCGCAGGACCTTCGGCTTCGACGTGTGGCTGTGTCCCCAATGCAAAGGTCGCATGCGCCTGCTCGCCATCGTCACAGAGCGGCCTGCCCCGAAGGCTCTGATCGGCCCTATTCCGTGCCGTTCACGCCGACGAGATAGTCCACGATCTTCGGCGCGGAGGCGTCCTCGATGGGCGCCCCATAGACACTCCGCATCTTGTCGACCTCTGCGGTCCACGTCTTGCGCGATAGCTTCGGTTGACTCGTCAGGTAGCGCGACGAATGACAAGAATGACAGGCCATATCCACGTCTGCCTTGCCCGGTCCGTCGGGGAGGCTCGGCTCGTCCGAGGGCAACACGACAGTGTGCACGTTCGAGTCCGGCGCGGGAGCGGGCTCGGTACGACCGCACGCGAGCGCGAAGAACAGAATGCCCATCGGCCGCCTCACGCGATCACCGTGACGTCGACGGGCTCGATGTGGTTCTTCATGTAACCGGCGCGATTCCAGCGCGGGTTGTCCGGCTGAGTCTCGCCGCCCACACTCGTGGCGCGCGCGCGCAATGAAGCAGGACCGGCCGCGTTAGGCGTCCAATTGAAGCGAAATCTCCTGAATGAGTATCTGCCCAAGTCCGGACCGAGCTCGCACGGCAGCCACGTGACGCCGCCGTCCGTAGACACCTCGACCTTCGCGATACCGGTGCCTCCGTCGAACGCGACGCCCTCACACTTGTATGACGCATTGACGTGCAATTGCTCTCCGCGCTCTGGCTTCACGACGACAGACTGAACGTTCATCTTGCCGATGGGAGTCGTGTCCTTGGACAGGCTGGCGGGATCCTCTTCTGCGGCAGGATTGGCAGGTATTCGATACGCTTTTTTTATCCAATAGCCTTCGAACGGATTAGGCAATACGTCAATCTGGTCCAGCGACTTGGTCCAATAGGTCGAGTAGTAGCCCGGCACGACGAGGCGGGCGGGGAAGCCATTGAGCATCGGCAAGGGCGCGTCGTTCATCTCGTAGGCGACCAGCACCTCGCCGTCTTGCGCGTGCGCCAGATCAAGCGACTTGACGAACTCCGGAACGGTCGCGAGCGGCGCGCGATCTAGCCCGCGGACGCTCACGTCGATGGCGCCTGCTTTGACGCCCGCCTTCGCGAGCACGTCCTTGAGGCGCACGCCCTTCCACTTTGCGTTTCCCATCGCGCCGCGTCCCCACTGCACACCAGGAACGCGCGGCGAGAACAGACTGCGACCAGTTCCACTGCATTGATTGACCGCGACGGTGGTGACAGGCTCGAGCTTCTTCAGATCGTCGAGAGAGAGCTCCACCGGGTGCTCGACATGACCACCAATCTTCAATCGCCAAGTGCGGAGGTCGATCGACGTCGGCACCCCCGAGAGGTGCCAGCGAACGAAGAACGCCTCATTGGGCGTCAAATCGGTCGAGAAGTAATGGAGCGGCGTCTCCAGGTTGGGCGGACGGTCCGTCAAGAGAATGAGGTCACTGACCTTCTCGGCTTTAATGTTCGCGTCCAGGGCCGCTGGCCCCGGCTTGCCACACGCCCAAGCGCCGACACCCAACATCGTCTGAAGAAACGCCCGCCGAGCTTGTCTCATGTGCAATCACGCTGTCTGTTGCTGCTCTGGCGCATTGCCGGACAATACACAGCGCCCTTGTGTCTGTCTCCAATCAGCGAGGACGACTCTCGAACTGTGGGTGTCATCCCGAGCGAAGCGAAGATCCCCCGCGTTAGGCGCGCCTGCGCGCTTCGATCGCGTGGAAGATCGCCTCGTGCGTCAGTGGCGAGGGTAGCTCCACGACGCCTCCGGTGGTGCCGAAGGCGGCGATCGCGTCGCGGATCGCCTCGCGGACGCTGATGGCGAGCATGAGCGGCGGCTCTCCCACGGCCTTGCTTCCGTGAATGACGCCAGGCTGCGTTGCGCGATCGAGTAGCTCGACGCGCAGGTCGAACGGGGCGTCTCCGATGGACGGGATTTGATAGGTGCTCGCAGAGTGCGTGAGCAGTCGTCCGGCGTCGTCCCACTTGAGCTCTTCGCCCGTGAGCCAGCCCATGCCTTGTACGAAGCCGCCCTCGATCTGTCCGATATCGATACTCGGGTTCAGAGAGTCCCCCGCGTCGTGCAGGATGTCCACGCGGCGAACGCGCTTCATTCCACTGCGAGCGTCCACCTCTACCTCGCTCACGGCAACGCCCCAAGCAAAGTAATAGAACGGAGAGCCGCGGCCCTTGGCCTTGTCGTATTGAATGCCAGGAGTGCGATAATAGCCAGTCGCAGACAATGAGAGTTGAGCGGCATGAGCCCGCTCGCAGAGCTCTGAAAACTGCAACGAGCGCTCGCCCGCGTGGACTCGATTGTCGCTGAATCGGAGCTCGGCAACGTGTGCCGACAGCAGCTCGGCGGCCAAGGGAGACAGTCGCTCGCGGAGCGCCTCGCATGCGAGCTTCACGGCGGCGCCGTTGAGGTCTGCGCCGCTCGAGGCCGCTGTCGCCGAGGTGTTCGGCACCTTGTCTGTCGCCGTCTTCATTACGCGTACGCGGTCTGCGGAGAGTCCGAGCTCTCGCATCGCGACGCCGTGCATCTTGGTGTGCAGGCCTTGGCCCATCTCCGTGCCGCCGTGATTCACTTGAACCGTGCCGTCGCGATAGGCGAGTACGAGCGCGCCTGCCTGATTGAGAAAGCCAGCCGTGAAAGAGATACCGAACTTTACGGGCGTAATCGCCAATCCGCGCTTCTTGCCTTGGTGCTTGGCGTTGAACTCACGGACCGTGGCTCTGCGTGCCTGCAGGCCCGCGCGTAGGGTGAGTTCTTGCCACATCCGCTGCCCGCGCGCGTCAGTAACCGGTTGGAAATAGGGAGTCGTTCCGCCTTCACCATAGAGGTTTCGCTCGCGCACCACCTCTGGCAACAGGCCTAGCGTGCGGGCGATGCGGTCGAGCGCCTCCTCGATGAAGAGCATTCCCTGCGGCCCGCCGAAGCCGCGAAATGCCGTGTGCGAGACCGTATGGGTCTTGGCAACCCTACCTGTCAATCGCGCATTGGGCAGGTCGTAGGCGTTGTCCAAATGAAACAGTGCGCGATCCAAGATCGACTCCGAGAGATCGAGCGCCCACCCGCCGTCGGAGACCAGATTGGCAATGACGGATTGGAGCCTACCGTCGTCGTCGAAGCCGACCTCCATCTCACCCCAGAACGGGTGGCGCTTGCCGGTCAATGCCATGTCCACGTCACGGTCCAATTGCACCCGAACAGGACGCTTCGTGCGCCAGGCGGCCAGCGCGACTAGCGCGGCCCACGTGTTGCCCTGGGTCTCTTTGCCGCCGAACCCTCCGCCCATACGCGGTGAGGTCACGACGACGCGATTGCGCGGTAAATGCAGCACGTGACTGACGACAGCCTGAATCTCCGAGGGGTGCTGCGTCGAAGACGAGATACGCACGTCGCCGTCGTCTCCGCACTCGGCCCAGGCGGCTTGAGACTCCAAATAGAATCGAGGACCTGAAGATGCTTACAATGAATTCGAGTGCTCGAACGGCTTCGTAAAGGTTCGCATTCAGGCGCGCAAAGAGTTTGGGTTTCCGGGCTTCGGCTTTTTCCAAGCCGCCCCCATGCCCGACTCCTTCGCTCCTGAGCTTCAATCGATGCTTGCTAGTCTTCAATGCCGCGTCGGGGTCCCCTTTTTGAATGACGTGCGGCTGGGTGTGAAAGCTATTGGAGGCAATTGCGCGCTCGAGGCCGACGATGGCCGGCAATGGTTCGTAATCGACCTCGACCACTGCTGCCGCCGCGCGGCACGCCTCGTAGGACTGGCCGACGACCACCGCGACCATGTGCCCGACGAACATGACCTCGTCTTTGGCGAGTAGTGTCTCGTCGTGGCGAACGGCGCCTACGTCGTTGTCTCCGGGGATGTCTTCGGCGAAGAGCACTCGCACGATCCCGGGCATTTCCAGGGCTTTGGAAGCGTCCCTGCGCGTGATGCGCGCATGCGCGTGAGGGGAGCTCACGGGCCAGAGCTCGAGGAAGTCACCGCGACCTTGCGCCTCGTCGTCCACATAGCGAGCCGCGCCCGTGACGTGCCCAATCGCGCTCTCGTGGTGGAGCGCGCGCGACGCGTCCGTGACCTCGCGCTCGGCACTGCACGCGAACTCCAGCGGCTCGTCTTGTCCTTCGCTGGTCTCGCCGCGGAAGAACTTCTCGAACAATGAAGCAATCAGTCCGACTCTAAAGTCTTTGCCCGATCGGACGTCGTCTATGGGATTCGTCTCTTGGGACAGTGAAGTCATTGCGGCGTGGAGTGTGTCTTCATTCCAAGTGCGACCCACGAGAAGGGACTCAGTCTTTTTGGCGCGCACGGGAGTCGCTGCCACTCCGCCGTAGGCCAAGCGCGCACGTGTCACGATCTGGCTGGGATCAAGGTCGATGGTGAACGCAGCGGCGACGATGCTGATGTCGAGCTCTCGCCTCTTGCTCACCTTGAACGAGTTTTGTCGGCGGCTCGCGGGCGCGTGCGGGACGATGACCGCCGTCACGACCTCGTCGCGGGCGCGAACGGTCTTGCGATAGCCCGTAAATAGCTCGTCAATCGGGACGCGCCGCTCCTCGAGCGCAGACCCGTTCCACCGCGTCAATACGACGAGCGCATCGAGCGCCATGAGCACGGGAGGCAAGTCTCCAATGGGCGAGGCCGTGACTAAGTTTCCGGCGACGGTCGCGCGTGACCGGATCTGCCGCGAAGCGAAGACGCTCAGCATCTTGCCGAGCGCGGGGTGCTCTCGCCCCATCGCGTCCTCGACGGCCGTGAGCGTGGCGGCGCCGCCGATGTGCCATCCATGCTCCGCACGATTGACGGCGCAGACGTCCGTGACGCCTTCGGTGGAGATCAAGAAGGGAAAGCGCTTGGCCTTCTTGTTGATGTCTACACCGATCTCCGTGGCGCCGCCAATGAGCTCAGCGTCCGCGTTTTCGCTCAAGAGTCGACAGAGCTCGGTGAGCGACGTGGGACGAACGAACCGCTCTCCCTGCGCAGAGAAGTCGAGCGCGCGAGCCGCTTCCGTCGGCTTTTTCAGTCGAATGTGGAAGAGGTCTTCGTGAGCGGGTCTGTCTCGGAGCGCGTCGAACATCGCGTCGCGGATGGGTCGATAGCCCGTACAGCGACAGAGGTTCCCGTGAAGTTGATCGGTGATCGCGCGCGTGTCTGTCGCGGGCACGTCGCGGTAGTAGGCCTCGAACATCGACATGACGAAGCCTGGCGTGCAGTAGCCGCACTGCGAGCCGTAGCGCTCCACCATCGCGCGCTGCACGGGGTGGAGCTCCTGCGGTGTCGGCACGAGGCCGTGCTCGTGCGGCACGGCGAGGCCCTCCACGGTCCAGACCTCCTTACCGTCCAGCATCGGCAACAGCGCGATGCACGCGTTGATCGCGCGGAACGTCGAGCGGCCCTCCGCGTCTCGCTCGGCAACGGCGACAGTGCACGCGCCGCAGTCGCCCTCCGCGCAGCCTTCCTTGGTGCCCGTGAGCGCTTGACTCCGCAACCATCGAGACAAGCTCGTGTGAGGCGCGACGTCGTCGATCCGATGTCGCGTGCCGTTGACCGTGATCTCGAGCGACCGCCGCATGATGAACACACGAACCTAGCATCTTTGCGTCGTGTCTGACGCCGTGTTACCGCTGCGCCCGGCACGCGCAATGGCCCCTCCCACTGCAGTCTCGAACGACTTCCGGCGTGCGCGCTGCGCGTTCTGCGAAGGGGAGATCGCTCGCGTCGGGGAGCTCACTTCAGGGCGGAACGTGCGCTTCTCGACGCATGAGGTCGTGCTGGATCGCACGCCGGAGCTGTGGCGCTGCGCGACGTGCCGATCTGGCTTCATCCAGAACGCGATCCCCGAAGACGTCGGGCGCCGCCTCTACTCCGAGGGCGACGCGTCTCTGCGCTGGACCGACCCGCGCCCGTTCGAAGCCACCAAGACGCGGGAGGCGGTGGGCGCGTTGACTCGCACGATCTCACGCGGCGCGCGCGTGCTCGACGTGGGTTGCAACAGCGGCGAGCTGCTCGATTTTGCCCGTGAGCTCGGCGCGGAGACCGCAGGAGTGGAGCTGTCCGTGGCGAGCCGGGCCGTGTGCACCGCGAAGAAGCACCGCACGTGGGCGACGCTCGAAGAGGCAGCGGGAGACTTCGACGTGATCACTGCGTTCGATCTCGTCGAGCACGTCCTCACACTCCCTTCGATGCTCCTTGTGCTCGCCGACAAGTTGAAAAGCGGCGGACGGCTCGTCGTACTGACGGGAAACATCGAGTGCGATTCGGCCGTGAAACAAGGGTCCGCGTGGTGGTATGCGCAGCCGCCAGAGCACGTGATTTTCCCGTCTCTGCTCGCGTTGGGCGCCGTCGAAGCGCTGCGCGTGAGAGAAGTGATCCCGACGTTCGCCGCCAAGCAGTACGAGCCGCGCGCGTGGCGTCGCGTATGGTCCGCGGCGCGCAATCGATCGACGGACTTCGACCACATGATCGTGGTGCTACAGAGGACAGACCGATGATCGACGAGCTGAAGAAGCAGCGGGCGCGCCTCACGAGCGCCATCCTGCGCACCAAAGAGCGCCTCGGCGTGGACACTCGACCCCACGAGCGCTGGCTGCGACGGCTGAACTTTGCGACGGTCCTCGACATCGGCGCCAATACCGGTCAGTTCGCCGACGACGCGCGCAAGCTCTCGTCGGCCGCGATGATCTACTCGTTCGAGCCCCTACGCGAGTGCTTCGATCTTCTCCGTGACGGCCACGCCGCAGACCCGCGCTTCAAGGCATTTCACATGGCACTCGGCGACGAGGCTGGCGAAGTCGTGATGCACAAGAACGAATACTCGCAGTCGTCGTCCTTGCTGCCGATGGCGGAGCTGCACAAGAGCGCCTTCCCGCAGACACGCAATGTCGCGCCCGAGAAGGTGCGTGTCGCGTGCCTCGACGTCATCGCCGCCGAGCTGAACCTGCAAAGACCACTGCTCGTCAAGATCGACGTGCAAGGGTTCGAGGCCAAGGTGATCGCCGGCGCGAAGAAGACACTGGAGCTGGCCGACGTATTGATTGTCGAGACGAGCGTCGAGCCGCTCTATGAGGGACAGTCGCTCTTCGACGACGTCTATCGCATGCTGTTTCACCTCGGGTTTCGCTATCGCGGCAACTACAATCAACTCCTGTCACCCGACGACGGCCGCGTGCTGCAGGCCGACGCGTTCTTCACACGCGCGTGAGAGTCGTCATCGTCGCCGACGAGGTGGGTTTCCCGCGGGGATTCGCGGCGACCAACTACGTCCGATTGTTCGCCAAGGGCTTGGTGCATGCGGGCGCGAGTGCGCACGTCATATGTCTGGACTTCTCGGAGCGTTCTACTCCGCCTCTCAATACCGCCGCGCGTGGAGAGTTAGACGGCGTCACCTTCGAGTACACGACAGGGTCCCCCATATTGCCGTCATTCCCGCCGGCCATTCCCATGGGCCGCGCTCTCTCACATGCGCGCTTCTTGTCCAGCGTACTTCGTGAGCCGCCTGACGCTATTTTCTATTATGGGCGCTGGCCCAGTGAGCTCTTGATCGCCATGGCCGCGGCTCGCCTGACCAAGGCTGCGCTCGTCTGCATCGTGGTAGAGTGGCGACTCGCGTTTCCCGATCAAACGCGCACTCAAGTGATCAACGACGAGCTCTTTTGCCGCGCCATGAGGCGCATCGACGGCGCTATCGTGGTGTCTGCATTCTTGAGAGATAGAGTCACGCCTAGGCTCGCAGACGGCGCGCCGTGCCTGCAAACGCCCATCTTTGCCGACCCCGAGCCGTGGGCGAACGTGGTGCCGGCGAGTCGAGGTAAACGCTACTTGGTATTCTGCGCCGATCTGACGGGTTATCGAGAAGACGCGCTGTTGGTCATTCGCGCGCTCGTAGGACTCGGCCCGCGCGAGCTCGAGGTGCTCTTCGTGGGGAGCGCATCGCCTGAGGCGCGCGAGCGGATCCTGGAGAGCAGCAACCGCCTCCCGCGCGGCATGTCGCTGAAGCTGATGACCGACTATCTCCCGGAAGGCGAGCTGCGGTGCCTGTACGCTGGCGCGTCCGCGCTCGTTGCTCCACTGCCAGACAATGATCGATCACGCGCGCGCTTCCCGAGCAAGATTGGTGACTATCTATTGTCGGGTACGCCGGTTGTCTCGCACAGAGTCGGCGAGGTCGCGGCGTTCTTGAAGGACGGCGAGAGCGCATATCTAGCTGCTCCGAACGACGAGGCGGATTTTGCACGTTGTCTCGCGCGTGCGCTCGACGCTCCAGATGCGCGCGACGTCGGCGCCCGGGGGAGAGCCGTGGCGCTCGCCCAATTCGATTACAAAACAATTGGCCCGCGCGTCGTCGACTTTCTGCGCCCGCTCGTCGCGAGGCGTGCGTGAGCACCGGCGCCCAGCAAGAGGCGCGCGGTATCGGGGTCAACCTCCTCACGCTCTTCGCACAGGCGTCTCTACCGGCCTTTCATGTGCAGCTCGCGCGCGCGCTCGGCGAGTCCGGCTATGGCGTCTATCGCACCGCGACTACGTTCGTGGACGTATTGAGTGTCATTACGATGTTCGGAATGGATCTGGCGATCACTCGCAGAGTGAGCATCGCGCGTGCGGCCAATGACGAGGCCGGCGCAGTCGCCGCGGTCGGCACGGCGCTCAGAGTCGTATTGCTCTCCGGTTTGGCAGTGTCTTTGCTGGTATTCGTGAGCGCGCCCTCGGTCGCGGCGTGGCAGCAGAGCCCACAGCTCGTCACGCCACTGCGCACGCTCGTGCTTCTTCCGATCGCCTATCACGTCGCGAGCATCTTCTTGATCGCAACGCAGGCGCGCATGGTGATGCGCTACGATTTCTGGGCGCGCGGGCTCTTCCAGCCGCTCGTGCTGCTCGGCGCGACCACGCTCGTACTGCGCTTGGGAGGCGGCATCGTTGGAGCGTGCTTCGCAGTGGTCACCGGGATGGCAGCGACGTCGTTGCTCGCAGGGCGTTTCTATTCGCGCGAGCTCCCGCTCGGGCCGACACTCGCCGCGATTGTGCGCAACCCCATGGATTGGGGACTAGTGCGAATGGGGCTGCCGGGTGTAGTGCTCGGCATCGTCTGGGGCCTTCAAGGAAGCGTGGACACACTCTTTCTAGGTCACTATCGCGGCAGCGCGGACGTGGGCGCTTATGGCGCTTGTGTGCTCTACGTGGTGAGTCTCAGTCAAGTGCGCGGCGCGTTCTATCCGGTCATCGCTGCCACTCTCCCGCCGATGCTCGTCAAAGGCGACAAGGCAGCCACCAACGAGTTCATTCGACGTCAGACGCGGTGGGTCGCTCTCCTCGCGATGCCGCTGTGCGTACTGTTCGCGGGCTTCGGCGACGGGCTGCTCGCGATCTTCGGCGGCGAGTTCTTGCGCGCAGCGCCCGCGCTGGCGATCCTCTCCCTGGGGCATTTGACAGGCGCGCTGGCGGTCCCCGCATATGTGCTCTTGTTGGGCGGCAAGGCTAGATACAGCACAATCGCGGCGCTGACCTGCTTGGTATTTCAATTGGTGGCATTGCCCATTCTCGTCCCGCGATATGGCCTCATTGGCGCGGCCGTGTCGTCGGCCAGCGGGATGGCGCTCTCGCAGGTCGTGCAGCTGGGCTTCGCGTGGAGCATCGAGCGCGTGCACGGCTTCTCGGTGGGCCTCGCCAAAGTCGCGGTTGCGGCACTCGCGGGCTTCGTTTGTGGGCGAGGACTCTTTCAATGGATGCCGTATCCGCTCATCGTCCGCTTCTTCGTGGGCGTCGCCGTGGCCGCGCTGGTTTATGCGACTGTGCTCGTATCGCTCGGATTGCGCGAGGACGAGCGCGAAATGGTCGGCGCGGGCTGGCAGAAAGTACGCGCGCGACTCTCTCGAGATTGACTAATTCAGGCGGAGCGCTGCAAAAATACGTATGTGTCTCGTGTGAAGAGCTTGCGTCCGAACGGTCGCGTCAAACCCGCCAAAAGCGTCTTGGGTGCCATGCGATCCACCGCGGCGCCGAGCTCTACGCAGAGGGGTATCTTGGCGGGCTCGAGCCCGGCGCGACTGGCCATGTTCAAGAGTGAGCGGTGATCGAAGCAATTAATGTGCTGCAACGGCGTAATGGACAATAGCGAGTCTGCAGACCCCTCAGTCGCCATCCAATCGCCGCGCTTCAATCGACCACGAACGTCGGCGCCGTCGGGGACACTGACCTTCAATAGACCGCCCGGTGCTAGCGCGGACGCGAGGTGCTTCAGAATGTCTACCGGCGCGACGACGTGTTCGAGCACTTGATCGCAGTTGATGAGGTCGAACGTCTGTGTAGATATCTCGTCCCAGTCGATTGTCTTGGTGCCGCTGTCCTGCGCGTGCGCGCTGCGGGACGGCGAACGCTCCGAGCCGACCACGTCGCAGCCGAAGGCTCGCGCCATCAAGCACCAATCGCCCCAGCCCATGCCGAAATCGAGCGCGCGGAGCGCCTTGCCTCGCGCGAGATGATTGATGGCCAAGACGATCTCGCGGATGAACATCATTCGCGTGTCCACGGTGACGTGCGCGCGGTGCGCCTCGAGCGCCAGCTTCGGATCGATCCAGTGCTCGTAGAGTCGATCCATCAGAAAGTCGTCGGGAACTTCGTCGTGGTAGAGCGCGCCGCAGTCGAGGCACTCTCGGATGCGCGTCGTGCCGCCCTTCAACAGCTCGGGCTCGATCATGCCTTGCGGCTCGTAGAGCGCGACGAGGTGCTTCTTGATAGGGTCCTCGAGCATCCCACAAGAGAAGAGAGTCTCGTGCCGCGCGCTCGCGCAGCCCGGGCAAGCGTCTCGCGCAAGGAGGTGCGACTGCATGTCGCAATCCGTCTCTCACGCGCGAACGAGCGTCGCAAGATATAACGGTCAATCAATGATCTCGCTGCTGATGCCGACCTACAACCGCGAGGCAACGTTGCCCCGCGCGATCAACAGCGTGCTCGCGCAGACGTGGCGCGACTGGGAGCTCGTGATCGTGGACGACGGCTCGACAGACGGCACCGAGGCGCTCGTTGCGACGTACACGGACGCTCGCATCCGCTACGTAAAGCAGGCTAAAAACCAGGGCGTAACGAGCGCGCGCAACCGGGCGCTCGACGAAGCACGCGGCGAGTGGCTAGGCATGTTCGACAGCGATGACGAGCTCGTGCCAGCCGCCGTCTCGACGCTCATGCGTGTCCTCGACGACGTCGACCCCGATCTCGATGCCATCAGCTGCAATTGCTCCGACTCTCAAACGGGAGAGCTCACCGGGCGTGGCCTCTCGCGCGATCAGTGGCTCACGGTGCGCATCTCACTGGAGCGCGCGCGCGGCGAACACTGGGGCATCTTCAAGAAGAGCCTCGTCGGCTCGCGCCGTTTCGACCCGCGCATCAAGGGGTACGAGGGTCTCTTGTGGAACCGCATCCACGACGGCGCCCGCTGGTACTACGTCAATCGCGGGCTGCGCATCTATCACACCGAAGGCTCCGATCGACTCACCTCCAACAAGCGCGCGGACCAAGAGCGCTACCGCGCCATCCTCGACTTCGACCCCGAGTACCTCGACCGCCTGCGCGGATGGAGTCGAAGCGGCTACCGGCGCTTCATGTGGGTAGCCGCGACCCAACTCATCATGGCAAACGACAAACCCTACGTAGATCGCATCGTCGCCAAGCTCGAAGACGAGCAAGCACTACGAAGCGCAATCCAAGCCACACGCCTAGGCTGGAAACTCGCCACCAAACTCGGGATCTAGGAGTGGGGCGAAAAACGCCGCACTCCTAGGCCGCCTCAAGGCGAGCAAACAGAGGGACGAGCTCGGGCTTGTTGCGGAGTGGAGCGCAGAACGTAGTCGCCAATTCGAGCAGCTCGGTCTCGTTCCCCTCGATCTCGCGGCCCATGTCGGAGACGTGGCGTTCGCAGTCCGCTCGCGCGAGCTCTACCTCGGCCTCGTGCTTCGCGAGCGACTCGCGGAGCTCGGTGATTTGGTACTCGAGATCGCGCAGCGTCTGTCGCTGCTTGTCGAGCGTGGTCGCGGCGCGCTTCTCCCTCGTGCGCAGCTCGAGCCAGTCATCGACCACCGCGCCGGCCTTGCGATAGGCGTCTGCAAGATCCTTCGTGGGCTCCGCCATTCCGCAACGGCCCTCCCAAAAGTTGACCTCCTTCACGGCCGCCATCAGCTTCTCCGGCTTGTCTGCGGCGCCCTTCTGCGCGAGCTCGAGCGCCTCCTCGGCCGTGCGTAGCTCCTCGCGCGCCTTCGACGCGTCCACGCCAAGCGCGTCCACCGCGAACCCGAGCCGCGTGCGGCCGTCACGTCCCTTGCGAGCGCTCTCCTCGAGCTTGCGCTGCTCCTCGACGCTCTTCTGCTTGAGCTCACCGACACGCGCCGCGAGGCCTTCGAGCTGATCGAGCAAGAACGTCTGCGCCGCCTGCGGGTTGCCGAGCGCGGCGAGCATCTCCTTGAAGAGGGAGGCGCGACGCGTCCATCTCTGCACTCCGCTCGTCGACACGGGGAGCGCGGCGGCGCGCAGGCTGAGCGGATCCGCGGCGGCATCCGGAGGGACGCGCGCCCCAATTTCCTGGGCGATCAGCACGAGCTCGCTCGTCACCTTGTGAGAGTCGACCGGCCGTTGCTTGGGTTCTTTTGCGAGCAGCTGTTCCACGAGCGCCGCGAGCGATTCGGGCACCTGCGGCGCGATCTTGCGAATGGGGAGCGGCGGCTCCTTCAAGTGACGTACGAAGAAGCTCGCGATGTCGGGCGCGTCGAACGGCAATCGCCCGGTCACCATCTCGAAGAAGATGATTCCTAGCGAGTAGAGGTCTGCCGAAGGTCCGGTGTCGATCGACGTGATGCGCTCCGGCGCCATGTACTGCGGCGTCCCGAACAGCTCGCCCGTACCGGTGAGCCGCGAGTCCTGCCGGCTGAGCGCGATGCCGAAATCGAGCAGCTTGAGGCCCTCTTCTTGGTCGCCCGTCTTGGCGGTGACGAAGATGTTCTCCGGCTTGAGATCGCGGTGAATGACGCCGAGATCGTGCGCGCGCGCGATGCCTCTCGCCATTTGGATCATGAGCGGGATGGCGCGGCTGACGGGGATCGGCCCCTTGCTGACGATGTCCGCGAGCGACGAGCCCGTCAGGTACTCCATCACCAAGTACGCAGTGCCGTCGCCGGTGTCGCCCTCCTCGAAGATCTCGATGATGTTCGGGTGAGCGATCTTCTTGGCGCTCGCGGCCTCTCTGCGGAAGCGCTCGCGCACGACGGGATCGCGCGCGAGCATCGGGTTCATCACCTTCACGGCGAAGAGCGAGTCGACGAGCTTGTGGCGCGCGCGATAGACGATCGCCATGCCGCCTTCGCCGATCACCTCCTCCAGCACGTAACGACCCGCGATCGCCGTGCCCAGCCGACCGTCCGACAGCGCCGCGAGCGTCGCTCCGTCGAACAGACAAGACGTCGCTCCGTCCGGGAAGCGATTGTGGCACCGAGGGCAACGCTGCACGGTAGCGATACTAAACCAACACATCACCCACTAAAACCCCGGACGCGTGCACGTGTCCGTACGTGCCCGTGTCTGGAGCAGGGCCTGATGCGTCGTCGCTCCGGATCGGGCGCGGGCGCGGGCGCGTGAACGTCTATGGGCGGAGTCAGCTCTGCGACTTGATTTCGATGACCTTGCCGGCCCGGATCACCTTCAGCGTGACCTCGATGTCGACCTTGTTGCCGAGGGTCGTGGCGAGCTCCCAGGGTGAGCTCACGCTTGCTCCATCAAGCGACAGAATGACGTCGCCTTGGAGCACTCCGGCCTTCTCGGCGTTCGAGCCCGGCTCGATCGCGTGCACCAACACGCCGTGCGCCTGTCCGGCGTCCTTGCTCGCTTGGTCGGTGAGCTTGACACCGTGGACGCCGACGCCGAGGTGGCCCCTCCGTACGCGGCCGTGCGTGAGGATCTCTGTCACGACGCGATCGACCGTGGACGCGGGGATCGTGATGCGCCCACGACGCACGACACCGCGGTGGTTGATGCCCACGACGCGGCCCTCGAGATCGACGAGCGGTCCGCCCGAGTACCCGGTGGGCAGATCGAGGTCGGGCTCGAGGTAGTGATCGACGTGACCGCCCATCGGCGTGCGGAACGACTCTCCGAGCGTCGACACGATGCCGAATGTCGCGCGCACCGTCTTTCCGGGCCGCGCGAGCGCCACGGCGAAATCGCCCACGCGCAGGCCAAGAATGGCTCGCGACGTCACCGGCGACAGACCGGCCTCCGAGCGAAGCACCGCGATGCCCGTCCCCGGGTCGACTCCGACGAGCACGGCTTTCACGCTCCCGTTCGGACCGCCGAGCTCGATGCCCTCCTCGCGCTCGATCACGTGATGCGCCGTGACGACGATGCCGTCCTTGTTCCAGACGGTGCCGCTGCCGCTCCATCGATGGCCGGCGTCTACGCGGACGACGCTGGCGCCCACGCGCTCGACGAGGTTCGAAATAGTAGATGAATCGAGGCTGCTCATGGGTTGCTCCTGTTGGTCTGATGCAACGATAAGGAGCGATTCGGCGCCGTACATCGCCCGAAGAACCCACTGCCGCCTAGCCGATCAGGCAGGGCGATCGTGCCTTGACGATCAAAGGCGCAGCCTCACCTTGACCCAATCGTGCGGGCGCAAGACAAGGCAGCGAGTGTGGTGGTCGTCTCGGACGATCCGCTCGCGCGAAGTGGCCTGGCGTTCTTGTTGTCTAGCCAAGGCATGATCGCGATGCAGAGCACCGAACGAGTGGCGACTGACGCGACGGCGGACGTTGCCGTGTGGGACTTGGGAGCGGACACGAAGTCCGTCACCGAGCGGCTCGACGCGATGGAAGGCGCGCGCCAGCACGTCGTCGCGCTCCTGCCCGACGCCTCGCACGCGTCGAGCGCCTTCAGCGCAGGCGCGCGAGGGTTGCTGCTGAGAGACGCAAGCGGAGAGGCGCTAGCCGCCGCAGTCAAGGCGGTCGCGGCGGGCCTAGTCGCCGTCGACCCGGTGCTCGCAGAAGCACTGCTTCCAACGAGAGACCGCGAGCCCCTGGCCGAAGAACTCACCACGCGCGAGTCAGAGACACTGACGCTCCTCAGCAGCGGCCTCACCAACAAAGAAATCGCATCGCGAATGCACATCAGCGATCACACCGTGAAATTCCACGTCAACGCGATCATGGGCAAACTAGGCGCCCAAAGCCGCACCGAAGCCGTAGTCCAAGCCGCAAGAAGAGGCCTAGTCATTCTCTGACTAACCAAATAACTAACTAACCAACTAAATAAAGCGTCCTCCAAAGGGAACGTAGGAGTGTGGCGGTTTTCGCCGAGACCAAGCGAGACCAAGGAGCGGACGAGGAGCCGTACTCCTGTACGGTGACGACTCCCGACGAAGGTATCGCGCCGGTATCGACGAAAAACGCCGCGCTCCTACTGGCAGATGCCGGCGTTGTCCATGATCAGGATTTGCCAGGGTTGTTTGCAGGCTAGGTTGGTTGGGCAGACGCTGGTCTGCGAGGGATCGCAGAGCTGTTGGCAGCTCCGCTTGCCGGGAGAGCCGAGGCATACGAGGTTCGCCCCGCAGTGAGCCGTCTCGCAGCTCTCGCCGACCTTCGCGCGGCCGATCTGAACGCAGCTCGTCGTGCCCGTGACCACGTCGACGATGCTGCACGTCTGGTTTTGGCTGCAAGAGTTGGCGACCAGGAGCTTGCACGCCTGAACCGGCAAGCACGCGGGGAGATTCACGTTGGACGCTGTCTGCGTCTGTACGTCGCAGAAATACTTCGTGTCGTTGCTCTGACCTTGGCCAAAGAGCTTGCACGTGGACGGATCGCAGCAGTAGTGGCGGCAGCGCCCCGGCGAGCTCACGCACTCGAACCCAGCCGAGCAATCGGAGCCGCTCGTGCACGCGTCGCCGTCGTGCCCGCTCCCCGCCGCGCCGCACGTCGCGACGACCGTCTTACCGTTGTAGTTGAGCCGGCACGCCGGGTTGGCTGCGCTCCCTCCACCATCGGCATACTTACCGCTGTCTGGGGTCGTTGACGTCACGCACTGCAAGGCGAGCATTTTGTCGCCGGTACTCTCGTCCGGATTGCAGGTCGACGGATCTCCGCAGAGCGAGGGGGGCGTTGCCGCGTCCGAGGCGACGTCATAGGCCGGCCCAGGCGCCGCGTCGTGGGCGACGCCGCCGTCCGTGTTGAACGGGAGCATGTCCGGCGCATCTGCGTAGAAGCTCGACGAGCAACCGCCCGTCGCGAACACGCCAAGCGTCGCGCACGCGAACCAGAGCAGGGATGAGCGGGGGTGGAACATCAAGTCAAGAACGCTTCACTTCACGCAACGTGCCGAGAACTGAATGCTCCCATATTGCCACGAAACAGCCAGCATTTGCAGCAGTGCTGACTGCCGTACCATGGCAACGTTGTCATATGCATGCGGCATGCATGAGTCACGGCGCGCCCTGGGGTGGCGGCCCAACTGTCGGCTAGGACGGTTGGACAGGGGCTCGAAGGGTAGATCCGGCTGTTTCCCAGGGCGGCGGGGTTGGCATCGTTGTTGTACCCACATGGTCCCAATGGCTGACTTGCAACAACGCGCGGAGTACTTCGGTGTGGACGCCCTCGGAGACGCAGAGCTCTTGGCGTTGGTCTTGGGAGAGTCGAGCGCGCGTGCGCTGATACGGTGCACGGCGCTGCTCTCGGCTCGCGGTGGTGTCGCGGGCCTGTCGAGAGGTGGCGCGAGCGGCCTCATGCGAATGGGTGAGCGCAAGGCCGTGCGTCTCGCGGCTGCAATGGAGCTCGGTCGCCGCGCCTGCACGGCGGAGCTCTCACGCCCGCAAGCCATCGACGACAGTGAGTGCGTCGCCGCCTGGGGAAGAGCGCGGCTAGGTCACCTCGATCACGAGGAGCTATGGATGCTCGCGATCGACGGTCAGCGCCGCTTGCGCGCGGAGCGATGCGTCGCGCGCGGAGGACTTCACGGCTTGCAGCTCCACGTGCGTGATCCGCTGCGCGTCGCGCTGTGTGAAGGGGCGAGCGCGGTGGTGCTGGTGCACAATCACCCGAGCGGCGACCCGACGCCGAGCCAGCAAGACGTGGAATTCACGCTTCGCTTCGCGCAAGCGTGCGACCTCGTGGCGACGCCGCTCGTCGATCACGTGGTCATCGCAAGAGATCGCCACACCTCGATGCTCGCGCACGGGCTCTTCGACGCGCCGGCGCGCGCCCCGCCTCAAAACAGCGCGAGTTGAGGCGCCTCTTCTCGCGCGTGGCAGAGCGGCACGAAGCCGCAACGAAGCGCATGACAGCGATCGATCGTGACGCGAGGGAATCGTCCCGACACTCGCGCGAGGCCGAGCTCTACGCCTATCTCGTGGACGCGCGCCTTCAAGGTGGCCTCGTCGCTCGCCGCGCGAAAGCGGGGCTCTGCGCGCTCACCGTCGAGCGCGACGATCCCTGCGCGCACCTTGCACCCGGGGAACATCGCGTGCGCCGCGAGTGTGTACGCGTCCAGTTGCGCGGCGTGGGCAGCTGGGCCGTCGGTGCTGCGGCTCTTGTAGTCGATGACGTCGACGCCGTTTTCGTGGCAGACCAGCAGATCGATCGTCCCGCGCAACGCGACTACAGGGGCGTCACCCACCTCGATCACGAACGGGAGCTCTCGTAGGATTCGCGCCCCGGCGATCCTCTTGCTGTACGCGCCGGTGATGAACGCGGTCACGCGGTCCGCGAGCTGGGCCCTCTGCGCTTCGTCGAGCCAGTGTGCTTCACGTCGCACGATCGCGTCGATCGCCACGCGTGCGTTCGGATCGCCAAAGGATGACTCATCCACCGTCTCGAGCACGCGATGCAGCACCGCGCCCTCCTCACGCGGGCCGCCGACGCCGTCGAGAGCGAGCGCTCCCTCGGGCACGCCGCGATCGTGGATCCATTCGAAGCGGCGCGGGCACGCGGCGAAGTCTCGCAGCGCGGTCGTCGCGATGGGGAGCGAGCGCGCGCCGGACGTGACGCCCAACGAGGCCGAGAAATCGATCCTGCGCGGTATGGCCTGGGCCTTGGTCGCTTTTGCGGAGAGATCGAATGGGTCGCGAACGATGCGCAGCGAAGGATCGTTGGCGAGCTCGTTCAGCGTGTGGGCGAGCGAGCCTTCGGTCTTCCCATCGCCGATGAAGATCATGTGTTCGGCGGCGCGCGTGATCGCGACGTAGAGCAAGCGGTGGCGCTCGGCCGCAGAGCGACGTCGCTCCTCTGCTTGCGCGGCCGTGTGGCTCGGAGGAGGGTACGCGCGCCCGCCATGGATCATCTTCGCGGTAAGCGTCGCGGCGTTCGTGATGGCGAACGGAAGCGTCGACGGCCGCCCGCCCTCCGCGCCCACCTCGGGGATCAGCACCACCTTGAAATCGAGGCCCTTGCTCGCGTGAATCGTGAGGAGCCGCACGGCGTCGTCGTCCTCCGAAAAGACGGCGGCCTCCGATTCGCGCGCGGCCTCGTCCGCCCAGGAAAGGCGTCGCAGGAGCGCGCGCGTGTCCCGCTCGCCCTCCGCTATCGCGAGGAACTTGCGCACGTTCGCGACGCGCTGCTCGCCGCGGGGCAGGAGCAGCAGCGTCTCTTCCAATCCGAGCTCCAGCACGGCGGCTTGGAGCGCGGCGGCAGGACCGAGTCGGTGAAGGCTCGGTCGGAGGCGCGCGAGCGTGCGTCTCAGCGCCTCGATCGCCGGCCAGTCGGTCTCGTCGATCAGCGCGCTGCGCTCGCCACGACCCCATCGGTCGAGATCGATCGGGATGCCTTGGTGCGGCTCGGTCAACCCGAGGAGCGTTCGATCGCTCGCGCCGGCCCAGGTTCCGCGGAGCACCTCGAGCAGCGCGTTCCGATCTCGAGGGCGGGCGAGCGCCGTCAGCATCGAGCACAAATCGCGGACCTCTTGCGCCTGGTAGAAGCCGCGTCCGCCGACGACGTACGGCACCGCCGCCTGCGCGAGCGCGTGAGCCGCGGCGTCCAGCATCTCGTTGGAATGCGCCAGGACCGCAAAATCACGCCACTTCGTCGCGATGCCCTCGCGTCGCCGATCGAGGATGGTCTCCGCCACCACACGCGCGTCTTCGATGCGGCTCGTCTTGCGGACGACACCGGACGGGCGCATCCATACCGCTCGCGCCTTGCCGTACGGCTCGTCGTCGTTCGTCGCCGGCACGCGCAACGACTCGGCCTCCTCGGAGAACTCGATCTCGTCGATCGCCGGGCTCGCGGCGCGGAGCCGCGCTCGCGCGAACGCGTTGGCGAACGCGATGAGCTCGGGCTTGCTGCGATGGTTGTCGCGCAGTGCGTGGAAGTCGGCGCTCGGCCGCAGCGGTACCGCGACCGATTGCGCGGGCACCCGGAGCATTTCTCGCGCTGCCTCTCCCGCGAGCCCTACGCAGAGCTCCGTGAACACGCCGACGTCGGCGCCCCGAAATGCGTAGATCGATTGCTTGCGATCGCCGACGACGAGCAAGCCACGAGAGCGCAGATCATCCGTGCGAGGCATCTCGCCTGGCGCACGCGAGCGTGCATCGCGCTGCCACAAGAGGAGCAAGAGATCGCGCTGCAGCCTCGAGGTGTCTTGGAACTCGTCGACCAGGAGCGCGTCCACCTCGAGGCCCCACGCGGCCGCGACCTCCGGGTGCAAGATCATCACGTCGCGCGCCGCGCGCAGCACTCCTCCAAAGCTCATCGCGCGTGCGCGTGTGAACGCGTCGTTCACGGCGGACTCGCACGCCGCGGTCAAATCGCAGAGGGCGCGCGCGCAGACCGTCGAGTCCGCGCGGCCCTCGTAGCTCGCGATGAGTTGAAGGGCGCGCTCGGCGTTCGTCCCCTTCAGCGCATCGCGCAACAGCCAGAAGCGCTGCGCCGCGTCGGAGCCCTTGCTCGACTTTCTCTGCACGAACATGGCGCGCAGCGACTCGTGGAGCGCGCGCATGTCCTTCCGATCCCAAGCCGCCGCTACAGCGCGTGCATCGTCGGCGAAGCCCGGCTCGTAGACGAGCGGACGCACCGCCACGATGACCTCGCTCATCATCGTCTCGATGGCAGCGACGTCGCCGTCGGGTACGCGCAGCGCGCTCGCCTGCAGTCCGCTCTCTTCCAGTGAAGAGAGCACGCGCGCGACTCCCTCGAAGAGCCTGTCCGGACCCTTGAAGAGCGTGAGCAGGCGGTCGGCATCTGCGGGGCGCTCGTCGGCGAATGTCGAGGTCGCGCGCTCGATCGCGTCGCGCGTCAGGAGTGTCGCCTCCTCCTCCGAGGTCAGCTCTAGCTCGCCGGCACGCCCAAGCTCGAGCCCGTGTCGCTGGACGATCTGATACGCGAGCGCGTGTAGCGTCGTGATGTTCGCGCGATCGATCGTCGCGAGCGCCTTGCGCGCGTGCCTGCCGATCGCGCGAAGGTCGAGCGCGCCGCCCTTGCGGATCGCGGCGTTCTCGAGGCTCTCGGTGTACGGCGATCGATGCGGCTCTGACGCCAAGAGCTCGAGGTGAACGATGACCCTCTCGCGGATCTCCCCCGCGGCCTTGCGCGAGAACGTGGTCCCGACGATGCGCGACACATCGACGGGTTTACCGTCCGTGCACAGGTCGCTCGCACCGACCAACAAATGCACGAGCGCACCGGTGAGGTGGAACGTCTTTCCGGTGCCGGCGCTCGCTGCCAAGACGACGTTTCGCGCCAATGAGAAGACGAGGCTCACGGCCCCAATGCTTACCACGGGGCTCCCACGCCCGCGGGCGATCGCGAGCTACTTGGGGATCTCCAGCCCGAGCTCTTCGGCAATCGCAATGATGCGGGCGTTGTCGTGCACGCGCTTCAGCGCCGACTCTCGATACGCAGGAGTTCGCACGCGCTCGAGGTGCGCGAACACGTCAGTGACGAACGAAGCTGCGACGGTCTTCGCCTCGTCGCGCAGGCCGTTGGCCATCAGCGCCTCGAGCAACGCGACGCGGACCGCGTTCGGGATCTCGGGTCGCACTTTCGGTTCAGGAGGCGCCGACGCCGCGCGCGCGCAAACGAGCCCCTCCTTTTGCTTGCCCTGCGCGAGCAAGACCCGTGCAAGCGTAGCCTCGGCGACGACGCGCATCGACGCGACTCCCGCGAGCCCCGAAATCGCCAAACGCAGCTGTTTCTCGGCCTCGTCGAAGCGACTCAATCGCGCCAGCATCGTGGCAAGGTAGTAGCGAGACCCGCCCTCGAGTCGGATGTCGTTCTGTGCGGCGTACATTTTGATGGCCTCTTCCTCGACGCGCAGGCCGCCTTCGACGTCGCCCGTCTCGAAGAGGCAAGGGCCGAGGTTGTGCTTGCCCATCGCGACCATTCCCATGAGGCCGAGCCTCTCACCGGCGACGATGCCCTCGCGGAGGATGTCGACGGCGCGCTCGAACTGTCCGAGCTCGAGCAGCTCGTAGCCTGCAGTGAGGCGCGTCCTGCACGCGTTTCGTGCGTCGCCGGCACGCGCAAATCGGATCGCGGTGTCCGTCGTCAGATCGAGCGACTCTTCGACGTCGCCGCGCGCGAGCGCGTCAGCGGCGAGCGTCGTCTGCATGATCGCAACGAGGCCGTCGTCGTTGGTGATCGCCACCAGCTTCCGAAAGCGGGCGAGCGACTTCGTGAGCGCGTCCGACGATGCGCGGTGCACGGTGAGGAAGCCGGAGACGCGCGCCGCTGCTTCGATCACGTGCGGCGCGCGATCGCCAGCCTCGAGTGCGAGTGACAGCGTGGACATCGTCGCCAGTGCGGGGTTGATGTCTCCCAGCAGCACCGAAGAGTTGGCGGCGTTGACCTGAGCCAAGACCCACTCGCGGCTTCCGACGCGTAGAATCTTGTTGGCCTGCGTCGCGCGCTCGAGGCATTTGACATGCTCTCCGCGCCACCGATGAACGTCCGCGAGCAAGCAGAGGATGCGCCCACGTAGCTCGGCCTCGGCGCCGCACTCGAGCGCACGCTCCGCGCGATCGATCGCGCCGGCGAGGTCGTTGCCTTCGAGCGCTCGTATCGAGGCCAAGAGGTAGGGCTCTGACGCGCGCTTCGGCTCGTTCGCATTCTCGAAGTGCATCGCGAGCGCGACGGGGTTGGCGAGTGGGCGCTTCTCCAACCAGTCCCCCGCGAGGGCGTGCGCGAGCACCCGATCCTCGGCCGTGAGCGACGCGTACGCGGCGTCCCGAAAGAGGCCGTGTTTGAACTCGTACGCGTTGGCGTTGCCTGTCCGGCGCACCATGAGCTCCGCCTTCACGAGCTGCGTGGCCAAGTCTGCCGCCGCGCGATCGTCGCAGCCGAGCAGCGCCGCGAGGCCTTCGTCGCTCGCATCGTCGCCGAGCACGCTCGCCGCGCGGGCAGCGCGCCGCACGGGCGGGGCGAGCGCGTCGATGCGCGACTGCGCCATCGCGAGGACCGTCTCGGGCACCGAGCCTCCGCGTCCCTCCTTCTGCGCGCGCAACAGCTCTTCGAGCAAGAACGCGTTGCCACCCGATTGCGTCGTCAACCGATCGATGAGCGCGGCGTCGACCTCGCCGAGCACCTCACGCGCGAGCTTCTCGCAGGCCCTACGCGAGAGCGGTGCCAGCGAGATCTGCGTCATCGGCGTGCGCTCGAGCAGCTCTGCGAAAGTCGCGCGTGCCTCGTTGCGACCGCTCGCGAGCACGAAGAGCGGAACCTCCGGCAGCGCCTTCGCGGCCGAGAGTACGAAGTCGAGGCTCGGTCTGTCGCCCCAGTGCAAGTCGTCGAGGATCACGACGACGGGCGCGGTGCGGCCCATGGCTTGAACGAGATCTTGCCAAGCGGTGCGCATGGCGTCGCCGACGAGCACGTGATTGCCGCGCACCGATGACTGGGGCTCGAGCTCCTCGTTCGCGCTAGGAAACGACACGCCCATGATCTGCGCCAGCATCGTCGCACAGCGCTCCGCTTGCTCGGGCTCGACGAACTGGGCGACGCTCGCGCGGATGCGGGCCCCCTGCGCGTCGATCGGCTCGTCGTCGTCCACCGCCATCATGCGGCGCAGCGCTTGGCGCAGGATGCCGAACGGCGCTCCCGAGCGAGCGGGATCGCCTCCGCCCGCGAGGACGATGAGCTTGCTGTTGCGCTCTCGCAGGCGTGACACGAGCTCCGCGCGAACGCGTGACTTGCCGATCCCGGCGTCGCCGGTCATCAGCGCTATCCGTGGCGTTCGCTCCTCGCGGCACTCGTCGAAGAGCGCGATGAGCGCGCCCACCTCTGCCTCACGACCGACGCACGATGTCTTCTTGCCCAGCAGCATGCGCGGGCTGTCGTCCGTGCGCTCATCGACGAGGAACGCGCTCGCCACGTCCGACTCCACGACGAAGCGCCCCTCCACGAGGCTCGCGGTGAGTGGATCGATACGGATGCCCTTCGTCTCCTCGTGCTCGAGCAAACGGAACGTACGGTCGATGACCTCGCCGACAGGGAGCTGACCCGCGAGCTCGCCTCGACCCGTCGCCACGACGATGCGCGTGCGCGCGTCGCACACCTCTCTCATCTGGATCGCGCAGCGCGCGGCGCGCGCGGCCTGATCGGTGGCGGACGGCTCGCCCTCGACGAGCACGATCAGCGAACCGTCGAGCAGCACCTCGACGCGCGACCCGAGGCCGGTCGCGGCGCCACGCACCGCCTCCACGTTCGCGGGGAGATCGAGCGTGAGATCGTTGGCGGACCCCTTGCTGAGCGAACGCACCTCGGATGCGTCGAGCGCGTCGACGAGAGTGTCGCCGGGCCGCGCAGCGCGACCGAGGCGCGCGACGATGATCGAGAAGATGCGCTGCTCGCGCGTCGTGAGCCGGCGCGGCGAGCTCCCCACGGCAATGGGCGCGCGCGGCACGCCTCCAGCGGCGACCTCGAGCTCCCTCAGCACGTCCATGCCGTTCGACGGCCGGTCATCCCGCAACTTCGCGAGCATTCGGGAGACGAGCGCACCGAGCCCGTTCGGCAACCCAGGGTGCACGATGTCGAGCGACGGCGCGGGCTCGAGGATGACCTTCGCCAAAATCGCCATCGTCGAGTCGCCGTCGAATGCGGCCTTGCCGCTGACGCACTCGAACAGCACGCATCCGAGTGAGAAGACGTCCGCGCGCTCGTCTACGTCCGCGTCGCCGCGCGCCTGCTCCGGCGCCATGTACCCAGGAGTGCCCAGAACGCCGCCGGGAACGGTCATCCGCGCAGGCCCCGCGCGCGCGATGCCGAAGTCGATCAGGATGGCGAGGCGCGGGTCTCCGTTGGGCAAGAGAATGTTCGCCGGCTTCACGTCACGGTGGACGATCCCCTTCTGGTGCGCGGCTCCCAGCGCCGCGGCGACACGGCCCCCGATCGCGAGCGACTCCTCCAGAGTGACCGATTGTCGCTCCAGGCGCTGGCCGAGATCTTCGCCCGTGACCCATTGCATCACGAGGAACGGAGCCCCGCCTTCGAGCACGCCGTGCGCGATATAGCGGATGACGGCAGGGTGAATCACCGAAGCGAGCACTTCGGCTTCTCTCAAGAAGCGATCACGGTGTCGCGCGGCCGCGCGGTCCAACACCTTGAGCGCGACGCTGCCGCCCAGCTTCAGGTCCTCGCACTTGTACACGACGCCGAGCCCG
>ENA-OFCD01000427-OFCD01000427.1-metagenomes-genome-assembly--contig:-NODE-427-length-26924-cov-3.669322_pt1 | contig 26924 bp, 22 predicted proteins | sample MGYA00153392_OFCD01 | MGnify analysis MGYA00153392
GTTTCAGCAATCGCATGCTGGATACAACTGTCGCCTTGATGGCCGCAAAATAAGCGCGCCGCCGACGTCATTGCAAAGCTATGGCTGCAAAGCCGTCGCTGCGAAATATAGTTGCAAAGACCAGATGTTCAAAACAGGTTTCATTTTTTCAGGGTTCAATGATGAGCAATCCCTTTACCGTGCATCCCAATGCGGTCAACGAAACCTACACCGCACATCTGGCTTTCGCTTTAAAGTTCGGCTTTAAAATGACGTTGGGGGGTTTGGCGGCAATGATTCATGCCCTATTTCCGTTCCTGTTTATTCGTACTTCAAGCAACATTTGTGATGAACTGCAAGTGATGCGGTCCGAATCGTCGGCGCGCGCGAAACAAATGCCCGCCACCACCAACGCCACCAGCGCCTCCAGCGCCTCCAGCACCATTACGCCGCCGCACACCTTTTAATCGACTTTGTCATTTTTTAGACTCGGCTTTCTATGAGCTTTCAATTCAAACGCATGGCCGATCTTAATCTCGCCGGCAAACGCGTATTCATTCGTGCGGACCTGAACGTGCCGCAGGACGATGCGGGCAATATTACCGATGACACGAGGATTCGCGCCTCGATTCCAGCCATTGAATTTGCACTCAAAGCGGGGGCCGCAGTGATGGTGACATCACACCTGGGTCGCCCGACAGAAGGTGAATTCAGGCTCGCGGATTCATTGGCGCCGATTGCCAAACACATGACTGCATTAATGCATCGTGAGGTGCCCTTGCTAACCCATTGGCTCGACCATGTTGAGGTTGCGCCAGGCAACCTGGTTCTTCTCGAAAACTGTCGCATGAACATAGGCGAGAAAAAAAACACTGACGAGCTCGCAAAAAAAATGGCGGCGCTTTGCGATATCTATGTCAACGATGCTTTCGGTACGGCCCATCGCGCCGAGGCAACAACTCACGGCATTGCCAAATTTGCAAAAATTGCGTGTGCCGGCCCGTTGCTCGCGGCGGAGCTGGATGCGCTGGGTGCGGCGCTGTTAAACCCCAAACGTCCGCTGGTGGCCATCGTGGCAGGCTCGAAGGTATCAACCAAACTCACGATCCTGAAATCACTTGCTGAAAAAGTCGATCAACTCGTCGTAGGCGGCGGCATTGCCAATACTTTTTTATTGGCAAAAGGGTTCCCCATCGGCAAATCATTGGCCGAGCCTTTACTGGTCAGCGAAGCCCAAGAAATTATCGACCTGATGGCAGCCCGAGGGGCAGACGTGCCGATTCCGGTTGATGTCGTATGCGGAAAAGAATTCTCGGCCACTGCCACAGCAGTCACCAAACCCGCAAACGAAGTAGCGGCTGACGATATGATTTTTGATGTAGGCCCTGAAACCGCCAGGATGTTTGCCGCGATCATGAAAGACGCAGGCACGATAGTCTGGAATGGCCCCATCGGCGTTTTCGAGTTTGCTCAATTTGGTCACGGCACTGAAACGCTTGCTCATGCGATTGCCGACTCTGCCGCGTTTTCAATTGCAGGCGGCGGTGACACTCTGGCCGCGATTGCGAAGTATGGTGTGGCTGAAAAAATATCCTATATTTCAACCGGTGGCGGTGCGTTTCTGGAATTTCTGGAAGGCAAGCCGCTACCCGCTGTTGAAATACTGGTGCAACGTGCACGCGATTAAATCACGACCATCTGCCCGACCGTTTACGCATAAAATATGGCGCAACTAGATACATCCCGCTCGTTCACGAAACTCTTTACAAGGCCATTACGTTATGCCACGCGCTACCAAAATTGTTGCAACTCTGGGCCCCGCCACTTCCTCTGCAGAGGTGCTTGAACGTTTAATTATGGCGGGCGTCGATGTCGTGCGCATGAATTTTTCGCATGGCACAGCCGAGGATCATTTGAATCGTGCTGCGCTGGTACGTGAACTGGCCGCCAAACACAATCGACCAGTGGGTATCCTGGCCGATTTGCAGGGCCCCAAAATTCGCGTGGGAAAATTTGCTGATGGCAAAATTACTTTGAAGGTAGGCGACAACTTTATTCTGGATGCGGCCTGTGATCTCGGCAATCAGGATCGGGTTGGCATCGATTACAAAGAGCTGCCGCGTGATGTCAAGCCGCGTGATCTGTTATTGCTCAACGATGGCTTGCTGGTATTTGAAGTAATCAGCGTAAAGGGCAGCGAGATTCATTGCCTCGTCAAGCAGGGCGGTGTGCTGTCCAACAATAAAGGTATCAACCGCAAAGGGGGCGGCTTGACCGCGCCGCCACTCACATCCAAAGATATGGAAGATATAAAAACTGCGGTGAAAATCAAAGCCGATTTTTTGGCTGTCTCGTTTCCTAAAAGCGGCTCGGATATGTACATGGCGCGCGAACTGATGCGCGCAGCAGGCGGCGACGCATTGCTGATCGCAAAAATCGAGCGCACCGAAGCTGTGACCAATGAAGCGCTGACCGACATCATGAAAGCCTGCGATGGCATCATGGTGGCGCGTGGTGATCTGGCCGTGGAAGTCGGGGACGCAGCCGTACCGGCATTGCAAAAACGCATGATCCGCATGGCTCGCGAGTTAAACAAGCTCACGATTACGGCGACGCAGATGATGGAGTCCATGGTGTCTTCGCCGATACCGACGCGCGCCGAGGTTTCTGACGTCGCTAACGCGGTACTGGATGGTACCGACGCGGTAATGCTGTCGGCTGAATCTGCATCGGGAATGTACCCGGTAGAAACGGTGGAAGCCATGGTGCGAATTTGCCGTGAAGCTGAAAAAAGCGCTGACGTAAAGCTTGACCGTGAATTTTTGGATCGGATATTTACCCGCGTCGACCAATCGATCGCCATGGCCGCCTTATTTACCGCCCATCATTTGAAAGTGAAATGTATTGCGGCCTTGACGCAATCAGGTTCCACTGCACTTTGGATGTCACGTTTAAATTCCGGTGTGCCTATCTACGCGCTTACGCCAGTTCAAGCGACGCACACCAAATGCGCACTCATGCGGGATGTGCGCCCCATCGCGCTGACCTACGAAGGTCATGACCGCGAGAAGTTATTGCGTGAAGCCGAAGAGGTATTGCTGCAAAACAAGGTGGTGGAACTAGGCGATCTGGTGGTGCTGACAGTGGGCGAGCCGATTGGTCAGTCAGGCGGAACCAACACCATGAAAATTGTGCGTATTGGTGAAAATCGGCCCGCTTAAATATTGGTTTCAAGTGGAATCAGGCCCATATTGATATATTCATTAGCCGGTGCCACCTTAGTGAAGGTTGCAGGCAGGGTTAGAGTTAAAGCTAGATCAAGACCTTGAGCAGCGGCACAGTTTTTAGTGTCTTTATGATCAAGGCCAATGGCGGTTCGAGCTCTGGTTTTTAATTGATCCATCGCTTTATTTTTAAGCAAGCCCAAGGGATCAATGGCATAACCTACCCCGGCGGGAATTTTCATGACGTGGTCATTGACGATCTTGATCGCAAATCCTTGCGGTGACCGTACGAAGCCGCCTATTTCCTTGATCGGTTTAATACGCTTACAAAGCGCTCATTAAGCGCTTCCGCTTAGGTCAACACACCATTCTGGCGTTCGTTTACGCAGGCTACAGGCTCTATTAGTAGGGGCACGGCGGCTGTAGCGGGTTGGATATCAACTGGCGAGTCAACCTTGGCATTAGCAGCGGCATCAGCTCTACCAGCAGCCGTAACAGCAGCAGCATTGAGTGGCATAAAATAAACGGCTGAGGCGGCTACCAGGCACGCTTGGGTCAAATTCAGTTTCATCATCTTCTCCAGTCAGGATTGCACAGGAATTTCATGAACTCGCAGAACTGGATGGCTAATCGCCGCTTGAAGAGCGTAAATCGATTGGCATGGCGCTGGGAGCGCGACCGTGGGTGATTTCCCTGTTAACAGGCCTGAACAAAAAATCCGGGATTCGCCCTTCTCAAGCTATCAAAATTTCTTTCAGGAAGTCGCGAAAATCACAATGAGCAGGAAGCACGTAAAATAAGCTGTTTCAATCTTTAGCTGGTTTATTCTTCGCCTTTATTGTTGCTATTATTTATTGACTGTTTTTGGAGATTGTCATGTCCCTCGTATCCATGCGCCAATTGCTCGACCATGCTGCTGAAAACGGCTATGGCCTACCCGCTTTCAATGTCAACAATCTGGAACAGGTACAGGCCATTATGGAGGCCGCGTACGAAACCAACAGCCCGGTGATTATGCAGGCCAGTGCAGGCGCACGCAAATATGCGGGTGAACATTTTTTGCGCCACCTAATCGAAGCGGCTGTTGAAAGCTATCCCGATATTCCGGTGGTGATGCATCAAGATCACGGCCAGTCTCCGGTTGTGTGCCTGCAGGCGATGCGCTTGGGATTTTCCAGTGTGATGATGGACGGCTCACTGATGGCCGACGGAAAGAGTGTGGCCAGTTATGAATACAATGTGGACACCACGAAACAGGTTGTCGATATGGCTCACGCCATTGGCGTCACAGTTGAGGGCGAACTGGGTTGTTTAGGTTCGCTTGAAACCATGATGGGCGACAAAGAAGACGGCCACGGCGCAGACGGCGCCATGACCCGCGAACAGCTCCTGACGGACCCTGAACAGGCCGCAGATTTCATCAAAAAAACTGGTGCCGATGCATTGGCTATCGCTATCGGCACTTCGCACGGTGCATACAAATTTACGCGCAAACCGACCGGCGATATTTTGGCAATTGATCGTATCAAGGCAATCCATGCGCGAATTCCCAATACGCATCTGGTCATGCATGGGTCATCAAGCGTGCCGCAAGATTTGCTTGATATTATTCGCGCCAACGGCGGCGAAATGAAAGAGACCTACGGCGTACCCGTTGAGGAAATTCAGGAAGGCATTAAACACGGTGTGCGTAAAATCAATATCGATACCGATATTCGTCTGGCAATGACCGCGGCCATACGTAAATTTCTGAACGAAAATAAATCCCATTTTGATCCGCGCGATTATCTGAAGCCCGCTCGCGCCGCCGCCAAGAAAATTTGTATCGAGCGTTATCAGCAATTCGGCAGCGCAGGCCAAGCATCAAAAATTAAGCCGATTGGCATGAGTGTGATGGCGGAAAAATATGCAAAAGGCGAATTGAATGCGGTTGTGAATTGAGCGACGGTGAATCGATTACCGCCGCGCAATGCCGAAATTGCGATGTGGTGTTTGGCGAGCCCCGTCCAACGTATTGCCCGAGCTGTGGTCAGGAGACGGCCGCACACCCTCCGACGGTTTGGGAATTCGGGCATGAATTTATTACCCACTACATTGCGCTGGAAGGAAAGCTTTGGAACACATTAGGCTTGCTGTTTTTCAGACCAGGCGCGCTTACTCAGCGCTATCTGATCGGACAAAAGCGCCGCTATGTGAACCCGCTGCGCCTTTACCTGACGGCGAGTATTTTATTTTTTATCGTGGTGAAATTATTTGGTGCCGACCCGCTCATGAATGCGCAATTCAACGACGAGGCGCGGCTACAGGCAGCCAACGAGATGGTTACGGAAGTGCGATCAGAGGCTGCAAAGGACAGTGTAAATAAACGGCCTGTCATTGTTACGTCAAAAGCCTTACCCAATCTCGCGCTGGAGTTGCCAGGGTCAGAAAATAAAAATGCAGAATCTGCGCCGCCACATAATCGTAAGCACATTACGCTGAACAGCCCGGCGCTGGACGCGATTCAGTGCACCGGAAGTAACGCTTGTAACAAAATTCGCGCGTATTTCGCAGATCGATATAAGGATAGAACACTTCGTGAATTCGGCGGCATCGTCAGAGATCGGGCGCTTTCCCTCGCTCCCTATGCGATGTTTTTGTTTCTGCCGGTTTTTGCGGCGCTCACTTATCTGCTTTATCGAAAGCGCGGCATGTTCTATGGCGAGCATGTGGTCTACGCTCTTCATGTTCACGCCTTTGCGTACTTCTTGCTGATGGTGGTGGCATTCGCTGCGGAATGGCTGGCGGGACTGCTGTGGCTCTGGGGCATCATCTATTTTTGGATAGCAATGCGCCGTGTGTTTGGTGGGCGCTGGTGGGCAACCTCGCTTCGCTACATCGTCATCAGCATGCTCTACCCTTTGATGCTCATAACTTTTGCTTGCCTGACAATGTTGATTGCCATTTTTATCTGAATTGTATTTACACCTTATTGCGAGACTCTTTGTGTACGAATCCACTATCAAATCACTCCCTTTAATCGCGCGCGGCAAAGTGCGCGATATTTATGCTGTGGGCGACGATAAATTACTGATTGTTACCACTGATCGACTCTCCGCTTACGACGTGATACTGCCGACGCCGATACCCGCGAAAGGTGAAATTTTAGTCACCTTGGCTAATTTCTGGTTTCATAAATTAGCGCATGTGGTGCCCAATCAGCTGACCGGAATTGACCCTGCCAGTGTCGTTGCGGCCAGCGAACGCGATCAGGTTATGGGCCGTGCGCTGGTGGTGAATAAATATAAAGTGCTGCCAATTGAAGCTGTCGTACGCGGCTATCTGGAAGGTTCCGGTTGGAGCGAATATCAACAAACCCAATCGGTATGTGGCATTCAATTGCCGGCAGGATTGCAGCGCGCAGCCAAATTACCGCAACCTATTTTCACGCCTGCTACCAAGGCCGAAGCTGGCGAACATGATGAAAATATTGATTTTGCCACCTGTGAAAAAATTATCGGCCGCGCGCGCGCGGCCGAGGTTCGCGATACCGCTATTCGGCTCTATCAGGAAGCAGCCGATTACGCACTCACCAAGGGCATCATCATCGCTGACACCAAGTTTGAATTTGGCTTGGACACACACGATCAACTGCACCTGATTGACGAAGCGCTGACGCCGGATTCATCCCGCTTCTGGCCGCTAGCGAGTTATAAAGTAGGCGAATCGCCAGAAAGTTTTGATAAGCAATACATTCGCAACTGGCTCGATTCAATTGGTTTCAACCGCAAACCACCTGCGCCTTCTGTGCCCGCCGACATTGCACAAAAAACCAGTGATAAATATCGCGAAGCACTCGTTCGCCTAATGCAGCCGTAACCATCTGACGTATCAATGTTCATTGCGGATAGCGTCTATTCGGCGCGAAACCGTTGAAGTCACCCCATATTTATCGCCGACCATGACTGAAAACTCGACGGCATAGCCCCATGTATCGCGGTAACGATAATCCCACGCAGTAGCACCTAAATTATTAAACCTAACTTGACGATAGGGGGGGCCGATACTGGCCAGCACCGCTTCCGCCGTAATGCCCGCACCGATTTTTTCAAGCATTGTGTGGGTCAAAACATTTTGTGCCCGCTCGGCGATGCCGTCTTTATTCATGTCGACTGCATACGTGGTCACGCCCAGCGGCCCACTGGTATAAAACCACCGTGCGCCAGAATCAAGCCGAATTACCAGAGCTGGCTCACCATAAAGGCGGCGCAATGCGGTTTCAGTAGCACCCACGCCGGGTTGGGTCGCGCAAGCGTTTAGCAAGCTCAGGCAGAGTGTGGCCGCAATCGCCACCGGGGAAATTCGCAAAAATTTTGCGGCCGTTTCTGCTTTATTTATCATCGTTTGGCGGCCTCCATTTATTTTTATACCGACACCAGCATTTTGATTGCAAGGGCCAGTAAAAATATCATGAATATTTTTTTGAGCATGGCTACCGGTAACTTGTGCGCGAGCTTGGCACCAATCGGGGCGATAAGAAAACTGGTCATCGCAATACCCATAAAAGCAGGCACGTAAACGTAACCTAAACTCCATTTAGGCAGATCAGGATCCATCAGCCCCGTGATGACGTAACCTAGCGTCCCGGCGAGCGCAATCGGGAAGCCAACCGCTGATGAGGTGCCTATTGCTTCATGAATTTTTACATTGCACCATGTTAAAAAGTTGATGGTCAATATCGCTCCGCCAATGCCCGCCAGGCTGGAAATAAATCCCATCACCGCACCAAAAATCAGCATTCCGCCTTGCTTGGGCAGTTCGCGACGCGATTGTTCGATGCCCGTTTGCGGCTTAATATTAAAAAGCAGTTGGATGGCTAAAAAACATATGAAGCCAACAAAGAAATATTTAAGAAATGCAGTACTCGAAAAATAGGCGAACACCGTACCCGCCAAGGTGCCGACAAGAATGCCTGGCGTCATTTGTTTGACTACGCGCCAGTTGACGACGCCATGGGCATGATGCGCTCGTGCGCTGGCGAATGCGCCAGGCAGAATTGTGGCCATCGAGGTTGCTAACGCCATGTGAATCACATGTTCGTTCGAGAAGCCAAACTTAATAAAGGTTAACGACAAAACCGGCACCATCACCGCGCCGCCACCAATGCCCAATAGCCCCGCAAAAAAACCGACGACGACGCCCGCGGCCAGATAAATCAGGAGATATGAAAGTTCAAATGGCACAAAAATGATTTTATTTGATCAGCGGCACGCAAATGGCCAGTCGCACACATCAATTTTTTTCGGCCAATTTGAAAATAATTTTCCATTCTGCCGCCGTCACCGGGGTAATAGATAGCCGATTGCCGCGATGCAATATACGCAAGGTTGTCAATTGCGCATGATCACGTAACTCTTGCAGGGAAACCAAACGCGTCTTTTTCACAAGCTGCACATCAACATTAAACCAGCGCGGAGTTTCACGAGTTGATTTCGTATCGAAATATTTATTCTTGGGCTGGAATTGGGTTTCGTCCGGGTAAGCCATACTCGCCACCTCGGCAATACCAGCTACCCCGGGCTCAGCGCAAGATGAGTGATAGAACAACACACCATCACCTACCTTCATATCATCACGCATAAAATTGCGCGCCTGATAGTTACGCACTCCATACCACGCGATGGTCTGCGCCGTCTTCTTGGCTAAATCATCGATTGAAACATCGGAGGGCTCCGATTTCATCAGCCAATAGGCCATGGCATGTCAGTCAATTGCAAGGAGTTGGGAAGAGAGAGCACAAAAAAAAGCATATACAAAAATCTGTTTTAGTGTTCGCTTAGGCCGCACCTTGAACTTGAGGGTTCAAGGGTGGATGCCGACCGGATGCCATCAGGTTCGTCCGCGTAGGACGATCACACCGGCATCACTTGGGCCAGAATCCATCGACATAAGTCATTGGTCCAAAGGATGTAAACCTAAGCGAACGCTAAAACAGATTGGGCGACGATTATGCACTATTTGGCAGCATCGCAAGGATTGCCAAAACAGGGCGTGACAAAAGAATCAAAAAAGTTTTTCTTGGTCAGAAATCGCTTTTTCAATCATGCTTTCCATGTCTTGCATTTTACGCCTGACATACGCTTCGTCAACGGAAATTTTTTGAGTTTTGGAGGTCCCGCTCGCCGTCACCCCTTGGAGAGTTTGCAAATGCTCATGTGCAATGTTCAGCGCCACCATGATAGCAATGCGCTCGTTGCCCACGACCTTACCCGAGTCGCGGATTTCTTTCATTTTCTTGTTTAATAAATCTACTGAGGCCACTAATTGGCGCTCTTCACCATCGGGCGCGGCCACTCGAAACTCGCGGCCCATCACGTTAATAGTAATGCCCTTTGTTTCCTTGGCTGACTTGGTATTTTTTGACTCTTTCGTCGCGTCTTGTCCAGCGCTCATAGGCCCTCACTTTCAGCCTCAGGAATCTGGGCGAGCAATGTTTCCAGGCGGGTTTTTGCGTGGTCCAGTTTTTCCGAGAGTCGTTTGACTTCGTCTGATTTGGCGGCGACTGATTGCCGCAACTCGTTGTTTTCAGCGCGCAGGCGTTGAAACAGCGTCACAAAATGTGTGAGCTTATCTTCAAAATGCTGAATTTCGGATTCCATTGTTTAAATGTAGCGGAAAAAGCCCTGCTAGGTCAATGCTTAAGCGCACAAAGTGAAGGTTTCATCTAAATGATGAATGCCTTCGCAGACTTAAACCTAAAGCAGTCTGATACTGTCAAAATAGTTGTCTCCATTAAGACTTTGAAAAACCCGTTAGTCGAAAACAATGAATTCAAAAACGCCGATTTCAGGTGGCCCGCAAGGCACAACGCCTGAGCAGCAGTTGCGCCTGCTGGCTGACAACTTACCGGCTTTAATCGCTTATTTCACGATCGACGGATTGAGATGTCAATTTGCCAATAAAGCTTATGTATCAGCTTATGGCTTCACGATTGAATCCATCGTGGGCAAAAGCGTACCCGATGTGATTGGTGCAGAGGCCTACGCAGTGATCCAGCCTTACATTCTTCGCGTGATGGAAGGTGAGACCGTCAGCTATGAACGTCCGCTGATGTTGCCAGACGGCAGCTCGCGCGTGATTGAAGTGAATTTAATTCCGCACATTATTAGTGATGAAAAACCACAGTCTGCATTTGTATTAATCACCGACATCACGAAATTCCGGCGCGCTGAAGAAGCGATTCGCGAAAGCGAAGACCGGGTGCGAAAATTTGCCGATGCGACCAACGAAGGTATTGTCTTTTTTGACAGCGGTATCATTACCGATATTAACGAAGCGGGCGCGCGGCTGGTAAGACTGCCCATTGAAAAAATTATTGGTCGGCCGGTTCTGGACTTTGTCGCGCCCGATTCGGTTGAGACCGTTGCCAATAACATTCGCGCTGGCTTTGAGCGCCCTTACGAAGCCAACATGCTGCGCGCGGATGGCACTTTTGTGACCCTGGAATTTGTTGGCAAGGTTATTGTGCGTGACGGCAAAACTCTGCGTATGACGGTGGCGCGCGACATCAGCGAGCGCAAACAGGCGGAAGCACGCATTCAATTTTTGGCGCATCACGATATTCTGACTCATTTGCCGAACCGTGCGATGCTGTTGGAGCGTTTGCAAATCATGCTGAATGTGGCGAAACGACAAGGTACCCAGGTGGGGGTATTGTTTATTGATCTGGATAATTTTAAAACCATTAACGACTCACTGGGCCACTATGCCGGTGATCAATTATTAAAGCGGCTGGCCCAGCGCCTTCAAGCCTGTTTGCGCAGCGTAGATTTAGTGGGTCGCTTGGGCGGCGATGAATTTTTGGTCATCATCAGCGGGCTCGAACGCACCGAGGATGTGATACCCATTGCTGAAAAAATTGCGGAATGCATCAGCGAGCCGTTTGCGTTGGAAGGCCAGACGCTTGGGGTCTCGGGTTCAATCGGTATCAGCATGTACCCCCAGGATGGCGAAAGCACTGACACCCTGATTCGTAACGCAGATGCGGCCATGTATCTTGCCAAAGAACGTGGCCGCAGCAATTTTCAGTTTTTTATGCCGAGTCTGACCAAGTCAGCGGCAAATTCACTTTTAATAGAATCAGGCATTCGCAAAGCAATCAAGAACGTTGAATTTGTCCTGCATTATCAACCTGAAGTAGTTTCACAAACAGGTGTGATCAGCGCGGTGGAAGCGCTAATCCGCTGGAAGCATCCTGACTTAGGTTTGCTCGGCCCCGATAAATTTATATCATTTGCAGAACATCGTGGCCTCATCATGCCGATTGGCCGCTGGGTGATTAATGAAGCCATTCGCCAGTGCAAAGAATGGCTTGACGCGGGCTTGCGGATACCCATAGCAATCAATATCTCGGCAGTACAGTTCAAACAAAAAGATTTGGTCGAACTCATCGCCGCCAATTTAAAATCATACGATTTGCCGGGCGAGTTACTGGAACTTGAACTGACCGAAAGTCTGTTTCTCGAGGATGTGACCGCCATGACCAAAACTTTAAGTCGCCTTAAAGATTTGGGTGTCACTCTGGCCGTGGATGATTTTGGTACCGGCTATTCATCACTGGCCTATTTAAAACGCTACCCTATCGACAAAATAAAGATTGATCGATCATTCATCAGCGACATTCCCCATAATGCTGACGATGTTGCCATCACGACGGCGATTATAAATCTTGCCGACAGCCTCGGACTTCAAGTCGTTGCAGAGGGCGTAGAAACTCAGGTGCAGGCAGACTTCCTCGAGCGCCATCACTGTGATTATATTCAAGGCTATCTCGTCTCGTACCCATTGCCGCCGGATGAAATTTTTGCGTGGATGAAGCAACGCAAATTTGCAATCGCAGTTTAAAATCTTTGAGCGCCTGATTATTTGTGAATCATCTGCTGGGGCCGTATAACAAAAAGAAAATGAAAAACTGGTTAGGCGTCACCCATATCAACCCAGCAGCTGTAACTCAAACTGCTTCAGCAAGCGGCTCCGTTGTGATGCACTGTAAAAGCCGTTAACGCGGACGAATACTGAACCATTCGCGCACATTAGCTTCCGTCCAGGCACACTTCGCATCGAAAGAATTGCGACTAGTTTCTGGCTTGATGGATAGTGGTGATCAGGCAGATCCAACAATGATCTGCCGCGCTTTTCCAGCGATTGAACGGGTTGGCCGCGAGGCATGATAGATATGTTGGTGGCCGCAAAAATAGGTTGCGCCATACCCTTCAATCGTCGTTCAGCACGGATGTCGAACATGAGAGTGAACGCCAAAGCCGTCGTCTTTCTTTGGCTCCAAAACCGGATTTTTGCGTTGCATTATTCAATATATCAGTGCGTTATTACCAAACGCGCTAAGTTGCTGGCACCTGTCAATGCAGTGACAAATTTAAAAACAATATGCGACTGGTTTGGCGGCTCGCAAACAACAGTCCTGCAGCTGAAATAATGCCGATGAAGACATATCGTGCCCGCATTTTTAAACGCAAGCGTTTTGCGTTTAAAACAATATCACCACGCGCTGTTCTTTTAACAAATGGCGGTGACCAACCGGGTTCACAGACACGCTAGAAATCCGCCTTAACCGATAGTTGAAAGCTCCGTGGCGCCTGATAAGTGTATTGATCGCCGGCCAAGACCTTGCCCGTGCTAATCGAAGTTACCTTCTGCTGATTCAGCAAATTAAACACATTCACCTGGAGCTTAAGCGCTTTAAAATTATCCGTGATATGCCGGAAGGTGTAGGACGTACCCAGATCCACATTGTTGTAAGCCGCTAATTTATAGAAGTCATAAGCAGCCGGGTTAGCTGCGTTGTAATCCTGCATATAGTTAGCACCGGTGCGCTTGTATATAAGCGATGCTGCCCACGGGCCGCTTTTGTATAGCGCACCTGCAGCTGCAGTCATTTCTGGCGATTTGGAAATTATTTTTTTGGTATCAATAGAGGTGGCGCGATTCACAGAGCCGTTAACGTAAATGGCGAAGCCACTGCCGAGCAGATAGGTAATCTGGCCTTCGAACCCTTTGTAGGTTGCGCCACCGAGATTGACATAGGCTGCGGCTGTACCTGCAAGACCATTCGAGACATATTTATTTTTGAAATCAATGCGATAAATATCTGCATCCCAGACCAGGTTGCCCGACTTGCCCACCACGCCAAGTTGATAATTGGTGGACAGCTGTGGATCGCTGCTATTTTTAGTAGGGTCTGCAATGTAGAACGATTTCAAATCCGGTATCTGAAATCCTTTGGCGTATTGTGCGTACACCGCGAAACCGGAACTCAATTGTTCGTTGACGGTCAGGAACGGTAAGGCCGCATGGTAATCGACCGATGCAGTTTGCGGTAAGCGCGTGGTTTGATTGACAAGCGCATTAACTGAGCGAGTAATGCTCACCAGCTTAACGCCTGGTGTTACTTGTGTTCCCGCCGCCAGCTCCCATTCAAACTCGGCGAAGGGCTGCAGATTTTTAATAGAAGACTGCTGGTCAAATAGAATGCTGGGGTTTTGCACCGGCACCGGCTTGGTCTCACGCGGATCACGAACGCCGAGCGTCAGGTCAAGATCATACTGATGGCGGTCTGTATCGGAATGCTCAACCCAGGCACCGAAGCGCAACAGGCCTGGTGAAAATTGCCTGGTTGCATTAAAGATGCCGCCATACACACGATATTTATTTTGCTTGTCGACGCCGGGAATATTCTTGTTACCCGCGCCACCGATTTTGGTTCCTGGTGCAGTAAGGCCGGTGGGGTCAGTTGAGGAAATCGTCTGGTTGTTATATGCATAAGTGTACAACTTCGCATCTGTTGTCCAACCGCCATCCCAAAAAGTTTGCAGCCGCAGATATTCAAGATCCGTATCTTTGTCTGTATGGTTGTAGCCCGCATAATTGAAGCTGGTGGGATCGTTATTGAGGCTGAAATTTTTACCGAACTGCGTCACCTGTGCCAGTGTTGGGCCACCATTGTTATCGGGTTGAATATAGGTGATCTTGTTAACCGATGTGAATAAGGTCAGGGTGGAAGATTGGCCAACCGGGCGCTGAAATTTGCCGGTGAAGTTATCGCTTTTGATTTTATTCAGCGTGAGATAACCATCCGATTGCAAATGCTGAAAATTCAATTGCACAGTTGCGTTGTTCCAGTCAGCCAAACGACCACTCTCATACGACACGCCCGCCAGACGGGTATTCCACGTTCCGGCAGAACCAAACACGCTGACCGCCCGCTCATCAAGCGGTTTTTTGGAAAACAAATTGATAGACCCGCCAAAAGTTGCCTGGCCCAGGTTACTTGCATTGCCCGGCCCGCGTTCCACGACGGCACCACCAATGACTGATGCTGGAAAAAAAGAGGTCGAATGATGCGCCGGGTTGTTAGTGTCACCCCAAGGAATACCGTCGAACGTAATATTGTACTGATCATCGCTAAATCCACGCATCGTGGTTTTGGTCTCACTCAGGCCGGGGCCGTTGGCAGAATCGCCGGACATGCTGGGCGCCACATTCACCACACGGCTGTATTCTGCGGTCGGGGCCACCGAGCTTTCAATAAATTCGCGCGTGATGATGGATTGAGGCTGGGTAGCATTCAGACTGGATTGGGTAGGCGCCAATGCTGATGCAGAGTCTTTACCGCCTTTGTTGTAATCGCCCGATTTGGCATTGATCGTTATGGTTTCAAGCTTGGTTGCTTCTTTCGGTTGGGACAAAGCGGCCAATTTAATTGCATCATCGGCCCTGACCGGTTCTTTAGCCTCCTGTGCACCCGCAACCGGCCATTGCGACATGGTTAGCAATGCGGCGGCAATGGCCGCCGGAAGAGTGGCGCGACGAATAGGCAAGCTCATTATGAAATACCTTTTTTTGTTTGTGAAGTGGCAACTGTTATGGTCACCAGAGACGCTAAAACATCGTCGGAGTCTATGGGCCGCATATGACGACGGTGTGACGATTGCGTTACAGCTACGGTTTAAAATCAATGCCAAAGCAGGCATCTTTAATATTTAAATATTCGTTGCAGCAATCGCGTCATAGCTTCCCCTGTTTCATGAATGCTCCACGCAACCGCGTACAATCCTGATTGTGCAAGGTGCTGCGTTGCTTAGTTTTTAAGCAGCGAAGTTAAACGGGAAACGTGTGACTCTGAACTCTCAAGAGGAATCACGCACTGCCCCCGCAACGGTGATTGGGTATTTTGATGCGCATAACCACTGGATAGTTTTTATCCGGGAAGGGTGCATCAAACAGTGATGAGCATTCAGCAATGATTCATGACTAATCCATCAGTCCGGATACCGGCCTCGCAACGTGGTGTGCATCCATTTTGGCTGCATCGCACCGCGATGGTGTGTGCAGATTGACATCATCTGCGCATGAAGACTCATGTGGCTTGCGGGGACGCTTGCTGCTTTTTTGAAACTTATTATGAAATCCTTTTTTATTGCTGGCCCTGGTTTTATTTTTTCATCTCCGCTGGTGATTCTGCCCGCAGCTATTGCCGTAATGCTTTCTACGCATGTTGCCGCTCAATCCTCGCCCACTGGCGATGCAACGTCGTCACTTAATAATATGGTGGTAACCGCAACACGCACGCCACAAGACGCGGACGCCGCGCTGGCGCAAATCAGCGTCATCACGCGTGCTGATATTGAAGCGGCCGGCTTGGTTAATCTCACCGAACTATTGCAGCGCAAAGCGGGCGTGGAAATTCGCGCTACTGGCGGGGCGGGGCAGCCGTCCGGCGTCTTTATCCGCGGCGCCAATAGTCAGCATACCCTCGTGTTAGTAGATGGCTTGCGACTGGGCTCATCAACTTCTGGGGGCGCAGCTTTCGAAAATATTCCACTGGATTTAATCGAGCGTATTGAAGTCGTCAAAGGCCCGCTTTCCGGTGTTTATGGTTCGGATGCAATTGGCGGCGTCATACAGATTTTTACGCGCAATACTGACAAGCCACGCCTTAATGCCGAAGTCGGTGTCGGCTCGAACTCGACACGCTTGTTCAGCGCAGGCTTTACCGCTACCGAAAATAAAACTTCTATTACTTTGAATGCAGGTTATCGCGAAGTGAATGCGCGTTCGGCATCCAACGAACTGGCGGGCCGCTATACCTACAATCCGGATCGCGATCCCTATAGCAACGCGAATGTGCTTTTGAAAATCTCGCATACACTTTGGCAAGGTGAAACCATTTCAGCCACTGCCTGGCAATCTGTTGGCCGCACTCAATACGATGCGGGCGCTGACAATAATCCCTCCAACAAACAAATCCTCTCGGGCATTCAACTGATGTCTGAAAATGAATTATCGCCCGGCTGGAAATCAAATATACGGATCGGCCAAACCACCGACGATATCCGCATTGCTTCATCGTTTCCTGGCACTTTCAAGACCGGGCAAAATCAGGCTGTTTGGCTTAATCAATTCAGCACTGCCAACGGCAGCATGAACGCAGGATTGGAATGGCGTGAAGAAAAAGTAGCCTCTACTACCAGCTATACCAACCAGACGCGCACTACCAGCGCGATATTTGCAAGCTATCTGGAGCACCGCGATGCAAATCAGCTGGAACTTACGGTGCGCCGTGATCAGGAAGATCAGTTCGGCAGTCGCAATACCGGTTCTCTTTCGTACGGTTTTCAATTGGCACCGCAAACATTGCTTTATGCCAGAGGTGGGCGGGCATTTCGTGCGCCGAGCTTTAATGACTTGTACTATCCGGGATTTTCAAACCCGTTATTGCTGCCGGAACGTGGCGAACAAATTGAAGGTGGTGTAAAGTTTTCTGATCGCCGCTATCGCGCCAGCGCTGTATATTTTGATCATAAAATTAATGATCTGATTCTCTACGATTTTGCCACCTCGCGCCCGCAAAATATTCATCGTGCCCGAATCAAAGGCTGGGAGCTGAACGCCAGTACGCGTATGGCAGGCTTTGATTTCATAGCAGCATTAACCATTCAAAAACCAGTGGATGCAGACACTAATCGGCAGCTGCGTTCGCGTGCCAGACAGTTCGGCAATGTGAGCGTCGCGCGAACATGGGGCGCATGGTCATTTAGCACTGACATCACCAGTAGCAGCGCAAGATTTGATTCCGCCAATGAAGCGGCCACCACAACAATGAGTGGTTATGGATTGTTCAATTTGAATGTACGTTACCGCGTGGATAAAACCTGGACGGTTGATATGAGCGCTACCAATCTGGGAAACCGAGATTACGTTCTGGCGCGCGGCTATAACCAGCCTGGCCGCACCTTCTTTGTAGCGATACAGGCGGTGGCATTTTAAGTCAGCTTGAATGGTGCTTAGCGGCTTTACTGGGGCGTGTATGTGTTCATGTGATTCGCCACCTGCACGTTCCCAGAGCTGCATTACCTGAAAGGATGACTTTTCATAGTGATTTCAACGGGTATGAAGGTCGCGTTGGCTTACGCATAGGTTCTTTGGTCATCTTGTCCATCAGATAAGCAATCGCGGCGTCCAATTGTGCATCGCCGTCATTGAATGTTGCATGAGGCAAATTGTCTACGCGAATATCCGGGGCAACACCAACTCCTTCGGTAATCCACGCGTTCTCTTTTTCGTTATCGACAAACACGCCTGATTCAGCAGCACGCGCAATGCCGTTATCGCGCAGTCTATTTAAATCCGATAACCAAATGCCTGCGCCAGCGGTAGTCACACCAATCAAGGGCGCAATGGCAAGGCGTTTCAATCCTTGAGCCATGGTTTCGCCATCCGAATAAGTATCGGCATCAATCAATGCGACGATATGGCCACGAAATGCCAATTGCTGATTGGCCTGAAAGGTATCAGCGGTGCGCGATTGCCAAAAATGCCATGCGCGACGCTGCAGCTTTTCAATAATCCAGCTATCAATAGAGCCACCACGATTGTGGCGTAGATCAATAATCAGCCCCTCACGAGCAAAGACCGGATAGAACTCCCGCGCCCACCGCGCAATATCGTTCGGACCCATCGCTTGCAAATGCACATAGCCAATACGTTGATTGCTGCTGTTTTCCACCTTGATATTGCGCTCTCGCTCCCAGGCTAAATAACGCAGCTCACGGTCACGGCGCGTATCAACTGGATGCACAATCACATCGCGGAGTTTTCCATATTGGTCAGACACGGTCAGTAGCACCTGCTTTTGCGTCTGATTACGTAACAGCTCACCCAAATTAACCGCAAGGTTGGCCGCAATGCCATTTACCGCCGAAATCGTTTCGCCGATTTTCACGTTCACCTCAGGTCTCGCCAGCGGGCTACGCTCTTCCAGCAATTCAGGGTCGCCACCAAAGATTTTGGTGATGCGGAAACCTTGCGGTGTTTTCTCCGCATCGGCACCGAGACTCGATACATCAATGGTATCCTGGCCACGCCGTAAATCGTTGGTATTAACCTGACTATGCAAAGCCGCGACTTCGGCTGTCATTTGCGCGATCACATCATTAACTTCCGCGCGATCCGTGACACGAGCCATCAAAGGTTCATATCTGGCGCGAGCTTTTCGCCAATCGACACCATGCATATCTTTGTCGTAAAAATAATCGCGATGCAAGCGCCACGCATCGACAAACATCTGTTTCCACTCCTCGCGTGGATCGACCGGAAAAGTCCAGTCACGCAGATTCACGGCAAATTTTGCCTGTTCAGGTGGCGGTGGGGCCGCCTTGCCGGTCTCGAAAATAAATAGATCGTTCGCACGCCGAATAAAAATTTTCTTTCGGTCCTGCGTCAAACGGTAAGTGCGAATTTCATCAAAGAACAAATCTAGTGTTGCGGGCACAACGGTTGGTGATTCAATCGCCACTGAGCGCAATGACTGTTTGCCGTCCACAGTCGATTCAGTCACCACTAAATAGAGTCGCTTGCCGTCTGTGGAAAGTAAGCTGTAGTTACCTGCTGCAACCGGCACTTCATACAATCGCCCTGCAACGCCATTCAATACTAGAGGGCTGATTTTCACGGCAACATCAGTCTGAATATTCTGCGAGGCAACCTCGCCAGAAGCCGCGCCAGTGCTAGAGATTGGCTGGTTGTCTGCGGATTTTTTTAACTTTTCATCAGGCTTTGTATCTTGTTTTTTTTCCGGCGGCTGCAATTCATCTTTTGGCAAAAACGGCCAGCGTGCTTGCGGATCCAGTGCCAACGCATAGATTTTCGTCTGCCGATCAAAAAACGGTTCAGGGTTACGTTGTCCCCATGGGCTGGTCACCAATGATTGCAGATTGCGCTTGGATAAAAAATACAGCCATTTTCCATCCGGGCTAAAAGCGGCATCGCGGGCGTCATAACGGTCGCTGGTAATTTGTGTGCGCTGACCGGTCGCAATCTCGATGAGATACATCGCTTCGAAAAAATTGTCACCGCTTTTGCTGAACGCAATCCAGCGGCTATCAGGCGACCACACGATGGTTTCGTATTCATCATTGGAGCTGCGATCAATTTGACGGTCCTCGCCACTAACCAAATTAAGCAGGAACAGTCGGCGATCTTTGTCGGCATGCGCAACCCATTTGCCATCCGGGGACGGCGAAGCGCGCTGCCTCAATATCGTCGCATTTTTAGTCAACTGCTTTCCCGGCCCCACCCCATTGGCCGAATAGCGCCATAGTTCGACTTCGCCTGAAGTATCGGCAAAAGCGTAGATCGATTTACCGTCTGGCGCAAACATCGCATCGCGGGCGCGCAATTCGCTTTCACGCGTTATTTCAATTCGACGACCGGCACCCACAGGGGCTATAAAAACCTGACCACGTGCGGTGATAGCCACTCGATCTCCATTGGGCGACGCCTCAATTTGGCTCACAAAATCCCATGGCGTCTTGACCCAGCGGGTACGGGTGTGCTCAAAATCAGACTGTAGCGTGATGCTGAGTTTTTTATCCGCACGGCTAGCCGTATCGAACACATAAATATCGGCACCGCGCTGATAGGCAATAGTCTTGCCATCGGCAGCAATTGATGCGCCACGAATATCAAACTCCTGATACTTTGTGTGCTGGGCAAGATCACCCCCATTGGCATCCATCGACCATAAATTAAAACTACCCTCGCGATCGGAAAGAAAATACAGGCGGCCGTTCCCGCACATGGGCTGACGGCTGGTGCCTTTATAGTCACCGGTTAAAAGTATCGCTTCAGAATGGTTTTCAGTTTTTTTTTCGGTTTTATGATTGGCACCTGCTTCGAATTTCCATATCTGTTGTACCAGCCCGCCTTGATAACGCTTCACGTTGTCTGAATTTAGCGGCTGGCGGGTAAAATACAGCGGGCTGCCGTCTTGGCGATTATTGCCGCTTGAATAATTGCGCAGGAAGCAACCTTCGCCCGCTTCAGCGAGCGGAATTGGCAAGCTCATACGAGTATTTACATCAACCGTGTACAGCCGCATCATCGGTTTGCCGGAGTAGCGTGCAGTGGCGTAAATTACTTTGCCGTCCGGCGTCCATCCCTGCACGCGGGCCGTATCGCCTTCAAACGTAAGGCGTGTCGGCTGGCCGCCAGAAATAGGCATGACATAGACCTCCGCCGGGCCTTCATAACGTCCGGTGAAGGCAACCCATTTCCCATCCGGCGAAATAGCGGGGTTTGATTCTTCCGATGGATGCGTAGTCAACCGTTGCGCGACACCGCCCGCGATATTGGCCCGCCACAAATCACCTTCAGCGACAAATACCAGCGTATCGCCTGAAACCGCTGGTTGGCGAAAGTAACCCAATTCTGCATACGCACTGGCAGACATGACCAACGCGGTATATAGACCTAGGAAAAGGCTCATAAAAATCATTCGGTAAACATGCTTCATCAAAATTCCCTCACTGAATATTTTCGGGCATCGTCCATAAGACATTTTTTGAACAAGCGTGACTGTAGCAGTTTGCGGCCATGCAGATAAGCCTGCTGCATCGTCCGACTTTACTTGTCGAAGCCTCCCGGCATGATGGAATTCTGTTATCTTCTGGCGATGACCCCTGATGCTGTTGACCTCTCACAAATCAAGCGCGCGCTTGTCGTCAAGCTTCGCCATCACGGTGATGTTTTGCTAACCTCTCCCGTTTTTCAGGTTCTGAAAAACCATGCTCCCCATATTGAGGTGGATGCGCTGGTTTATCACGACACCCGCGAAATGTTAACCGAGCACCCCGCCGTTTCCGAAGTCTTCACCATAGATCGGGATTGGAAAAATCTCAATCCATTCGCGCAAGGCTCACATGAATGGGCATTGCTGCGCGCGCTACGCATGCGACGCTATGATTTAGTATTGCATCTGACCGAGCATCCACGCGGGGCATGGCTCACGCGTTTACTAAAGCCCAAATATTCGGTTGCACAACGAGCCATGGGCATCAATGAAGGACGTGATTCGCGTTGGTGGAAATCGAGCTTTACGCATACATATCCCACCCCGCGTGCTACTTTTCGGCACACCGTAGAAAGCAATCTGGATGCGCTTCGCCGGATCGGCGTACAACCTGTCACAGCTGAAAAACAGTTGGTATTAGTACCCGGCAAGGCCGCAAATGAAAAAGTCATGGGGCTGTTGGCTGCTCAGGGGGTCGAGCCGAAACGCTTCATTCATATTCACCCGACTTCCCGATGGTTCTTCAAGACCTGGCCTGCTGAAAAATTTGCCGCTCTAATTTTAGAGTTGGGCCGAGCGGGCTTGAAAGTCGTGCTCACGGCGGCGCCGACTGCGGATGAGCGCGCCATGATTGCTGCCATCAAAACCGAACTGAAAGCCCCCGTGGTGGATTTAACCGGCGCTCTGTCTCTAAAAGAATTGGCTGCGTTGACCGGCCAGGCACGTGCCTTTGTCGGAGTTGATTCCGCACCGATGCATATGGCTGCCGCCATGCAAACCCCAACGGTAGCCTTGTTTGGGCCGTCTGGCGAAGCGCACTGGGGGCCGTGGGGAGTGGTGCACCGCATTGTCGCTTCGCAGAATCCGCGCCATACCTGTCGCCCTTGTGGCAACGATGGCTGCGGCGGCTCGAAAGTCAGTGAATGTTTGACCGAGCTGCCGGTCTCGCAAGTGCTGGCAGCGCTCAATGAATTGCTGGCCACTGAAGCCGGTCATTAAGCTCACTTCATGAAACTCGCCCTGATTCGTGCCAAATATAATCCGTTTGGCGGTGCGGAACGTTTTTTAAATGACGCGGTGGCGGCGTTAGCCAGCAGCGATCTTGAGATAGCCCCGACTTTGTTTACACGTGAATGGCCGGCTCAGTCTGAAACCTTGCTCGCGCACCGCATTATCAACCCGCGTTATGCAACCTCGCACGGGCGTGATCGCGGCTTTGCACAAGCTGTATGTAGTGCATTGGCCGAAGATTCATTTGACTTGGTGCAATCTTATGAGCGTTTGTCTTGCTGCGATATTTATCATGCAGTTGATGGCGTGCACGCCGAATGGCTACGACAACGTCGCCGTATTTCAGGCAGAATCCGATCCTTCGGGGTGGCGTTAAATCCGCGCCATCGCTACGTGCTGGCTGCTGAACGGGCGATGTTTACCTCACCTCGTTTCAGAGCGGCCATCTGCATTTCCGGGATGGTAAAAAATGACATCCTGCGCCACTTTAATATTGATCCTGCCCGGCTGCACGTCATTTATAGTGGCGTGGACACCACAAAATTTTCGCCCGCGCTACGCACTGAATTTCGCGATGCGACCCGATCAAAATTAGCCATTCCACTGGATGCGGCGGTTGTTTTATTTGTCGGCTCAGGCTTTGAGCGCAAAGGGCTGGCCACTTTTTTACGCGCTCTAGCCGCGTCAAAAAAACATTATGGCATCGTGGTGGGTAAAGATAAAAACAACGCTCGTTTTCTGGACATGGCCCAAAAATTGGGCTTACGGAATCGGGTGAGCTTCATTGGTGGCGTGTCCGATACGCGTCCCTATTACGCTGCCAGCGATGTCTTTGTGTTGCCCACATTATACGAACCGTTTGGCCTGGTGTGTCTTGAAGCGATGGCGTGTGGCATACCTGTGATTACGAGCACTTCAGCTGGTGCTGCCGAGCTGATTCAGGCGGGCGTGAATGGCTATGTCTGTGATGCGCTGGATGTTACGGCGATTCATCAAGCCATTCAGCAGGTCACGGCGGTCGGCGATCAGAGCAAGATGAATATTGCGGCCCGCAATACGGCGCTTAAATTTTCACCGCAGATAATGTCGGCGCAATATGTTGCGCTTTATCGTCAACTACTGAAAATCTAGCAGCCTGTCGGACTTAAAGAGTCGATGCGAAAAATGAGTCGGACCAAGGCATATTTTTCCGATTTTAAAACCAATGGTTGTTGCCTTGCCGCGGGAAAGCGGAAAAATATGCAGCGTTCAGATCATTTTGCAGCCGATTCTCTTTAAGTCCGGCCGGCTGCTAGCGTATCAACATAGTCTTAGGCACGTAAACTAACGTCTTAATTATTTTTGGCAACCGAGCAAAACATTTATGCCCACTTCACCTCCCATGCCTACGATACCAACTACGCCCGCCACATTTGCAGATGACAGACGTTTATATAAACGTCTGTTCGGCTATGTAAAACCCTATAAATGGGTTTTCATTGGTAGCTGTGTGGCGATGGCGGTGGGCGGGGCGGTTGAAGGCTCGTTTGCGCTATTTTTAAGATACATGCTGGGCACCTTATTTGAAGAAGCGAATCCCCAAAGCGCGGCGTTTGCAGCGATCGGTATTGTGGTGATTTTTTTTATCAGTGGCATGTCGCATTTCATTTCGGGCTATGGCATGCAGTGGGTGGGTAATAAAGTGATCGTCGATTTCCGTAATCAAATGTTTCAACGCCTGATTCGTTTGCCAGCGCCCTATTTTGATCAAAGCACCATCGGGACGCTGTTATCCAAGGTAACCAATGATGTGATTGGCGTTCAGGATGCATCCACCACCGCACTGAACGCGATGGTGCGCGGCGGCACCACTTTAATCGTGTTGCTGTACACCCTGTTTTCGGTCAATTGGAAACTCACGCTGATTACTTTTGCATCAATTCCGGTGTTGGCGATCATCATCAGGGCATTTGGCCGGCGTCTTCGTTTGATCAGCCGTCAGGCACAAACTGCGCACGCGGGCATCACCGATGTACTGGAAGAATCTATTCGCGGTCAGAAAGTGATCAAAGTTTTCGGTGGTGAAAGTTATGAAGCAAAACGATTTGACCAAGCGGCCAACGCCGTCCGGCGTATCAACATGAAACATAGCGCAGCAGCTGCTGCTGCTACTCCAATGACGCATATTATTGTGGCCAGCGCTATCGCGCTGATTGTTTATCTGGCAGTGAGTAAAACCTTAGGCACGGCGATGACGTCTGCGGATTTCGTCACGTTTATTGTGGCCTCTGCGGGACTCGTGCCGCAAATAAAAGGCTTGGCCAGCATTAGTGAGCGTTTGCAAAAAGGTCTCGCCTCGGCTGAAAGCGTTTTCGAGCTAATCGATGCTAAACCCGAAGCTGACCAAGGCATCATTGCGCTCGAACGGGCTGAAGGCCGCATTCGCTTTGAACATGTATCACTTCAATATACAAACCAGGCAACGCCCGCATTAAATGATGTTTCGCTCGACATTCAGGCTGGTGAAACGATTGCGCTGGTGGGGCCTTCCGGCGGCGGCAAGACCAGCTTTGTGAATTTGGTGCCGCGTTTTTTTGCGCCGATAGCTGGCACCATTTATATTGACGATTACTCACTTGCCGACGTGAAGCTGGTTGATCTACGCCGCCAGATTGCATTGGTTAGCCAGGATGTCGTGCTGTTCAATGACACCGTGGCCGCCAATATCGCATACGGACACGAAGGCCAAGCCACCATTGAGGAAATAACCGAGGCAGCACGCGCGGCGAATTGCCTGGACTTTATTAATGCATTACCGCACGGCTTTGAAACATCGATTGGTGAAAATGGCTCAAGGCTATCAGGCGGTCAGCGGCAACGACTGGCGATTGCGCGCGCCCTGCTTAAAAACGCACCCATTTTATTACTCGACGAAGCCACCTCGGCCCTGGATAGTGAGTCCGAGCGTGCCGTACAAATCGCACTGGATACCTTGATGCAAGGCCGCACTACCATCGTCGTTGCCCACCGCCTCTCGACCATTGAAAATGCTGATCGCATTGTCGTGATGGAGCATGGACGCATTGTTCAAACAGGCCCGCATGCCGAATTGATCAAGCAGTCTGGGCTTTATGCCAGCTTGCATCGGCTGCAGTTTGCGCAAAACTAAACGCCGCGCTTTATTGCCGCACTTAATCGCTGCGCTTAATTGCCGCACCATAACACTCAATAATGCTCAGCAACTGCACCATACCACTCAACTAAAAAGATACGCATCCATCGCCAGCACGTCACCCACAAAGCCCGAAAATTTACGCTCTACGTGATAGTCAGCGCCGACTGCACCCAAGACTACAAACAGCGGCAGCAAATGTTCTTCACTGGGATGTGCGCGCACCGCATGCGGCGCGGCATCGCGATAGGCCAACAGCGCGTCACGATCTCGGGCTTTGATATGTTCAAACATCCACGACTGGAATTCATGCGCGTAATTTTTTTCGCCTAACTTACCGCCGCCCGCAAACCAGTCACGCAGGTTATGGGTAAGGTGGCCGGAGCCGACAATCAGCACATTTTGTTCCCGAAGCGCAGCCAACGCGCGGCCAACCCGGTAATGATGTGCGGGCCCCAGCGAAGGTTGCACAGAAAGCTGCACAATCGGCACATCGGCTTCAGGATACATTTTCAATAGAGGCACCCAAGTGCCATGATCAAAACCGCGACAATCATCAATAGCCGCCGTAATGCCTGCCAACTTGAGAAGCGCAAGCGCCTGCCCCGCCACCGCGGGCGCGCCGGGCGCTGAATATTTGATGCGATAAAGCGCGTCCGGGAAACCACCAAAATCATAAATCATGGCAGGCCGTTCGTTACCGGACAACATGGGCAAATTTGTCTCCCAGTGCGCAGTCACCATTAACACTGCAGTCGGTGCAGATATGGATTGTGCAAGCTGTGCCCACACCTCGCCAGCCGCGCCTGCATCAAGGGCGTGCAGAGGTGAGCCATGCGATAAAAATAGTGCGGGCAACATCGTAACGCTTTCGGTCATTACGTTGCTAGGCCTACAGCTTTCAATGCTTCTTGCACTTTAGGGCGAGCACCCACGCGGCCCATAAAATCCTGCAACACGGGCCACTTTGAAAGATCAATGCCGACCCACTGACACCAGTTCAGCACTGTAAATAAATATCCGTCTGCTACCGTGAAGGTGTCACCCATCAAGTACTTCTTGCCGTCCAGTTTTTTAGATAGCCAGTCGAGACGTTTGCCTGATTTCTCAATGGTTTTTTCGCGCGTATCGGCGTTCATGGTGGGATCAAACATGCTGCCAATGACTTTATGCAATTCCGAGTTAATGTAGGTCAGCCACTCCTGGAGGCGATAGCGTTCCAGCGTGCCCGCCTTGGGAGCTAATTCTGACTCTGGCTTTTGATCGGCGATGTACTGCAGGATCGCCACGCCTTCGCTCAAGCCTTGCCCGCTATCCATCACGATGTAAGGCACATAACCTTTATCGTGAATCGCATAGAAATCTGCACCGTCTTCAGTGGTGTGGGTTTTCAAATCAACCTTGGTGAGGTCATAGGAAATACCGGCTTCGTGCA
>ENA-OFCD01000428-OFCD01000428.1-metagenomes-genome-assembly--contig:-NODE-428-length-26894-cov-4.003912_pt1 | contig 26894 bp, 27 predicted proteins | sample MGYA00153392_OFCD01 | MGnify analysis MGYA00153392
TCGAGCCTGTCTGACGTGGCGACCACCGCGACGCCTGATCCGCGCGGCGGGTACAGCATCCGCGGGTCGAAGATCTTCATCTCGGGGGGCGATCAGGATCTCACCGAGAACATCGTGCATCTCTTGCTCGCGCGCATCGCGGGTGCCGCCCCCGGGACCAAGGGCATCAGTCTCTTCGTCGTGCCGAAGCGGCGAGAGAACGGAGGCGCGCTCGTCGGGAACGACGTCCACACGACAGGCGTACTCCACAAGATGGGATGGCGCGGCCTGCCGAGCGTGGCGCTGTCCTTCGGCGACGAGGGCGACTGTCGCGGGTGGCTGGTCGGCGAGCCGCACCAGGGACTTCGCTACATGTTCCAGATGATGAACGAGGCGCGGATCCTCGTCGGATTGCAGGCGGCGGCGACGGCCTCTGCCGCGTATCACGAGGCGCTCGAGTATGCGCGAACGCGACCCCAGGGCCGCTCCGTCGGGTCGCGCGATCCGCGTTCACCGCAGGTGCCCATCATCGCGCATGATGACGTTCGGCGCATGTTGTTGCGACAGAAGGCTATCGCGCAGGGCTCGATCTTGTTGGTCGCACGCGGTGCGCGGACGTCCGACCTCGCGCATCATGGCGCCACGCCGGCCGATCGGGATCGCGCTGCGCTCTTGCTCGACGTGCTCACGCCGCTCGCCAAGACGTTCCCCGCCGAGCGAGGCTTCGAGGCGACGGCGCTCGCCGTTCAGGTGCACGGCGGCTACGGCTACACGAGCGAGTACCAAGTGGAGAGCTACCTGCGCGATCAGAAGCTCAACACGATCCACGAAGGGACGAGCGGCATCCAGAGCCTCGATCTCCTCGGTCGCAAGGTGATGGCGGGAGGCGGCCAAGGCCTGCGCGTGTTCGTCGTCGAGGTGGAGCTCGCGATCGCCCGTGCGCGCGCCGCGGGCGTGGAGAGCAAGTGGTGCGATGCCCTGGCCTCCGAGCTCGAACGCCTGGGCGCTCTCACGATGCAGCTCGGCGCGCTCGGCCTCGAGGGAAAGGCAGAGGAGATGTTGCGTCACAGCGCCGACTACCTCGAGCTCATGGGCATCGTCGCGATCGCGTGGCAGTGGCTCGACGCGGCGGCGGCCGCGAAGGAGAGGTACGCCGAGGCCACCGGAGACCGCCGAGCGCTCTTCGACGGTGTGCTCCGAGCGACGCAGTACTGGTTTGCCACCGAGCTCACACGTGCGCGCTCTCTCTCCGAGTTGATCGCTAGCGGTGACGACTCGTACGCGAAGATCGCCGACGACGCGTGGTGAGCGTGGGCCCGCGCTTTGCAGCATGCTAGCCATCCTCGACGAACCGGCAAGAATCCGCGGGTCGCGAACGAACCGTAGCTAGGTGTTCACATGACGACGAGAACCAATGTCGCTCTCCTCTTGACCGCGCTCTCGCTGACGGCCTGCCACGCAGGCATCTACGGAGGCCGATACGGTGGCGGCTATTACGGTCATAGCGGCTTCTACTCGGGCGGCGTCTCGTCCAACTCCTATGGTCGCTCGGGCGTCGTCTACAACGCCCCCGCCGTCGCGACGCGCCCCGTAGTGCAGGAGGTCGCCGGCTCGGACGGAACATTCGGTTGGCGCTCCGGCACCACCAACCCCGACAACGAACTTCGCCGCCTCACCGAGTCCATGGTGCGCGCCGGTTGCACCGTTCAGACGAGCAACAAAAACGAGTCCCGCGCACAGTGCAACGGCGTCTCGACACTCGTACGCATCGACTCAGGCGACGCCTACCGCCTCTGCGTCGCAGGCACCGATCGCAACGTCTGCGCCTCGACATGGACAAAAATCGGAGGCTGACCTCGGCCCCTCTCATCCCCGGCCACCTGGGACCCCCAGCGGCCAGCGAGCGCGCGTTCGCTTTTATCGAGATGACCCGCAGGCGCAGCGGTCGCCGAAGAAGCAACACGCATCAAATCGAGACAGGCGAGGGCGCCCCAAGAAAAGTGCTGCGCGTCGCCGAGCGAATCCGCAGCACCTCTCCAGGCGCCCCCTTTTTCAACTCTTGACGGCTTGAATCTCGATCACGATCTCGACCTTCTCGCCGACGAGCACGCCGCCGGCCTCGAGCAACTGGTTCCAGTTGAGTCCGAAGTCCTTGCGATTGAGGCTGGCCTTGCCGCTGAACGCGACGCGCGCGTTGCCCCAGGGGTCCTTGCCGCTGCCGGTCTGCTCGATCTCGACCACGATTTCTTTCGTATTGCCGCGGATGGTGAGGTCGCCGACGAGGTGCAGATGCTCGCCGCTCTTCTCGACGCGCTTGGACTTGAAGACGAGCTTGGGGTGCGCGGCGACGTCGAAGAAGTCGGCGGCCTTGAGGTGACCATCACGCTTCTCTTCGTTCGTGTTCACGCTGGCGACGTCGACCTCGATGGTCACCGTGGACTTCGTGATGTCCGCGTCGTTCATGTCGAGCGTGGCGGTCCACTTGTCGAAGCGCCCGTGTACCTTCGCGAACACCATGTGGCGAACCGTGAAGCCGATGCTCGAGTGCGAAGTATCGATATTCCATCCCATGATCGCGTCTCCCTTTGTTGAACCGAGAACATAGGGAGCGGCGGTCATCTACGCAATCGTGAATTAACTCACATCAACCATCGATGCAATCGATGGGCTATCAAACCCGTTTTCCCAGTCCGGCTCCCAAGAAGCCCGCCAGAACGCACACGAACAGCGTCGCGCCGACGTTCACGACGACGAGCCCCCACGCGCGCTGCTCGATGAAGCGCGTCGACTCGTAGTTGAACGCGGAGTAGGTCGTGAGCCCGCCCATGAAGCCCGTCGCGAGGACGTAGCGGGTGGTCTCGGAGATCATGTCGCGCGCGGCGACCTGCATCACCAACGCAATGAGAAAGCAGCCCACGACGTTGACGACGAGCGTACCTACCGGAAAGTCTGGCCCGAAGGCGCGAGTGCATGCGAGGCCGACGAGGTAGCGCGCTCCGGTGCCAAGTGCGCCGGCGAGACTGATCAACAGAAATCGCTGCATTGGGGCACATCTTTGCGGCAAATTGCGCGTGTGGGCCAACAACGAGAGGGCAATCTTCCACGGACCAGATCGGTATACTGCGCCCTATGTTCGAATCCGCCGAGATGGGGCACGCGATCGACAAGGCGACCTTCAACCGGCGCGTGCCGAAGCTCCGAGAGTCGCTGCTGAACGCGCAGCTCGACGTGCTCGTGACGAAGAAGTTCCCGGTGCTCGTGCTCATCAACGGCGTCGAAGGCGCGGGCAAAGGCGAGACTGCCCACGTCTTGAGCGAGTGGATGGACGCACGTCACATCATCACGCACGGCTTTGGTGAGCACACGGACGAGGAGCGCGTGCGTCCTCCGATGTGGCGGTTCTGGCGCGCGCTGCCCCCGAAGGGGAAACTCGGTCTCTTCTTCGGCTCTTGGTACTCGGACCCGATCTTGGATCGAGTGGTCGGGACGCAGAAGCACGGGGCCTTCGAGGACCAACTCGATCGCATCGTGAACCTCGAGCAGATGTTGACGGACGAGGGCGTCGCTCTCGTGAAGCTCTGGTTTCACCTCTCCAAAGCGGTTCAGAAGAAGCGCCTCCTTGGTCTCGAGAGGGACAAGGCAACACGCTGGCGCGTGACGGAGCGCGATTGGGAGTTCTTCGCGAAGTACGACGAGTTCAAGAGCGTGTCCGAGTCCGTGATTCGGCGCACGAGCACGGGACACGCGCCGTGGCACATCATCGAGGGCACCGATGCGCGCTACCGCTCGCTGACGAGCGCGACGCTATTGCTCGACGCGATGAACGGCCGCCTCGAGCAAGTGCGGGCGTCCGCGCAGCAGAAGAAGCAGGAGCCGGACGCTACGGTGCGCCGCGCTACGCCCGTGACGCCAGAGCTCGATCACAAGAACCTGGTCAATCAAATCGACCTCGCGCAAGAGCTCACGAAGAAGAAGTACGAGAGCAAGCTCGACAAACTCCAAGGCGAGCTGAACCGGCTGTCGCGCCACAAGCGCATGAAGAACATCGGCGTCGTGTGCGTCTTCGAGGGTTCGGACGCGGCAGGCAAGGGCGGTGCTATCCGCCGCATCGTCCACGCGCTCGACGTGCGCAGCTACCACGTGGTCCCGATCGCTGCGCCCACGGACGAAGAGCGCGCGCAGCCTTATTTGTGGCGCTTCTGGCGTCACATGCCGCGCAAGGGCAAGGTCACGATCTTCGACCGCAGCTGGTACGGGCGCGTGCTCGTCGAGCGCGTCGAGGGCTTCGCGAAGGAGAGCGACTGGCGCCGCGCGTTCTCGGAGATCAACGATTTCGAAGAGCAGCTCGCGGAGAGCAACCTCGTCGTGTGCAAGTTCTGGCTGCAGATCGGCAAGGACGAGCAGCTGCGGCGCTTCAAGGAGCGCGAGAAGACCGGCTTCAAGCGCTTCAAGATCACGGACGAGGACTGGCGTAACCGAAAGCAGTGGGGCGCGTACGAAACCGCGGCGGCGGAGATGGTGGACCGCACCAGCACCGAACATTCCCCATGGACCCTCGTCGCGGCACAGGACAAATATCACGCACGCATTCACGTGCTAGAAGAACTCGTGAGCAGAATCAGCGAGGCGCTCGGATGAAGAAATACGCGGTCGAGAAATCTCCAGAGCAGTGGAAAGAGGTCCTCTCGCCAACGCAGTACGAGGTGCTGCGCGAGAAGGGCACCGAGCGCGCGTTCACGGGCGAGTACTACGACAACCACGAGGTCGGCACCTACGCGTGCGCGGGCTGCGGCGCGGAGCTCTTTCGCTCCGACGCGAAGTACGACTCGGGCTGCGGGTGGCCGAGCTTCTTCCAGCCGAAGGACGCCGCGATGGTGGAGGAGCACTCGGACGTCAGCCACGGCATGCGGCGCACCGAGGTGTTGTGCGCGCAGTGTGGCGGTCACCTCGGGCACGTCTTCGACGACGGACCGAGGCCGACGGGGCTCCGCTACTGCATCAACTCCGCGAGCATCAAGCTCGTGAAGGCGTGACCAGGCGCCGCCAAGCGGATGCGCGAGACGCTTCATCGATGGACTGATCACGTGATGATCGCGCTGCTTCGTCGAGGCAAGCTGTTCAAAGACGGGTTCGGCGACGAGGCACAGATCGAGCGCGTCGTCGGTGAGGTGGCGCACTATCGGCCCGCGCGCAGCGACGAGCCCTTCGAGATGAAGTGGGACGGCGCGGCGATCGAGAAGGACGGTGTGTCCGTCCGGCGCGGTTGGTTCGACTCACCGCTCGCCCTCGAGCTGCCCGAGGAGAGCAAGCGCGCGTACGTCGAGGTTGTCACGCCGCTCGGGAAGGTGAATCCGCCGACCGTCGTCGTGCTCGCCGCGACGAACGAAGAGGGGTTCAGCCGGCGTTGGCGCCTCTGCGCGCCGCTGTTCCGCGCCGGGATCGCCGCGGTGTTTCTCGAGAACCCCATGTATGGTGCACGCAAGCCGAGGCTGCAAGATGGGCCTTTCGTGCGCACCGTCGCCGAGCAGCTCGCAATGAACCTGGCCACGGTCGACGAGTGTCGAGCCCTCGCGGCATGGCTCGACCGGCAAGGGCGGCAGGTATGTCTCACGGGCTTCAGTCAGGGCGGCATGATGGCCGCCTTCGCCGCGGCGACCACGACGCGCTTTCCGATCGGCATCGTGCCGTGCGCGACCGGACTCACCGCGACGCCGATCTTCACCAAGGGCGCTCTCGCCACGGCGTTCAATTGGCGCGCGCTCGCGAAGGAGAAGGGCGGCATGCTCGAGGCGAAGCGCGCGTTCGAGCACGCGCTCGCGCCGGTCACGCTCGCGTCGTATCCGCCGGTCGCGCGCCCCGAGCTCGCGATCCTCGTCGCCGCTCGTCACGACGGCTTCATCCCGCTGCGCGAGGTCGTCGCGCTGCACCGCCATTGGAAGGGCTCGGAGCTACGGTGGGTCCAGGCGGGGCACGTGACGTCGGTGGTCTTGCACGTGAGCGGTCATCGAAAGGCGATCGCGGACGTGCTCGCAAAAATGGCGTAGACGGTTGGACACGATGCTCGACGCGCTCACGCTCGATCAGCTGCGCATGCTCGTCACCGCCGTGGATGAAGGCTCGTTCTCGGCGGCCGCGCGCAAGCTCAAGCGCGTGCAGTCGGCCGTGAGCCACGCGATGAAGTCGCTCGAGTCCGAGCTGGGGATGGAGGTGTGGGATCGCACGCGCAAGGTTCCCACGCTGACGGCGCAGGGTCGTGCCGTGTTAGCCGCCGCGCGTCGCGTGCTCGGCGAGGTGGAGGAGCTCCGCGGCGCCGTGCGCGGGCTGTCCGGCGGCCTCGAGGCGATCGTCTCGGTGTGCATCGACGCGACGTTCCCGCTACGAGCGCTGGTCGTGACGTGCTCCGAGTTCGCGCGGGAGTTCCCGTGCGTGGAGCTACGCGTGCACACGGAGTCGATGGGCGCGGTGCTCGATCGCGTCGCGGACGGCACGTGTCAGATCGGCGTCGCCGGTCCGTTCGATCGCCCCGGCTTCGTCAAGCACCACCTCACGACGGTCAAGATGGTCCCCGTGGCCGCCGCCGCGCACACGCTGGCGGGCATCAAAGGTCGCGTCAGCGCAGAGCGACTCGAGCGAGAGGTGCAGATCGTCCTCTCCGAGCGAGGCACCACGCGCTCACCCGATCAGGGGGTGCTCTCGCCGCGAACGTGGCGTGTCGCGGACCTCACCACCAAGCTCGAGATGCTGCGAGCCGGTCTCGGTTGGGGGAACATGCCATTGCAGATGGTGCGCGCGGATCTGGCAAAAAAGAAGCTGATCCGCATCCGTCCAGGCGCATCGGCAGACGTCATCGACTTACCGCTCGCCGTCGTTCATGAGCGAGGGCTCGTGATGGGGCCGGCTACGCGTTGGCTCGTCGATCGACTCGCCGCGAACGCCAAACAGGACTGACGCGGAGTCCCGAGCTCACTCGGCGTCTTGCAACGCGGGCGGTCGGACCATCACGAGCGCGGCCTCTCGGTGCGCGTCCTCTTTGTACGCGTCTCGAACCTTCGCCGGCGGCGTGTTCAGATCCCACACGAGACCGAGCCAAGACATCACGCGGAGGATGTAATAGCTCGCGTCGACCTCGTACCAGAAGAAGCCCTGCTTCACCGAGCTCTGGTAGTAGTGGTGGTTGTTGTGCCAGCCCTCGCCCATCGTGATGATCGCGAGGATGAGGTTGTTGCGGCTGTTGTCCGCCGTCTTGTAGCGCCGACTCCCCCAGAGGTGAGTGAGCGAGTTGATGGTGAACGTCCCGTGCCACAAAAGCGAGGTGGACACGAACAGGCCCCACACGAGCGCCCACCATCCGCCGATCAAGAAGAGCCCGAGGCCGAGCGCCGTGGGCGGTAGCAAGAACCATTTGTCCAGCCAACGCAGCTCCGGATACTTCGCGAGGTCCTTCACCTTCGACTCGTCCGTGGCATCCCACTTCGCCGAGAGGATCCACCCGACGTGGCTCCACCAGAAGCCGTCTTGAAGCGCGGAGTGCACGTCGACGGGCTCGTCCGAGTGCTTGTGGTGGTGACGGTGATGCGCCGCCCACCAGAGGACGCCCTTTTGCGACGACGACATTGCGAGGCACGCGAACAAGAACTGCATCACGCGGCTCGTCTTGAACGTGCGGTGCGAAAAGTATCGGTGGTAGCCCGCCGTCACTCCGAACATGCGCAAGTAGTAGAGGCCGATCGCGAGCGCGAAGCCCGACCAAGACCAGCCCAGCCAGATCACTCCCGCGACAGCGAGCGCGTGGATCGCGAAGAACGGGATCGACTTCGCCATCTGCAGTTTGTGATCGCTCTTGTCGTCAGCCGGGACAGCGAGATCAGACATCCGTTCAAGGTACCGCCCGCTCTGTCACGGATTGGTCAGCTTCGAGTCACGATCGGTCACGATCCACCCTGAAATTAGCCGTGAAACGCTCGCCGCCAGGCGTCCACGCCCCCGGATCGTCAGCATGCTTACAAAACGGCCGGATCGTGAGGCAACTTTGGGAGGCCCCAGGGCTTTAGCACTTGCACTTGTATTGAGGCCCGCAGAACTGGTCCACCTCGGAGACACACGCGCTATCCCACGTAAAGCTGCAACAGAACGCGTCTTGCGCGCAGACCTTGGCCACGCATCCCGTGCCGTCGCAGCCCGAGACGAGCGCGACTCCTTGCGTGCACGGACTCTGACTGCAGGTGCCGGTCGGCTCGGGCGTGCAGCATGCGCTGCTGGTGCACTTGCCGCCCCCGCACGACGTGCCGCACTTGCCGCAGTTCAACGGGTCGGTCGTGAGGTCCTTGCACGTCCCGCCGCAACACGCGCTGGCGGTCGCGGTGCAGTCGTTGTTGCAGGTGCCGCAGTGAGTGTCGGTCGTCTGCGGGTCCAAGCAGGCGTTGGTGCACGCGATCTGTCCGCCGCTGCAGCCGAGAGTGCAGGTCCCCGTCACGCAGCTCCAAGTGCCTAGGCTGCCGAGTTTGGTGCAGTCGGTGCCGCACATGCCGCAGTTGGTCACGTCCGTCTGCGTGTCCGCGCACTTGCCGCCGCACAGCTTGCCGCCGCTGCCGCACACGCAAGCGCCCGCGTTGCATGTGGCTCCCGCTGGGCACGCGTTGGTGCACTTGCCGCAGTTGTTCGAGTCGTTCTGCGTGTCGGTGCACTTGCCGCCGCACTGCGTGACGCAGCCTGCGTCCTTGCCAGGGGACGGTCCGCCGTCGCGTGCCGTCGGAACCGGAGCGGTGTCGTCCGGCGCGATCGCGTGCGCGCACTGGGAGAGCGTCGCTCCGAGTCCCGCGACGAGCGTGAGGACAGAGAGCTCGCGGAACCGCATGATGCGTTCAGGCTACACGCATCGGGCGCGTCTCACCAATCGAGGATGGCCGCTCCCCAAGTAAACCCGGCTCCGAAAGCGACGAGCGCCACCTTGTGGCCCCGCTTCAGGCGCCCCGAGCCCTCGGCTTCGGCCAAAAGCAGCGGGATCGTCGCGGCCGTCGTGTTGCCGTACTTCTGAATGTTGTGCATGATCTTTTCGTCGGGGATGGCCATCTGCTGCGCGACGTACTGGTTGATTCGCATGTTGGCTTGGTGGAACAAGAAGAGGTCCACGTCATTCGTCGAGAGCTGCTGATCCCAGAGCACCTGCATGAGGCCCATGCACATTCGCTCGACAGCGTTCTTGAATACGCTCTTGCCGTCCATCTGCGGCCACATCATCTCGGGTGGCACGGTGCCGTTGCCGTTCGCGTCCTGATCGACGTAGGGCCGCTTGCGAATGTCCCAGAGAGCGAGCTTCAGCGCGTCCACGCCGCGCCCGTCTGCGCCCAAGACCCATTTGCGCACGCCGCGGTTCTCTTCGGTGGGGCTGACGATCACGGCTCCGGCGCCGTCACCGAACAGCGACGTGACCTGACGTCCGCGCGTCGAAAAATCGAGCGCCGCCGAGTGCGTCTCCGCGCCGACGACGAGCACGTGCTTGAGCGCGCCGGACTGCACCATCGAGGTCGCGGTCGCGAGCCCATACAAGAAGCCGGAGCACTGGTTGCGGATGTCCATCGTGGGGACGAACTTCGCGTCGGGACCTTCGGTCAAGCCGAGCTTCTTCTGGAGGATCGGTCCGGTGCCAGGAAAATGCATGTCCGGTGAGAGCGACGCGAACAAGATCATGTCGAGATCGTGCGCCTTGAGCTGCGCGCGCTCGAGCGCCTGGTGCGTCGCGTGCAGCGCGAGATCGCTCGTCGCTACCCCGACCTCCGAGTACCGCCGCTCCTCGATGCCCGTGCGCTGGAGAATCCACTCGTGCGTCGTGTCGATGCCGTACTGAGTGCGCAGATCGTCGTTGGTCACGACGCGCGGAGGGACGTAGCCGCCAGTTCCCGAGATATACGCGTTGGGCATTTGGCTCAGACGACTAGCACGGGTCGTACGCCCCTCGCACTACAGCCCTTGCAGGTGCTTCATCAGGCCCTGTCCGAACGCGGTGGGCGTGCCCGTATAATCGGTAATCAACGCGGGCCCCGACTTGCAATCCCAAGTATTCCAGGTCCAACCCAAATACGAAGTACCGAGCGCGTCCGCCCAACCCATGTATCCGTCGATGAACCCGTGCGCGCAGTCGTCCTCGCCGTTCTCGCCGGTGATGAGCGGCACCGTCTGCGAGATTGCCTTGTAGCGAGAGTCCCAGCAGGTGACGTCCGAGCAGCCGTTGAAGTTGTAGAGGTGATTGCTAGCGGCGATGTTGCCCTTGGGATCTTTGGGCTCGTGCGTGAGCCAGCCCGACAGATCGCTCGTGTACGCGAGGCCGGGGACCATGATCACGTTCTCTGCGCCGGTGCTGCGGATCGCGTCCACCAACGACTGAGTCCCCGCGGTTTGATAGTCGCCAGTCGAGCCGCGTTGCAGCTTCGCGGTGCAGCCGTTCTGCAGGCACGCCCACGGATCGGTGCCGCCGGCGATGTTGCTGGAGTCGAGGTATGGCTCGTTGAACACGTCGAAGAGGACGCCCGCGTCTCCCTTGTACGCCGCGGCGACTTCCTTCCAGAAGGCGGGCCCGTGGTCGGCGTCGAGCATCGGCTGCTGCGCGTCTGCGAGGTGCGTTCCGGGCGCGCCGAAGTGCAAGTCCAATATCACGTACATGTTGTGCTTGCGGAACACGGCCACGAGCGCGGCGAGCGCGTCTTGATAATTCTTGCCCGCATATTGCGCTTTGACGCCGTTGATTCCCAACCAGCATTGCTCGTTGAGCGGCAGTCGAACGGTGTTGGCCTTCCACGTGAGCATCGGCGACACCAGCGTGTCGTCCGTGGGGCCCTCGAAGATTCCATAACCCTGCTCGCACGCGTACTCGCCGCCCGAGTGATTGACGCCGAGCAGGCGAACGACCTTCCCGTGATCAACGAGCTTGTTGCCCTCGACGTGGAGCCCGCGCGTGTTCGCAGCGTCGCTCGCGTCTGCGGCGCTCTGCGAGTCGTTCTGCGCGTCGCTCTGCGGCAGCGTGGAGTCGTGGACGGCCGCGTCGAAAGCGGTGTTCGGGACGATCGCGTCGTCACCTCCGCACGCAACCAGGATCGCCAACGCGAGGAGAATACGCATGATCGGAACGGTAACACCTATTGGGTCGGAGAGCCCTCGTCGACCCACTGCGCGATCGCCGCGCGCTCTTCGTCGGTCATGTTCGTCTTGTTGTTGAGCGGCATCGTCTTCTGCACGCAAGCGCGCTCTTTCATACGCGGCGCCATGATCACCATTCGCTCGGGCGTGTCGAACATCAAGCCGTTCGGAGCCACTCGCCAGGTGTCGTCGGTCGGATTGGCGGAGTGGCACTGCAGGCACCGCCGCTCGACGATGGCGCGCGCTTCCGCGTACGAGACCTGCCGGTCCGTGGTCACGCGCGGGGGTGGGCGCGTGAGGAAGAAGAGCACGCCCAGCGTGGCGGCGATCGTGGCGGTCATCGCCGGGCCCCACGCGCCGTACCAGAATCGAATGTTCATGAAGTGGCGGACGAGCGCCCCGCCGATCGAGAGCACCGCCAAGATGATCCAGTTGAACTTCGTGCCGTACGTGGTGGGAAAGTGATTGCTGATCATCACGAACAGCAGCGGGAACGTCATATAATTGTTGTGGATGCTGCGCTGCTTGGCCCGCAGCCCGATCGAGGCATCCTGCACGCGGCCCTCTTGTGTCGCGGCCACGAGCTCGCGTTGGCTCGGGACGATCACGAACCAGACATTGCCCGTCATGACCGTGCCTAGGATTACGCCGATATGGATGAACGCGCCGCGCCCCGACAAGAGGTGCGTGAGACCATATGCAACGAAGCCGATCCAAGCGAACGAGAGGGAGGCGGCGATCCAGCCGCGATTGCGCAGCGGTGACAGCCACAGCAGATCATAGAAGAACCACGACGCCACGATGGACGAGATGCCGATCGTCACGCCGATGAACGGGCTGAGCTTCTGGACCTGCGCGTCGACGAGGAGAGCTGCGCCGCCGGAGTAATAAACGATTACCAAAAGGCCAATGCCGCTCAACCAAGTAGAGAAGTTCTGCCACTTGAACCAATGGAGCGCCGCGGGGAGCGAGTTTGGGGCGAGCTGCTTCTTCACGACGTCGTAGAAGCCGCCGGAGTGAAGGAGCCAGATGCGACCCTCGAGGACCTCGCCCTTGGCCTTCGCAATGCGCTGCTCTTCGTCGGTTGGCTTCTCGAGGTTTCGATCGAGCCAGTTGAACAGGAGTGAGTTGCCTATCCACATGATGCCCGCGATGACGTGCACCCAGCGTACGACCAAATCGAGCAGCTCTCGGAGCTGAGACTCCATGAAACGCCGTGATACCACGGATCGGGGCGCGATAAGGAGCGTCGTGATCGTGACCGTCTGTTCGCATGGGCGTCGAGAACGGAAGGCCTCAGTTCGTCATTTTGCGCGAAATCACGAGGCGAGAGCGCGAGCTCTGTCGTACTGTGCTCCGCATGCGCAAGGCTCTTTTTCCTCTCGGTATGGTCGCTCTGCTCGTTCCCTTTCTAGCCGGGGGGTTCGCGTGCGGAGGGCAGTCCCAGCCGACCACGCCTGGCCCCGGGCAAGTGGGTTATGTGGCTCCGCAGCAAAGCGGTTATCCGCAACAGGGATATCCGCAACAGGGATATCCGCAACAAGGGTATCCGCAACAAGGGTATCCGCAACAAGGGTATCCCCAACAAGGATATCCGCAGGGCTACCCAGCGCAGCCGCAGCCGACCTACAACAACAACTACCCGCAGCAGCAGCCGCCGTCGCAGTACCCGCAGCAGCAGCCGACCGCGCAGCCGCAACAGCAACCGACCGCGCAGCCGCAGCCGACCGCCTCAGGCACGCCCGCGTGGCCGTTCCCGATCCCCACGGGCTTCCCCACTGGATTTCCCACGGCGCCCGCGACCGGATCGGGCACGGCGCAGCAGCCTCCTCAACAGCAACCGTTCGGCGGCGCGGCTCCGAGCGGACCGCCCGCGCAGCCCATCGATCCGATGCTCGCGGGCGTCGCGACTTTTCCGCTGAGCAACTTCGCGAACAACGAAGCCGCCGGGATGGCGCGCGAAGGAAACATCAACGCGGCGAACTTCCAAGAGGGCCAGATCCAAGAGATCTCGCTGACTCTGCAGCCGGGCAAGTGCTACACGGTGCTCGCGGTCGGCATTGGCATCCAGGAGGTCGATATCGCGCTCGTCGCGACGTCGCAGATCCCCGGAGTGCAGGGTGTGCTCGCCCGCGACAGCGGCGGTGGCTCGCAGTCTTCGCTCGGCGGAAAGGGCAACTGCTACAGGCTGCCCGTGCCCATCAGCGTGTCCGCGAAGTACGTCGTGAAGGCCGTGCACGGCGCAGGCATTGCGGCCTCCGCGCTATTTACCAAGTGATGGTAGCGACAAGGCGTCGAACGCTTCGTCCAACGTGCGCCCGACGTGCAGCATGTCGCGCACGTTGGGCTGCATGAGGCCCTCCTCCACCATGCGCTCGACCTGCATCAAGAGCGGGTCGTAGAAGCCCTCGAGGTTCAGAATCGCACACGGCTTGTCGTGCAGACCGATCTGCGACCACGTCCACATCTCGAAGAGCTCCTCCATCGTGCCGGCGCCGCCAGGGAGCGCGAGGAACGCGTCGGCGAACGACGCCATCTTCGCCTTTCGTTCGTGCATGTCCTCGACGATGAAGAGCTGCGTGACGCCGTGATGAGCCAGCTCTCGCTTCTCGAGCGTCCGAGGGATGACACCGATCACCTCACCCCCGGCCTCGAGGCAGGCGTCTGCGAGCGCCCCCATCGTGCCGACGCGCGCTCCTCCATAGACCAAGCCCACCTTCAGGAGAGCGAGTCTGCGCCCCACGTCGCGTGCAGTCTGCATGTAGATGGCGCGGCGGCCAGGCGCCGAGCCGCAATAGACGGCGATGCGTTTCATTGTCCGTCCCATCGTCGATTGCCGCCCACGTCCGCATGCACGAACCAGTCGTCGGGCTTCATGTACGTGCCGATACCGCCGACCCACCCGAGGCCGCGGACCTCCTTTTCGAGCTGCATCGGCGAGATCGCTTTTTCGTCCGTCGGGATGATGCGGAAGTCTACTGCGTTGCCAAGCGAGTGCTGACTGTGAGACGCCACGTGGTGCCCTTTCTTGCGAAGCATTTCGTTGAGCTTCTCACTGCGGTACCCGCTGACGAGCTCGATGCGCGCGCCCACATGGCCTGCGGCGAGCTGGCGCAAAAGGCCGAGCAACCGCGGGTCGAGCGGCGCGCGCTGGCCCGTGGCGCGATCCGAGAGGAGTGCGTCGAAGCGGTCCTGCGTCGGCGATTCGGTGTCGAGAATCACGCGCTCGCCCGTGTGCGTCTGCGCGAGCGTGGCGAGCACCGCAAAAGGGCCTGCCGCTTCGGCGCGGTCGCCTTTCTTCGTCGCCTTGCCCTCGCCCCGAAACGTCCGCGCGTCCACGCCGACCTCGCTCGGGACGGATGCCGACGCGATGACCGAGGCGACCGACGCGACCAACGCGACCAAAAGAACGCGCATTGCGCGATGATGCCACGAGATCGCCAGAAAGAGGGCGCTTGACGTGCGCGGGCCACCGGTTGAGCCTGGTGCCTCATGACGTTGGCCGACGATGCGTTGCTCCTCGCCCGAATCCAGGGCGGAGACATCGAAGCGGTGGGCGAGCTGTACGACAGGTACGTGCCCGTGCTGTTCCCGCTCGCGCTGCGGATCGTGCGTGATCGCGCGGAGGCAGAGGACATCCTTCATGACGCGCTGCTCACAGTGCGTGAGCGCGCCTCGCAATACACGGCCGATCGCGGGTCGGTCGCGGCGTGGCTGGTGACGCTCGTTCGCAACTTGAGCATCGACCGCATGCGCAGGCGAGAGCGCAGGGGAGCCCTCGCGCGGCGAGAGGCCCGGGCCGCCGAGCAGTCCAACACGAACACTCCCGAGGTGCTCGCCGGCGATGCCGCAGACCGCGCGAAGGTGAGACGCGCCCTCGACAAACTCCCGGAGGCGCAGCGGCGCACACTGATGGTGGCGTTCTTCGAGGGAAAGACCTACCCCGAAATCGCCGAGGCTGAGGGCGTCCCGCTCGGGACCATCAAGTCCCGCGCAGCCCGAGCAATCGCCGCGCTGCGAGAGGCCCTGAACGCCGAGGGCTTCAGCCGTTGACCTGTCAACCAAGGACGAAAACGTGACCGTGAAGAACACCGAGGGTGTCGTCTCCCGCAGCGGCGGCCCCGCTCTCTATCAATTCACCGCCGCTCCCGAAGACGCGCGCGCGATCGTAGCGATCGTCCACGGCTACGCCGACCACGGCAAACGCTACGCGGCGGTGCAGGAGGCGTGGGCGAAGAAGGGTATCGGCTCGATCGCGATCGACCTACGAGGCCACGGACGCGCCGAGGGAACACGCGGGTACTGCGACAGGTTCGACCAATTCGTGGACGACGTGGACGAGCTGACGAAGCTCGTGAACCAGACGTTCCCGAACAAGCCCGCGTTCCTCTTCGGACACAGCTTCGGCGGCCTCGTCACGCCCACGCTTTTGCGGCGCTCTCCCGGGCAATACAGGGGGCTTTTGCTGTCGAACCCTTACTTCAAGCTCGCGCTGCAGGTGCCGTTCGTGAAGGTGCTCGCGGGCAAGATCGCGTCGCGCATCGTGCCAAAATTCGGCATCCCGACCGGCCTCGGCGGCGAAGCGCTCACGCACGACAAAAAGCTCGCAGCTGCGTACGACAAGGACCCTCTCGTCTTCAAGAACGCCACCGCGCGTTGGTTCACCGAGACGGTTAAGGCCCAAGCGGCAGCGCTCGCGAACGCGTCGAAGCTCACGCTGCCGCTCTACGTCGCGCTCGGGACAGGAGACCCAGTCGTGGACTGCGCGGGCGGTCGCGCGTTCTACGAGTCCGCTTCATCCAAGGACAAAACAAAGCGCGAGTACGAGGGGCTGCTCCACGAGATCTTGAACGAGCCAGCGTGGCCATCCATCGCCGACGCAATGGCCGAATGGGTCTTGGAGCGCGCATAGAGAGACGCCGGCCTAGAGGACGCCGAGCCGCTATTCGGTGTCTTTGACGGGTCGTAGCTGCACGAGCTTCGCGTTGGCCGCGAGCTTCGCCTGACACGCGAGGCGCATCCGCGGAGGCTTGTTTCCGAAGGCGTCGAGGACGTCGAGCTCTTCGTCTTTGGGCGCCTCGAGCTCGTCAGCGCCGACGTCGACGACGATCCGACACGTACCGCAGCTCGCGCTCCGGCAAGAGAACGGGACGGGGGATTTACTCTGGTCACAGAGGTCCACGACGGCATCGCCCGGACCGGCCTCCACGCGCACGGCCTCTTTTCCACTCTCGCTCATGAATACGACTGTCGCCATGGCCGCGAGTTACCGCTAACGGCGCTGAAAGTACAGCGCATGCTCACGTCTCGGCGCGGTCGCGAACGCCCGTTGATCGTGGAAGTGCGGTCGTTGCTGAGATGCGCGCGCGAGAGGGCGAAGTCCCGCCGAATGCGCCGCAACCGCCGCGAGGACCTCTCCACGAAGCGCGTGCCCGTTGCTCTCCGAGTCGGCGATCAGGACGATCACCGCGCCCTTCGGTCTGACGACGCGAGCGGCTGCCGCGAAGAAGTGCGACAGCTCGTCCACCCACGCGGTCTCGGCTTCGGGGCCGCTCATCGCGTTATAGCGGCGGCGCGGTCCGAGCTCGCGATCCTCCAAGGCCTTGCTGTCGAGCCCGAGCCAGCGGAGGCGCATCGCGTGATGCGTCAAGTAATCGTAGGTGGCGGCGTAAGGGGGCGAGGTGACGATCACGTCCGCACATGCCGCCTTCAGCGTAGAGAGCTTCGTCGCGTCGTCGTCTCGAACGCGAGCGCGCGGGCGAGGAGAGGGCAAGAGCGCCTCGAACGCCGCGCTCCGTCGCGCCAGCTCCTCCGCCTTTCGCAAGAACAGCTTGGCGGTGTAGCCCGCCGCGATTCGCTTCTGCTCGGTGCGTGTGGCCGTATCGCTCCGTCGCCTGCTCACCTTCACGAGGATCGCCGAGAGCACGAGCAAGAGATCCGCGCGGAGGTTCGGGTCGGTCTCTGCGAACGAGCCGGCGCGCAAGCTATCCAGCTCGAGCAAGACGTGCGGATCGAACATCGCGGCGTCTTCTTGGTCGTAGCGCTTCGTCGCGCCGGCCCTCGTCTTGCGTCGCTCGTCCGCGATCGCGCGAACGCGTGAAGCGGCTGAAATGAGGGTCTTTCGTGCGTCTTCGTCACGAGGCGCGGTCTTGGCGCGCGCGAGCCGGACCGCGAGCGGGTTGAGATCCGTGCCGAGCGCCTCACGACCCGCAATCAGTGACTCGACGAGCACGGTCCCCGACCCACAGAACGGATCGAGCACGACTCCGCCCTCGGGCGCGAACGCCGTGACGAGCCTCGCGGCGGTGGTCGGGTGCATGCGCGCGGGATACGCGTGGAAGCCGTGCACGTGCGCGCGATCGATCTCCTCGTCCTTGGACGTCTCCTCGGCTTCGTCCGAGAGCTTGTGGCGCTCGGGTCCCTCCGCCGAGCTTACGTCCAATGCGTGCGCGAGCGACTTCGCGGGCCCGGCCTCACCCTCCGTGTCGACGGGACCGCCGAGGTGTGAGAGCGCGCGCTTGATGCCCGCTTGATGAGGTCGAGACGTCACGACTTGGCGCGTTTCTGCGCCTCTTGCGCGTCTTGCTCTGTCTGCTCGTGCTCGCTCGGTATCGGTGCGTCATCACTGCGGTAGTGGAGCTCTGCGTCGTTGTCGACGTTCACCCGCGTGCGTCCTTGCGTGGAGAGCGTCGTCAACGCGGCCTCGACCTGCGCCTCGGGCACGTCGAGCTCGTCTGCGATCTCTCGCGCGGTCGCGTCGTTGCGTTTCGTGAGCAGCCGCCCGATCGCGTGCTCCCACGCGCGATCGACATGACCGCGCGCGCGCGTCTTGGCTTGCCGCGAGCTCCGCGAGAACGTCGCCGCCACGATTGCCAACAAGATGCCAGCGCCGACCGCGCCTCCGCCATAGAGCATGCTCGCCGAGCCGATCACGAGCGCCGTCACCAGCGCGACGGCTGCACCGAACCCGAGCAACCAGCTCGCCGCGCGCCAGCCGTCCGACGCACGCTTCGCCTTCGCGGCGGACTTCAGCTCAGCGACGCCATCGGCGCCGATCTTGACCTTCGCCAACACGCGCGGGCCGCCGCAAACCCCGCAAACCCAGCGCAGGTCATCATCCGGCAAGGCGCGTGAGAGCGCGCCGCAGTGCGGGCACCGGTTCTCCTCGCCGTAGAGCGAGCCGAAATCCTTCTCGGGGCTGAGGGTTCCGCCCATGAACGTCAGATAGCACGGTGCCGCACGCTCCCAAGGTCCCGCGTGTAAGGTGATCTCGATGAGGACGTTAGAGCAAACGATGGGCATGCGCGTTTCTGCCGTTCTCTTGCTCTCCGGCCTGGCCGCGTGTGCCACCGCTGCGAAATCCGGGGCACCGCCTCCGATGGCGATCCCCATGACCGATCGCGCGCAAGCCAACGACGACACCGTGCCTCCGAGCCCGGCCATCGCCGCGAAGAGCGACTTCTCGAGCGCACAAGACAAGCTAGAAACGGCACTCTCCGCAAGCACCGCAGACTGCGCCTCAGCATGTCGCGCGCTAGCGTCACTAGAGCGCGCCGCAACTCACCTATGCGAACTCTCGGACCCGACCGAGTGCACCGAAGCCAAGCACCGAGTCGACACCGCCCGAGCCCGCGTAAAAAACGCATGCGGCAAGTGCAGCTAGGAGTGCCACTCCTACGGATTGATGACGGTGGTTCCAGGCGGCGGGGTGTACTGAAACTGCGTCGGCAGTACCGGCAGATTGACCTGAGCGTTGGTGAACGTGAACCGATTCCGGTTGCCTTGTCCGTCAAGGATAAGGACACGCATGACTTGCGAGGTCTGCTTATCAACGTAAAAGACAACCTTGGTGTAGGCAGGCGTCGCTTGAATCGGGTCGCCCAATAACACCCAACCACCTGGGAAACTCAGGTCAGCGCCGTCCCTCATGGTGAAGTTGAAGAGTGTCGAGAGTTGCCCATTGCCAAGTAGAAAGCTCAATGCGGCGGGGTACTGCGACTGGTTGATCGTCTGCTGGTACATCTGCTTGTTCGCAGCTTCGTACGCCTTGAGTGTGGTGCCATCCGAGACGACGTGGTTGCCGGCAGGACTGCTGTAGGTCCAATCCATCTTCCCAGGCTTGCTGAACACGACGTGTCCCTGCGAGGTTTTCGTCTGGTTGTAGGCTTTGACCAAGTACTCCTGGTCGAAATCGCTCGAGAACGTGGTCGTGCGGTTGTAGAACGCTTGCACATCAGTCACGACCTTCGCTGTCGTCGCAGCGTCCTGGACTGGCGGCGCTGGAGCAGCAGCCGGGGTGGTAGGCGTCGCGGGTGCATCTGCAAAGGACACGGCGGAGGTCACTAGGACTGCGGCAGCCCAAAGTAGGTTCTTCATCGATCGCATTCTGTTTCGCCTCACAGTCGTTAGACGGGCCTTCGAGCAGAAAGATTCCTCGCTCGAAGCTGCTTCTTTTTGGCCTCCGCGATGGCCTTTGTCAACGGATGGACACTATTGGCCGCTACGAGCATGGGTGCATGCTGCAAGTGAGTGACCGCGAGGGCCAAGGCGTCCGCTGCATCCGCCGGGGGCGGTTCGCCGAGCGACAAAACGACCCGCATCATCTGAGCGACCTGCTCCTTGTCCGCCCGACCATTTCCGGTGACCGATCGCTTGACGCGAGCCGGTGCGTACTCGAACACCGCGAGCTTGGCGCGACCACACACCATCAACGCCACACCGCGCGCGTGTCCGAGCTTCGCCGCTGCCTGCGCGTCCTTCGCGAAGAACAGACCCTCGACGCTCGCGTGGGTCGGCGCGAACTCGTCGATCACGGCCTGGAGCTGAATCTCGAGTGCCGCCAATCGCAAATGCAACGGACCGTCCCCGAGGACGATCACTCCGTGAGAGACGTGCGCGAACCTGGTGCCGCGCTTGTGCACGACGCCCCAACCGAAGCGCCGCGTCCCGGGATCGATCCCGAGGACGATCAAAGTTCGGCGATCCGCTGCATCTCTTCGTCCGTGATGTCGAAGTCCGAATAGACGTTCTGCACGTCGTCGTGATCGTCGAGGGCCTCGGCGAGGTTGAGGGCGACCTCGGCCTCTCGACCGTTGACGGGCTTTTTGTTCTTCGGCAAAAATTGGATGCCGGAGCTCTTCACCGCGACCTTCGCTTTTTCGAGCGTGTCGAGCACCGGTTGGAGCGCGTCGACGGGCGTGACGACCGACCACTCGTCGCCTTCGAGCGCGTAGTCCTCTGCGCCGGCGCCGATCGCGATCTCCATGAGCTGATCTTCGGTCGTGGCTTCTTTCAGGAGCAAGACGACGCCTTTGCGATCGAATGCCCATCCGGCGGTGCTCGCGCCGCCGAGCACGCCGTTGTTCTTTTCGAAGATCTTTCGGATCTCGGCGACCGTGCGGTTGCGGTTGTCCGTCATGCCCTCGACGAGGAAGAGCGTGCCCGCGGGCCCGGTGCCTTCGTAAAGGACCTCTTCGTATGCCGCGCCTTCGATCTCACCCGTGCCGCGCTTGACCGCGCGCGTGATCGTGTCGTTGGGCATCGCCGCGCCCTTCGCTAGATCGATCGCCTTGCGCAGGCGTGGGTTGCCAGACGGATCACCACCGCCCATACGAGAGGCGACCGTGAGCTCCTTGATGACCTTGGTGAAGAGCTTGCCGCGCTTTGCGTCAATGGCGCCCTTCTTGTGCTTGATGGTCGCCCATTTGGAGTGGCCGCTCATTGCTGATTCCTCGTAGAAAGAGTTACGGAAGTTGGGGAACGTAGTCCTGGCAGCGGCAGAACGGCAAGATGGTTCAGTCGACGGCGGCGCCGACCCTCTTCAGGATCGCCGACACTTTGTTCTTCGCGAGGCCCGCTGCCTTGCCGATGGTGTGGAGCACGGCGGACTCCTTCTTGTCGATACCGCCCGAGGCCTCCGCCACGAACGCGGCGAACAGCAGCCCCGACTCGGCTTGATCGAGCGCCTTCAGCTTTCCACCGACGCCCTCGGCGCGCTTGTCGGCGCCTTCGGCCTTCGCGAGCACGGCGCACGTGTCGAGGAGGCTTAGGACCTCCCACTCGAGGACGACACCCTTCGAGAGGACCTCGATCGCCTTCACGAGCGCGTTCTGCTCCTCTTCGTCGAGCTTGCCATCACCTGCGATCGCCGCGAGATAGCCGGCCTCGGTCGCGATTTGGAAGACCTCGGTTTGCTTGGGCACGTTGAGATCTTTCTTGATCTCTTCCGCGTGCTTCTCCAACTCGGCGATCGATTTGCTCATTGGGTCCCGAGGATACAATTGATCGGCCTCTGGCACGATCCTTTGTCGCTGGCGAAGCCAATCCGCTTAGTTGCTGGCGTTCGCCGAAGGCGCTTACAATTTAGGTTTTGTCCAGGTGACCTGCAACGGTCAGCCTGGAACAGGTAAGGTTTGGGTATGGCCAAAGTCGCAGTCATCGGCGCCGGCGCTTGGGGAACGGCGATCGCGCTGCACGCCACTCGGATGGGCCACTCGGTGATGATCTGGGCGAACGAGCCGGAGGTGACGGACAGCATCCTTCACTCGCACGTGAACGCGCTCTTCTTGCCGGGCGTCACGCTGCCCGACTCGGTGCGAGCGACGGGCGACGAGGTGGAGGCCGTGCGCTCCGCGGAGCTCGTCGTGCTCGTGCCACCGTCGAAGTTCCTGCGGTCGGTCGCGGGTGGCCTGAGGGGCGCGGTGGATCCGAACGCCACGATCGTGGTCGCGTCGAAGGGTATCGAGGAGTCGTCGCTGAAGTTGATGAGTCAAGTGATGGCCGAGGTTCTGCCTGAAATACCGGCCTCTCGCGTCGCGTTCTTGTCGGGGCCTACGTTCGCCAAAGAGGTCGCCGCGTGCAAACCGTGCAACGTGGTCGCGGCGTCCAAGTCGCTCGCGGCGTCCGAGCGCGTACAAGAGCTGCTGCACGCGCCGTTCTTTCGCGTCTACACGAGCGTCGATCCGGTCGGCGTCGAGGTCGGCGGCGCGCTCAAGAACGTGATGGCCATTGCCGTGGGCGCGCTCGACGCGCTCGACCTCGGATTGAACGCGCGCGCCGGAGTGATCACTCGCGCGCTTGCCGAGATGACCCGCTTCGGCGTCGCGCTGGGTGCCGATCCGCTCACGTTCCTCGGTCTCGCAGGCATGGGAGATCTCGTGCTGACGTGCACCGGTGAGCTCTCGCGGAATCGGCAGCTCGGCATCGATGTCGCGCGAGGCGCGGATCCCACGGGCTACGTGGCTTCGCGCCGCACGGTGGCGGAGGGCTACGGAACGGCGAAGGCGGCGCACCTGCTCGCGAACAAGCTCGGCATCGACGCTCCGATCGTCGAGCAGGTCTACCAAGTGCTCCACGAGAAGCGCCCGCTCATGGAAGCACTCACGCTGTTGATGAACCGCGAGCACAAAGAGGAGCTGCGCGGGATCAAGTCGTAGTCAGGCGATCTCTTCGAGGTGGTGGAGCGGCATCACCTTGACCACGCGTCGCCCGCCGTAGGGTCCGGACTCGGCGACCTCCACGTGTGTCGTCACCCGTGCGCGAGAGAGCGTGCGCGCGACCTCCGGCTCGTCAGCGACGGCTTGACTGAGGACGAGCTCACCGAGCTCGGCGGCTTGAACGAGCCAGATCGCACGATGGAGCGTCTCTCCGAAGTAGTCCACGCGCGCGTCTCGTGTGAGCGCGAGGCATCGACCGCCGTGCATCGCCGCGCGGAGAGGCGTGCCTCCAGTGTCGGCCAAGATGGCGAGCGCAGCACGCAGCGCGCGTGTCGGGGAGTGGAACACGCCGAGGAACGTGTCGAGGGGTCCGGGGAGCACGGTCCCCTCTTCGGCGCGCACGGCGCGGCCGAACGCGTCCTCGGCGGCTCGCACTGCTGCGCACGCGGCGGCGTCGCCTTTGACCGCGAACAAAGCTCCGCGGTCGCTGCCGTCGATGGCCAAGAAGGCGAGGTGGCTCACGCCCAGCAGCTCACCGTGCGCGAAGAGCTCGCGCGCGAAGAAGTCTTTGAAGGTCGGGTTCGTGAGCGCGCGCGCCGCAGGCACGGAGTCGTTTCGCGCCGAGCGCTCCTCGACACGGACGATGCGCTCCACCTCGGTGTCGTTGACGAGGCGCAGCGTCACCTCACCTTCGCGAACCACGCTCGGCAGCACGTCGATGTGCCCTTCGCGCACGACGAGCTCAGCGTCACTGCCGAAGCCGACAGGGCTCGCCGCGAGCTCGCCTGGCTGCGCGATTCCGACCGAGGACACGTAGTACCGACCCTGGGCGAGCGGGACACTGAACGTCCGCGACGCGCCGGGCTCGAGGACCGCTTGCGCGACGACGTGTGGCTTGCGCGCAGGCGACCCCGCGCAGAACGTCTCGGACTTCGTCTGGCGCACCTCCGGGTGCGGCCGAAACACGAGCTCGACATCGCCGCCGAGGTCCCGCTCGTAGTCGATCTCGCACGCGGCGCAGTGTCCGCACTGCTTCACGCCGGACAGCGTCGAGACGGAGTCGTGTGCGACCATGCACGTGGGACACACGAGGTCCCAGACGAGGTCGAGCAGCCCGACCTGCGCGCCATGCAGCATGAGCTCGAGCGCGACGTTCTCCGGCACACCCCACGAGCGCGCGACGACGAGCGGGCGAATACGGCCGAGATCGCGCGTGGGCGCGTACAGAAGCGCGTCGCCGAGTGCCTTGATTCCTGCCGCGTCGAAGCCACGCTCGGTCAGAGCTGCGGAGCTCGCGTGCACCCGCCGGCGCTGCGTATCGGTCGGCGAGTGCGGCATCGTCCACACCCCCGTGCGTTGGGTCAGCGATTCGTCGAGGTCGAGGTACACGCGGTTGATCGCGCGCCGCAGTCGCTGCCCGATCTCGACGAGCGTCGCGACGCGCCCGATGATGCCACGCGGAATGACCGCGATCTCGTGCGTGAGATCCGTGCCGCCATCTGCGCGAGGAGAGAGCGTCACTCGATTCCACAGCGCCTCGAGGGGGCCCTCCGAGTACCAACGGAACACCGAGTGCTCGCGCTCCTTGATCCACTCGAAGGGATACTCCCGCCACGTCATGGAGAACCCCGAGGCCTGCGCGTGACCTGCGCGTGCGGTCGTGTCCGGCGCCTCGCGCGCGGCCTCCACCATGACTGGCCCAAGGCCCGCGGCCTCGTTGAAGCGATCGGTGTCGGAGACGTACGGCCAGAGCGCCGCGGGGGATGAACGCATCGCCCAGTGCCAGCGAAAAGTGCTCTTCGCGCTGTCTACCTGCGGTCTGTACGGAGGCTTGGTCGCGATGTGCGTCTGGTATTGCTGGCGCTTGCCGGAGGTCGGCGCCGTGTCGGGCGTGCGTCCTTCGACGATCGCCATGAGCGCGTCCGCAAGCGGTCTAGCGCTCACGAACCTCTCGCTCGGATTCTTGCGCAAGCAGCGCATCACGATGCGCTCGATCTCGGGATGCACCGCCGCGTGCTTCGACGGCGGCTCGGGGTCCTCTTGCAAGATGCGGTAGAGCAGCGCGGCGTGGTCGTCTCCACGGAAGGGACGCTTTCCCGTGAGCATCTCGTAGAGTACCACGCCGAGCGCGTGCACGTCCGTCGGCGGCGACAAGTAGCTCCCAGAGATTTGCTCGGGCGCCATGTACGGCGGCGAGCCTGCGATGATGGTGGGCGCGTCGTCCGTCTTCCGCTTGACCCTCATCGCGAGGCCGAAATCGAGGACTCGACCGCGCCCCTCACGATCCACCATGATGTTGCGCGGCTTGAGATCGCGGTGAATGATTCCGACCTCGTGCGCCGCAGCAACCGCGCGCGCGACGTCCGCGGCAATGCGCACAGCGCGCGCCGGAGCGAGCTGACCGTCTTTGAGAACGACGGCGAGGTCCGTGCCGTGCACGAGTTCCATCGTGTAATAGGGGAAGCCGTCGAGCGTCTCGCCCACGTCGTGGACCGGCACGACGCCGGGATCGTTCACCCGCGCTGCGAGTCGCGCTTCGGCCCAGAGCGCAGCGGGATCCGGCTCGTCCGCGCCGATATCGAGGTCTTTGGCGCGAACCTTGAGCGCCACCGTCCGGTCGAGGCGATGCTCGAAGGCCTCCCACACCACGCCCATCCCACCGCGCCCGAGCACACGAATGAGGTCGTATCCCGGCACCGATGGGCGATCCTCCGACGTGATCGGCCGGGCACTCGACATCGACCCCGAGGCGTTGCCTTCCATGATTGTGCGCTCGTCCGTCATGAGTCGGGTGCCATCAGTCTATCGAGCTTCGCGTCACGTATTAGGTCCATGAAGACTTACATTTTCCTACGTTCCTGGCGCGCGCGCGGATCCACCGAGGAGCTACCTTCGAGCACTCGCTAAAGCGAAACGTTCACTTCGCCGCGACGACTCGGATGCTCGCCAAGAAGGCGTCATCCACTTTGTGCGCGCCCTGCACGAACGCGTCGTATTGCGCTGGGGGCACGGTGCCCGTCGAAATGCCGAGCGCGATCTCTTCTTCGATGACGTTGGCGGCGACGGTGAGCTTGCGCGACGCCTCTAGGTTTGCCGTCTTCAGATCGAGCGGACCCGGCGCGCGCGCGACCGTCGAGCCCGCGGGCAGCTCGATACGCCGATGCACGTGGTACTGAATGGCGCGGCTGATGGCGAGCGCCTCCTGTCGTCCGCCTTGAGACGCGTAGCTCGCGCCGAGCGTGGAGACCGCGGGTCGCGGGTACACCAAGTGGATCGGATCGATGCCTGGCAGCACCCACTGCTTGCCGTCTTGTTGCGCGAAGCCGGGCGCGCTGATCTCTGCTCGTAGCGCGACCTGCCAGCTGCCCTCGCTCGAAGAGAGCGCGACTTGATCCACGTTCGCGGCGGGAACCCAGCCGAGCGCGATGCCTCGCAGTGCGCGTTCGCGCTCGATGCCGACGACGCGGAAGAGCGCCTCCGAGACCTCTTGCGCCTCGCGCCCGCGGAGCAAGATCGTCAGGCTGCCCTTGGCGTCTCCGCTCGCGTCGACGACCAGGCGCAAATCGATCTCGTCGCGCTCCTTCGTCTTGTCCGTGTTCAGGTCCGGCATCGGCGCGAGCGTGCCGTCTTGCGCGATGGTCATCCGCCCGCGCAGCTCCGGTGATGTGCGTCCCGCAGGGAGCGGCGGACCCGACACGTCCGCGTCGATCCAGACATCTTCGCCGGGCGAGTAGGTCGAGTTATGAGCCTCATTCGGACCGCTGCGTCCCACGTGCGCGACCGCGAGCGGGTGCGCGAACCGATTGAGGTGAGGCGGGAAATTCGGAGTGGCGCTGAACGGCTCGTTCTCCGCGACGATCACGTCCGTCTGGATCCCGAGCTCGCGCAGCGTGCGCACGATGAGCCACGTTCGGCTGCCTTCGCGATCCGTGATGATCGTCCTCGCCGTCGTCGTCTGCGCGCCGCTCGCGCTCCCGAACGAGACGTCGGACAACAACGAAGCGTTGGACTCGCGCACGGTCTCGCCGACTTTGTCGACCACCGCCGCGACCAGCTCTTTTCCGGTCTTTCCTTGCGCAGCTTCCTTCGCGAACGCGATGACCTCGCGCTCTTCCAAGCCCGCGAGCGTCTCGCGCATGCCCGCGGCCGCGCGCGCCCAGTCCATCGTGGAGAAGCTGACGGCGACGTCGCGGTCCATCTTCGGCACGCCGTCCTCGAGCCGACGCGTCCCGCGGTTGTCGAGCGACCACCGCACGGTGCGCACGCCGTTGCTGCTCGTATCACTGGGCTTCCCGAGGATCGGATGGCTGTATAATGCACCCTTCAGAGTGGCGGGCTACGATCTCGCGC
>ENA-OFCD01000430-OFCD01000430.1-metagenomes-genome-assembly--contig:-NODE-430-length-26876-cov-3.760449_pt1 | contig 26876 bp, 20 predicted proteins | sample MGYA00153392_OFCD01 | MGnify analysis MGYA00153392
CTTGCGTTGCCCAGGAGCGGCGGTTGAGGACGTTTTTCTGCAGCAGGCTGAAGAAGGATTCCATCGCGGCGTTGTCGCCGCATGAGGCGATCCTGCCCATCGAGCCGACCCTGTGATATCAGGCCAGAGCACGCAAGAACTTCCGGCTACAAAATTGCGACCCACGGTCGGAATTGAGCCGAATTTGGCTTAACTCGGACCGCGGAGTCCAGTTCACCTCCTGGGCTTACACGGACAAGACCGCCCTCGGGCATGAAGGATCACGCGGTGACGATCGTCGCCTGCGCTGGCACGCTCACCAGGATCCGATTCACGCTATCGGAGGCAACCAGCCAAGAACTCGTTGGGCGCGGTACTCATAAACCTCCGTTGCGTCCGACCGTCCGGGGCTATTGGCCCCTGTCTACTCGAGCTCGGGAGCGATAATAGCCTAGGATTTCTCCGCTTGCGGCCTATTGCACTGGTCGAAGGCGAAGATTTTGCATTCCTCCATCGACCGCGATTGAAATTCCTGTAGTCGAGCCAGCTCGCGGGCTTGCCAGATAGGCGACGGCATCCGCGACCTCCGCGGCCGAGACAAGTCGACCGTGAGGCTGGCGCGAATTGAGCGCCGCGCGTTCGGCGGCCGGGTCATCTGCCGCGTCGAGAAGGCGGCCGACCCAGGGGGTGTCAGCTGTGCCCGGATTGACACAGTTGACGCGGATACCCTCATGGAGATGATCGGCCGCCATCGCCCTGGTGAGGGACAACACCGCGCCCTTCGAGGCGCTGTATAGCGCGCGCTGGGGGAGGCCGGCCGTGGCGGCGATCGATGACGTGTTGACGATCGCTGCGGCGGGAGACTTGCGCAGGTGAGGCAGTGTGGCGCGCGCGATTCGGGCCATCCCGATGACGTTGATATTGAAGACACGAGCCCACTCCTCATCATCGTTGTCGGCGATGGTGCCCTGGGCTCCGATTCCCGCATTGTTGATTACGATGTCGATTCGACCGAATTTCTCGACGACCGCGGCGATAGCCGCTCGAACGGACGTGTCGTCTCCGACATCCGCTTCGACCGCGAAAAGCGCTGGATCCGCTTCCTGCGGCTGAAGATCGAGTACCGCGACTGATGCGCCACCATGGTGGAGCCGGGCTGCGATGGCAGCGCCGATTCCGGACGCTCCTCCCGTGACGACGGCGACAAGATCGGCGAATTCGGGAATGGTGGCTTCAGCGTGGGGGGTGGTTTCATTCATGGTGACTCCGATGAGGGTTGGAAGGTCAGACGAAGAGTTGACGCTGGCGGCCAAGACCGTCGATCTCGATCTCGCAAACATCCCCCGGCGCGAGGTAAGCGAATCGTCCGGAGAGCGCAACTCCGGCGGGAGTGCCGGTGAGCACGAGATCGCCCGGCTCGAGGGTGAGGTACTGACTGAGGTGCCAGATGATGAAGTCGACATCGAAGATGAGCTCCGCCGTCGTCGAGTCCTGGCGGCGTTCGCCGTTGACCCAGCTGCGCAGCCGGATGTCGCGATAGTCGACCTCATCGGGAGTGACGAGCCAGGGGCCGGTCGGGTTAAATCCGGGAGCCGACTTGCCCTTCGACCACTGTCCGCCGGAGAGCTCAAGCTGGAACTCCCGTTCCGAGAGGTCGTTCGCCGCGACGAATCCCGCGATGTGATTGATGCTGTCGGCAGGCGAGTCGAGGTAGGAAGCACGCGCGGAGATCACCACGCCGAGTTCGACTTCCCAGTCTGTCTTCCGACTGTTCCGAGGGATCGCGACATCGTCATTCGGACCGACGACGGTGTTTGGAGTCTTCAGGAACATGATCGGCACGGTTGGCGGCGGGGAACCGCTCTCTGCTGCATGCGCCGCGTAATTCATGCCGATACAGATGACCGCACTCGGACGCGCTATGGGGGATCCTATGCGAATTTCATGGGGAATCTCTTTCTCCCGACCGCAGTCCAAGCCCGGGAACATCAGAACTATATCGTTGGCCAGCCCTGCCAGCAAAGCCATGACAACATAAACATCATATCAATAAGTATTAGCGGGACGATAAAGCGGGTGCAAAAGGCAAAATTCTTCATATTGGGCCATGCATCTGATCGATAGATCAGGTGTATGTTCGTGGCCGATCAAACAGCCAACATGAAAACGTGGCGCATGCATCGAAGATCTCCCATGATGCGATCGCTCTGACTATTGCCGTGGTCGATGCCGGAGCGGATCTCCTGGACATCGTCAACCGGATGCGCAACATCCTCGGTGGGTACTCCGGGCGGCCGACGTAGATACAGGCCCGCAGCGCCGTCACCTTCACGACCCAATCCGCACGCTACCTCCGCCTCACTGCTCTTCACCTGACCAGTCAGAAAGTCTGGGCCCTGCTCTCGGGAACAGCTAGAACGTGGAACGTGGTTGAGGTACCTACCAGTCGGTCTGTGACGAGGGCATCTGAACATCATCTCTGAATGCTGCCACTGAAAGAACAGATCAATTTGCCGATAATCTTCGGCGATGTGCCGGATTAAGGGAAATGATGAGTAAATCATCGAATGTTTCGTTAGTGTTGACTTCGATCGGAAGGACACTTCATGCGGAGTCGCTCAACGGCGCGTGGGATCCAGCTCACCGAGCTCGGGCTCGGGGCCGCTCAATTCGGCAATCTGTACTCGGAAACCTCTGACGAGCAGGCGGCCAACGCCGTCGCAGAAGCATGGTCGGACGGCATTCGCTATTTCGACACCGCACCGCACTACGGACTCGGTCTTTCCGAGCGTCGACTCGGAGCTGCGCTCGCCGCCTATCCGCGCGAGCAGTTCATCGTCTCGTCCAAAGTCGGGCGTCTTCTGGTGCCGAGTCCGGAGACCGCGGACCAGACTGACTCCGACGGATTCCTGGTGTCGGCGGACCATCGGCGGGTATTCGATTTCAGCCGCGACGGGGTGCTGCGTTCACTGGAGTCGACCCTCGAACGTTCGGGCTTCGACCACATCGACATCGTCTACCTCCACGATCCCGATGAACACTGGGAGGCGGCGTCCACCACAGGCGTCGGCGCCCTCGTCGAACTCCGCGACCAGGGCGTGATCCGCGCAATCGGTGTCGGCATCAACCAGTCGGAGATGGCCACGCGCTTCGTGCGCTCTACCGACATCGATCTCGTGATGATCGCCGGCCGGTACACACTTCTTGAGCAGGGTGCCCTCGCTGACCTTCTTCCGCTAGCCCAGGAAAGAAAGGTCGGTATCGTCATCGCGGGCGTCTACAACTCCGGGCTGCTCTCTCGCGAGCGACCAGCCGCTGGCTCGAAGTACGATTACGCCGATGCACCAGAGCACTTGATCGACAGGGCCACTCGCATCGCTCAGGCGTGTGAGCGTCACGGTGTGAGCCTCCCCGAGGCGGCAATAGCCTTCCCGCTTCTTCACCCCGCTGTGGTGTCGGTCGTGATCGGTGCTCGGAGCGCAGGGCAGATTGCCAGCAACGTCGCGCGGTATCTGGCCCCGGTGCCACCCGCCCTCTGGGCCGAACTCGCGGCGCTCGGCTTGCTCAGCCCTCTTGCAACAACCATGAACTGATAGGACAGTCCCACCGATGCCGAAAATAACAGCTGTCACCACCCATGACGTAAGGTTCCCGACATCGTTGACGATGGACGGATCCGACGCGATGAACAAAGACGGCGATTATTCCGCCGCCTACGTCGTCATCCACACAGATGACCCGTCGGTGAGCGGCTACGGCTTCACCTTCACCATCGGCCGCGGCAATGACCTGTGCGTAGAAGGGGCACGCCAGCGCGGCCTTCCGCTCGTCGGAATGGATGTCCAAAACGCCGTCGCAGACCTCGGCGGGGTCTATCGCACGCTGCAGGACGACTCCCAACTGAGGTGGCTTGGTCCTGACAAAGGAGTGGAGCATCTCGCGCTCGCGGCCGTGATGAACGCGATGTGGGATCTGGCTGCACGGGTAGCAGACAAGCCGCTCTGGCTGCTGCTCGCCGAGATGACACCGGAGCAGCTCGTGGATGCGGCCGATCTGCGATACCTTTCCGACGCGCTCACCCGTGAGGAGGTGATAGCGATGCTCAGCAAGCTCGAGCCGACCCGTCGACAGCGCATCACGGAGCTCACCGAGTCTGGCTATCCCTGCTACACGACGAGCGCCGGCTGGCTAGGCTACAGTGACGAGAAGCTGCGCAACCTCCTGCAGGAGGCGGTCAACGCCGGCTACGATCACGTCAAACTCAAGGTCGGCGCCAATCGCGCCGACGACATCCGTCGTCTCAAAATTGCTCGAGAGGTCGTCGGCTGGGATACCAAGCTGATGATCGATGCCAACCAGGTTTGGGACGTGCCCGAGGCGATCGACTGGATCCGCGACTTGGCACAGTTCAAACCGCATTGGATCGAAGAGCCGACGAGCCCGGATGATGTTCTCGGACACGCGGCCATCCGAGCCGCGATCACGCCGATCGCAGTCGCCACCGGCGAGCACGGGATGAACCGAGTGCTGTTCAAGCAGATGTTCCAGGCAGGGGCAATCGACTTCTGCCAGCTAGATTCCGCCCGACTCGGCAGTGTCAACGAGATTTTGTCGGTCTATTTCATGGCGCAAAAATTCGGGATTCCTGTGTGCCCGCACGCCGGCGGCGTCGGTCTCTGCGAGCTGGTCCAACACCTGTCCATCTTCGACTACGTCGCCGTCTCGGGTTCTCTCGAGGGTCGTGTGACCGAGTATGTCGACCACCTTCACGAGCATTTCGAAGACCCTTGCATCGTTGAGGATGGTGCCTACAAGCTGCCTACGCAACCCGGCTACAGCGCCCGCATGTTCGACTCCTCGGTGGAGACCTACAGCTACCCCGGCGGGGCCTACTGGAGCTCCCGATCGCACCGAGCGACCAGGGAGTCTCACGCCGAGCCTATTCCTGTCGGATGATGCTCGCCGGGTGGCCGGGTGGCCGAGAGAACGGGCGAAGCAGGGTGTTCGGTGTGACGCCGATACGGCGTCACACCTGATCGATGACGAGCATTGCCGCAGTGAACCCACCACCGGGCTGTTGCATCGCAGAATACGGCGAGGGAACGCGGGAGTAGAAATTGACGAGGGAGTTCGCGACCTCGATGACCAGCTCATTGACGCCCGTGTGGAGGAGGCCGGTGAGGTTGGTACGTGACGAAGTGAGCATCGTGGACGGCGCACGCACCCCATTCACCCAGGCGACCGCGGTGCCCGAGAGCCCTTCCAGCTCGAGCGTGATGGTTGCATCGACTGAATCCATTTCGCAGGTGGTGGAATAGCGCACTATCCCCGAGAAATCGGCGAGTCCTAGCTCGCTCCAGTGGGCAAGCGCGATCGGCCCGGTCCCTGGTATCCATCGAAGGGGTTCGAGAAGCGCGGAGAGATCGGCACTGCCCGCGCTACTCGGGGTAACGCGGAACATCAACTCGCGGGGGCTGGCGTCGAGCGGCTGTGGCAGCGTGATGACGATGGTGCCCGGATCATCCCCGAGACGGATGTCTCGGCGCATCCCGTTCACCTGCGCACCGTCGATCGCACCGTCGATCGTGATGGCTACGCCGTTACTGCCCGGCGGCACTGTCGTGCGAACCCAGAACGTACGGGGGGTCGACGGCGGCGTATCGGCGTGTCGGAGTTGGAATCGTCGGGCCGGTTCCTCACCGTTCCACCACTCCAGTCTGGCTTTCGACCTCGAATCCGGTTTTCCGCCGAGCACTACTGCCGCCCGGGTCGGCTGGTCGACTGCAACAGTCAAGGCGACGAGAAGCGAGGTGTGGCCGTCAGCGAGTGTGACTTCGTGGTGTTCGGGCACAGAGGCGAGATCGAGAAGCCCCCACGGCTCGAAGTGATGGGCGGGTCGTTCGGGGTGGTCCATCTGCACTGCACGACCTCCGACCCAAACCTTGACTTTCGCGCGGCTGCTCACCATGAGCACCTCGCTGCCCTCCTCAGAGTCGACAGCCGACCAGAAGAAATAGGTGCTCCCAGCCGGCGGGTCCCGGTCGAGCGCCGCTGGGTCGAGGAACTCCGGCGGCACGCGCTTTAGCCCGTGCGGACCGGTCATTCGATCGCGCAGCAATGGATCGTTGTCTATGCCCGTTTCAAGAGAGAAGCGATATGGTCGCCACCGAAATTCGAGACCGTCGACCTCGACGGGCGTCTCGGGATCTATCCACGCGAGAGTCGCGATACGCTCAGCGACCGACGCAGCCTCCGCCGCGGCAACAGGCCCTATTGCAAAGAATTGGATTCCGTCCCGCACGATGCCGTCTGCCCAAGGCCCGTCGATGGTCGGAGCGGTCTTGAGCCGCCAGGTCTCGATTCCAAGCGCGGCGCCTCCCACCTCGAAGTCACCGAACCTGTTGTCGAGCGTCGGCTTGACCACAGCGATCCACGGGCCGTTCAGCGCTAGGCGTTTCTGCGCGCGCCGCTTCACCGCTGTAAGTGCGGGGATCTCCACCCACACGCCGGGCACCATAACCACCGTCATCGACTCGCCGGGGGAGAGGGAAACGCTCCATCGGGTCCGCCCATTTGAAAGGCGAACCGCATCGAGCGGCGCGGATGTTCCCTCGAACAAATCCCAGACTTCGGCCGTGCCGACAAGGCGAACCGTGCACGACGTTGTGATGTGCTCAGCCGAGACATTGACGAGAAAAAAGATGTCTACCCCGGCCGCGTCGCGGTGCACGGCGGCGATTCCCGCACAGTCGAAGTGGATGTCCTGTTCGATTAGCCCCGCGAGCGCCACCGCGATGTCCTTCGCGTCGGCGTCGTGCGAAAAGAGCGCAGTCGGGCGGAGGTCATCTTTGGTCAGCGTGCGGGTCTCGGATGACGTTGCTTCCGGGTCGACCACGACGACGATTCCGCCTGCCGCGATGAAGGTGTTCAGCGCGCTGATCGCGCCGTCGCGCAACGTGAGAATCCCGGGAACGATGACCGCCCGATATCGGCCGTTCTCTATTCCGAGGATGCGTTCCTCGACCGTACCGGCGGCGAAATAGTCCATTGGCACAAGATCCGCGTTGACCCCGACGCTCCCGAGCTCAAGGAGAAGTCGCTGGGCGAGCTCGGGGCTTCCAACGGCATCCCCAGTGAGATCGAGGTCTTGAGTCGGGTCGACGATTGCAATCTCAGATACCGCTCGCCCGACGCGAAGGAGTTCGCTTGCCCGCGCAACGTAAAGCCACAGCGCGTCCGAGTGTGACCACCACGGCTGACGGTAGTGGAAGTCGGGCGCCGCCCATTCCCACCAGCCGCCCTCCGTCGTGTAGTAGAGAGCGTGGGGGATGAGGTGGTTGGCGCCGGAGACGAAGCCGATATTCGCGCCGCAGATGATGTCACGAGGCATGATGCCCCATCCCCGTCTTTGAAAGGCTTCATTCACGACGAGAGGGCGGTCGTGGAGGTGGGCGATCGAGGCGCTCATGCGGAATGCTCCTGCACCGCGTTCCGCAGTCAGGTCCGGATCATCGTTTCCCGGCCCGTGATACCACTTCATCGTCTGCATGAAATCGGAATAGTGCTGATGTCCGAGCTTTAGGTCCCCCCGACTCAACTGGTCCATCACGGGCTGGCACCCACGAACATCGTTCCACTGGAACACTGGTTCGAAGTAGTTTCGCTCGAGAAGCGCGACGACGGTGTCGCGGTACAGAGCTCGGAATCGCCGGGTTTCCGGCCCGCGGTCGTGCCAGAGAGCGTGCAGCCAGCGGGGTGACGCAAAGCCCGATTCGGCGAGGGTATCGGCAACGGCGTCGTTCCACATGGGTGTGGTGAGTCCGAGGTCGAGCTCGTCCTGAAAGAAGGTAGTGAACGTGCGGCCAAACTGGTCACCAAGGCGCTTGGCGAATGGCTCATAGAACGCCTCGATCACAGCCTGTCCGGAACGCGGATGAAGCGGATCAAAGTCGGTGTCACTCAACCCAATGTGGCCCCGACGCTTGAGCACCCTGCTCACCGTCCAGTTACCTTCGGGAACATCCCATCGGAGAACGGACCCCACGACCTCGGGCAACGTGGGGGCGTCAACAGCACCCGATGGTTCGTCCACCGCCCACGCAGCGACGGACATCACTTCGGAATCATCAATCGAGTAGCTCCAGTCATCCGCTCCTGCGACCGACTGTGTGATGTTGAGGAGCGAACCCGCATGAAGCCCCGCCGTGCGCGGAGCGATTGAACGGAGGACCGGGCCGATAATTCCGTAGTCCTGCACGCCCACGGACAACCCGCGCTTCGCGCTCTCGTCGACGAACCAGGTGAAGAGTTCCCACCAGCTCTCGGAGAACGGCGCGGGATCTCCGTGATCAAGCCGTCCATCGGGAAGGTGGGAGTAGCCGACGATCGTGCCGCCGATGCCCTTGCCGACGAGCTCACCGGGTTGATACCCGAGTTTGTCTTTAGCAATGTCTCCACCGCTCCACCAGAACAACGGGGTCAAGCGAGAAGCTGGCGACCTTGACACGAATCTTCGCCTCAGAGTTGCGAGATCGAGGGACTGGTCATGAGGGCGATTAATGCAAGAGCCTCCTTGAGCTCGGTGACGGAGCTCCGGTGCTCCCTTTTCACCATAACCAGACACCATCTTGGTAGACATCAGAAGAAGCGAGGCTGTAGTTGCTCGGCGGGTGAGTCGTCGGCGACCTCATGTTCCTTCCCGCCCGGCAATCGGAAACTTACCATGTATCGTGCACGATATGTTATTGTCAATATCCACGGGCCACGACGGCCCCAAATACAAAGGAGTATTACGTGACATCAACTAGACGTCGCCTGAGTATCGGGCTGTCCGTTCTCGCCGTGACTTCCACGTTCCTGCTTGCGGCATGTTCGTCGACCGGCACAACTGCACAATCGACCAAAAGTGATCCGACCTCCGTCGTCACCGTTTGGACGGATGCGGTGCGCCAGGCCGGATTCGAGCAGTTCCAGAAGACCCACCCCTCCATCAAGCTCAAGATCTCGACCATCCCGACGAGCATCTTCACCAAGCTTCAACTGTTCAACCGCACCGGTAGCGGTTGGCCCGATGTCATCTTCGACGGAAACACCAATGACATCGCGACGCTAGCCGGCAAGCAGCTGAACTATGCACAACCTCTCGACGGCAAACTCACCGCCGCGGAAAAAAGCGGATTCGCCGCCTCCAACACCGTGTGCAAGGTCGACGGAGTCTTGTCCTGCATTCGCAACGACGTCGCTCCGACGGTCCTCTGGTACGACGCCAGCCTCATTAAGCAATTTGGCTACGAGGTGCCGAAGACGTGGGAAGAGTACGAGGCTCTCAGCGAGAAGGTCGCGAAGGACCACCCCGGATACGTGATGGGAGCTCTCGGCGATGTATTCACCTACTACAACAATTTTCAGTCGGTAGGGTGCCCCATCCAGAATGTGACCGCTGCGAACGCCGTGCACATCGACCTCACCGAGTCATCCTGCACGCGGATGGCCACAATCCTCGACACGATGCTGAACAACGGCACGCTTCTGAGGTCGGGGACATTCGATCCGGACACCATTGCCGCCGCAAAGGCAGGAAAGATCCTGATGATGCCGGGAGCCAACTGGTACGGATCGGCGGTATTCGAATCGAAGTCGCTCTACTCGCTTCCCAATGGTCGACTCTCAGCTGCTCCAGCTCTCGCCCTTGGCTCGAACAAGGCGTACTCGGGTAGCGCTGGCGGTGGCATTTACGTCGTTTCGCGTCACGCGAAGAACATGGACGGCGCAGTAGCGGTCGCCAAGTGGATGGCGACGAACGTCGCCTTCCAGATGACTGCTCCCACATATCCGGCCTACGCACCGGCAGCGACGGAGTGGAGTAAGGCGATCACTGCGTCGACATTCTTCGCATCGGATCCAGTCCCCGTGCTGAAAGCTCAGACGATTCTCGTTAACCCGATCAACAATTTCGCGACTCGATACGAGCCGGCGACGGCGTTCACCGATGTCATTGTGGCCGCAATCCGGGCGAAGACGAGCATTCTCTCTGCGCTGCCCGCTTTGCAAAGCAGACTCATCGACTCCGCCAAGTCGCAGGGCTACACGGTCAAATGACCGAGGCAACGACTCGTACGCACTCGCTGAGGCATGCCACCAGGACGCGGGTGTCGCTGAGGAGGGACCGCAGCAATGCCTTTGGATGGCTCTTGGCGTCGCCATATGTGATCGGCCTGACGCTATTCAGCATCTTGCCTTTGGCTTACGCGGTGTACGAGTCGTTGCAACCCAGCACCTCGCTCAGCGGCGGAAATGCCTTTGTCGCCGCATTCACCGACTTCCGATTGATCCCCGCCTTAGTAAATGTCGGCACATATATGGCAATTTATCTACCGATAATGGTTGTCGGCACTGTGGTGCTTGCGCTTCTGGTGGATGTGCAGCAGCGTCGCTTCGGAGTCTTTATCCGCCTGGTGTATGTGCTTCCAGGGGTGATCACCGGCTCCGCAAGTGTTCTGCTGTGGTACCTCATGTTGGAGCCCAAGACGAGTCCGTTCGGACCCGTCCTCAATCTCATTGGTTTTCACTCGAACTCGGACATGTTCATCGGCCGTAACCTGCCGGTACTCTTCGCACTGATGGCCTTCGCCACAGGGTTCGGGCAATGGGTCGTGGTGCTCCACGGATCCCTGCAATCGATTTCGGGGGATGTGCTCGAAGCCGCGAAGATCGATGGCGCAAACGATTTGCAGACCGCCCTTCAAATTAAGGTGCCATTGATCGCGAAATACATTAGCTACATGCTTGTGCTTTCGTTCGCCGGGGCGCTCCAGATCTTCGCCGAGCCGCTCATCCTCGACACCATCGCAAACGTCGGTGGCGCCACGTGGTCCATCAATCAGCTTGGGCTTTACTTCGCATTCAACAACGGCGATTTCGCTTCCGCCGCAGCGCTGTCGCTCGTGCTCTTGGTCGCGTGCCTCATCGTCGCAGTGCTCACCATCCGTAAGGGTGGTCTGTTCAACACGGAGGTGACCGAATGACGAACCAGAACACACTCGGCCTCAATAGCAGCGGAGTTAGTGGGCGTATCGTCGCCGCGATTCCCCTTTTGCTACTTGCGGCCGTGTGCGTCGTTCCGCTCGCATGGTTGATTACCGCGCCTTCGCGAACGGAGGTCGCCATAGCTAACGGCCCGTCGATCACTTTCGGGAGCTTCGGCGCGATAGGAACCGCTTGGCAGCACCTCATGTCCTATGAACACGGCATCTTGCTGAGGTGGCTGTTCAACACCGTCCTGTACTCGGCAGCGATCGTGGCACTTGCTGTTGTGGTCTCGGTATCGGCGGGATACGCGCTCGCGGTGACGCGGATGGTCGGTCGCCGGGTGATTTTGCTTTTGTCGTTAGTAGCGATGGTGGTGCCAAGCGCGGCTCTCGTTTTACCGCTATTCCTCATTATCAACTCTGTTCACCTGACCGGCACCGCGTGGGCGGTGATCCTGCCCTCGAGCGTCTTCCCGTTCGGCGCCTACCTTTCGTTCATTCACTTCTCATCATCGATTCCGCGAAGCGTGTATGAGGCGGCACGCATCGACGGTGCTTCGGAGTGGCGTATCTTCACCCAGATCGCGTTGCCACTGTCGCGATCTCTCATCGGGCTTGTCGCATTCTTTGCATTTGTCGGGGCATGGACCAACTATTTCCTGCCGTTCGTGATGTTGACCGACGAGAACACCTTCACGCTTCAACTCGGGCTGCAATCCCTGCTCAGTTCCAGCTCATTGACAAATCCCGGGATCATGTCGAATCTGCCCATCCACCGACCGGAAGGCGCCCTGGCCGCAATCGTCACGGTGCTGCCCGTAGCCATCGTCTTCGTCGTTTGCCAGCGCTACTTAGCGCGCGGCATACTCGGCGGCGCAGTAAAGGACTAATCCATGTCGAACGTTCATCCCATCATCAACGACCCGATCGTCTCGGTCGAGGTCGTTCTTCGAGAGCGACCTGCCGTACGCCCCGCTTTCTCATGGCGACGAGGATTGCCGGGTTCGGAGGGCGTTGGCACTCACGCCTGGTTGATCATCACCACGCGCGACGGCGTGCGAGGATTCGCGCCCACGCACCGAGGAAAGATATTGGACGATATCGTCGATCGGCGACTTCGCGAAGAATTGATCGGCGCTGACCCACTGGCACGTGAATGGCTGTGGCACCGCATCTGGGAGCTCGACCGCATCGAAGAGATCCCGCTGTATTTGCTCGGCATCGTAGACATCGCACTGTGGGACATTGGCGCGAAGAAGGCGAACCTGCCGCTTTACAAGCTGCTCGGGAATTTCCGTTCCAGCATCCCGGCCTACGCTTCGACGGCGACGTTCGACAGTGTGGAGGAATATTTGGATGTCGCGGACCAATGTATCGAACTCGGGTACACGGCGATCAAGCTGCACGCGTGGGGAGACGCGCGTGAGGACGCTCGTCTCTCGATTGCGTTGAGAGATCATGTCGGAACGGACATCGACCTAATGTACGACGGTTCCGCAGCGTTCGATCTGACGGACGCTGTCTACCTCGGGCGGGCCCTTTCTGAGGCAAAGTACGGATGGTACGAGGAGCCGATGCGAGAGTTCAGCATCGGCGCATATGGCCGACTCGCGCAACGGGTGGATGTACCGTTACTCGTCGCTGAGACGAGCGACGGCGCCCACATGAATACTGCGGATTTCATTACCTTCGGTGGCGCTAGCGCCGTTCGGACCAGTAGCGGCTTGAAAGGTGGAATCACGGGAGCGCTGCGCATCGCGCATCTCGCCGACTCGTTCCTGCTTCGCGCGGAACTACATGGTGGTGGTTTGGTCAATTCCCATCTCACGATGGCTATACCGAATACGACCTACTACGAATCGTTTGTATCGGTGAACCCGGTCGTGCGCGAGCCGGCGGTAGGGGACGATGGGCTCGTTCGTGCATCGCAGGCGGTGGGGATCGGGTGGGAGCAGGAGTGGAACGAGCACGGGGTGCCGGAAGGCATTTCGGCGGATGTGTAAGGTTAGGGGCTCGTGCGAAGCATCCTTAGCATGACTCAACGAGGTTCCCGACTGTCGGGGCCTCAGGAACTGCGCACGACGAAGGGTTCGATGTGACGCCGATCAGCCTGAGCACACAGCCGGTGATTTCCGAGCTGAGTCGGCCTCCTGTGTTGGCCGATGTCGTCTACGACGCCCTGCGCCAGCTGCTCACGACCGGCGGGATAGAGCCCGGCAGCCGCATCAAGATCGATGTGATCGCTAAGCAGATGGGAGTATCGAACTCCCCAATCCGTCAAGCCCTCGGCCGGCTGGAAGCAGACGGTCTTGTGCTTCAGGAGCCCCATCGTGGTTTCATGGCCGCCGAGATCCTCGATGAGCGCACGGTTTCGGAGATCTACGCTGTGCGAAGCCTGCTCGAGCCCCCCGCCGCAGGAAACGCGGCCCGAATGCGATCGAAGGATGACATCGATAGGCTGCGGAACATCCTCATGACCCCGGATGAGCAGGGCGGATTTATGCCGGCCGATCGCGAGTTTCACCTCACTGTGGCATCGGTGGCGGGGAACTCGATTGTCGTGGACCTGCTTGAGCGGCTCTTCTTGAGGTCGCACGTGCTGCGGACGATGTACGTTTTGCCGAGAGCAAATGAAATAACGCACGACGAACACGAAGTGGTGCTCGCTGCGATCGCTGACGGGGACGAGGCCGGAGCCCAGGCAGCGATGTTGGATCACCTCGCACACGCGATCGCCCGTATGAACCTAGTCGCCCAAGGTAAGCGCATCGAGTAACGAAAGTCGGCTGGACCACCGCGGTGGGTCAGTCGGTTGCGGGCAGCATTTTCCCGTAAGTGCGTTCTGCAGTCCCGAACCAGATATCCGACTTCTCATGGGCAGATAACGAACCGACAAGTACATCGATCGGCTCATGGGTCGTGCCGTAATGCGGCCCGGAGACCGGCCAATCGCTCCCCCACATGGGTTGCGTCCCCGTGGGTGGCGTAGTTTCCACGGTTCCGAGCGTCGGATCGTCGACGTGAAGAGCCACCGTGGGATGGTCAGGGAGAACCGATCAAAGCTACTCACGAAGGACACAAACCACGATGGCTCTAGACCAGGAGTTCTAATGAACGAGCACCACACCACCGCACCGCACTCATGTGCTGATTACGACGGCGGGTGGCCGGTGATTCGGAGCTACGACGAGCACCATTTGGACCGTATTAGCCTGCCAGTCGGAGGTATCGGAACAGGCACGATTGGCCTCGGCGGCCGCGGAGATCTCAGGGACTTCGAACTTGGAAATCGGCCGGCGAAAGGCTTCCGTCCGGGCACCGCATTCTTCGCGCTGCGCGTCGCGCGACCAGGCTCTCCCGCCATCGCCCGCGTGCTGGAGGGGTCTCTCGGTGAAAACGATTTCGAGGGAGCCTCTGGATCACCTGCCGCAAACCACGGCCTTCCCCGCTTCGCCACCGCCAGCTTCGATGCCGCCTACCCGTTCGGCCAAGTTCATCTCTTAAGTCCCGGTCTCCCTGCGGTCACCCTGCGCGGCTTCAACCCTCTCGTACCTGGCGACCTCGAGGCCAGCAGCTGGCCGCTCGTCGTCATTTCCGTCGATGTCATGAACTCGTTCGACGAGGAGATCGAGGTGTCTGTCGCGGGCGTGCTCGAGAACTTCGTCGGAGCGAACGGTACGGAATCAGCGGTCGGTGCGAATGCGAACTCTGTCCGTTCGACTGAAGAGCTCGTCGGCATCTCGATGTCGGCACCCGAGCTGGATCCACTCGCCGAAGCCTGTGGAGTTGTCGTGCTGTCGACGGTGCGCGCCGACGACGTCGTGACAACGACGCGAACCGGCTGGGCCGACGCGTCGTGGGGTAACTCGCTGCTGGACTTCTGGGACGACTTCCTCGACGACGGTCATCTCGACGAGCGCGAGTCCACTGCCCTCCGACCGATTGGATCGATCGCGAACGCACTGACGCTCCCGTCGGGAGCGAGTCACACTTTCACGTTCCTCATCACGTGGTCATTCCCCAATCGGGTTGCCTGGCGGTCAGAGGACCACAGGCTCGATCAGGGGGAGTACACGACGGCGATCGTGGGCAACCATTACTCCAAGGTGCATCCGGATCCGTGGCAGACTGCCGTCGACGCGCTCGACCAACTGCCGAGACTGGAGCAGGACACTGTTTCTGCGGTCGCCGCGATCACCAACTCGACAGTGCCGGATTCGGTGCGCGAAGCGGCTCTATTCAACATCAGTACCCTGCGCAGCCCGACCCTGTTCCGCACCGCGGACGGGCGGTTCTACGGCTGGGAAGGCGTGATGGACCGCGTCGGGTCCTGCTTCGGTACTTGCACGCACGTTTGGGGCTACGAATTCGCGACATCGTTTTGGTTCTCGGAACTTGCCTGGTCGTTCCGGCAAACGCAATACGAGCTCGCGACAAATGACAATGGCCTGATGAGCTTCCGCGTTGGGCTGCCCGTTGAGGACAGCCAGAACTGGGGACTTGCTGCAGCGGACGGACAGATGTCGACCCTCGTGCACCTTTATCACGATTGGCGGCTCAGCGGCGACGACGCCAAACTGGCCCGGCTGTGGCCGGCGGCAAAGAAGTCACTCGAGTTCGCCTGGATTCCGGGCGGATGGGACGCCGATCAGGACGGTGTCATGGAGGGCTGCCAACACAACACAATGGACGTCGAATATTACGGGCCGAATCCTCAGATGGGCTCGCTGTACCTCGCTGCGCTTCGAGCGAGCGCGGAAATGGCGGACGCCATGGCTGATAAGGCGTTCGCCGAACGATGCCGTTCGCTTTTTGAGTCCGGGTCACGTTGGATCGATGACTCGCTGTTCACCGGGGAATACTACCGACACCAGATCCGCCCGGTCGGTAACGACGGATTCATCGCCCCCGGGCTCCGTCACCTCTCGATGGGCTCGAAATCACTCACCGACCCGGAGCTTCAGCTCGGCGACGGCGTGCTCGTCGACCAGCTGGTCGGCCAGTATGCCGCGAGATTGACTGGTCTCGGCGGAGTTCTCGATGCAAATCACGTTGCGATAACGCTCGACACCATCTTTAAGCGGAACTTCCGCGAGTCGCTCGCCGGACATTTCAACCATATGCGCAGCTTCGCGCTGGCTGATGAGCCTGCGCTACTGATGTGCTCCTATGAGGAGGGCAAGCGGCCGGCACGCCCGTCCCCGTACTTCAGTGAGGTGATGACGGGATTCGAATACACCGCCGCCGTCAGCATGATCCAGGACGGAGATCGCGCGAAGGGTGTGACAGTGATCGACGCCATTCGGGCGCGATACGACGGTGCTCGTCGCAATCCTTTTGATGAGGCGGAATGTGGGCACCACTATGCCCGAGCGCTGGCGAGCTGGTCTGCGTTCGTCGCCTGGAACGGATTCGAATATGACGGGCGTGACGGAACGCTCTCATTTACCTTCCCGGACGCCGTTGGGCAAACCTTCTGGTCGACCGGGTCGGCGTGGGGAACCTGGACGCAGAGCGCGACCGACGATAAAGCATCCGGTGTGCTCGCGATCAGCGGTGGCACGGTCGTCGTGTCGACGGTCGTCGTGAACGGCGAGGCGTATCCGCTGGCCGGCGTTGCGTCGAGACGGGCCGGTGATGAAATCGCAGTGGAACTTGCCTCCACAATTGCGAACTTGTGAGCGCTGGATGATCACAGCGACTGTCGGCATCGAGGCCGGCACGTCGAGCGGCCGGGGAGTCCTCGTCGACTTGACCGAACGCTGGGCTCGGTATGCTGTGCATCGACCGCTAGGCTCTACCGCGAGTTCTCAGTCCTATCGGGTGGCCCGTGAGATCACACACCGGCACGCTCGTGTGGGGGCTTGCTCGGTTTCGTTCACGATTTGACTGAATTGTGTCTGTCGGGCTGCCAAGTCAACTTGCGGGAGAGACCAAGTGCGATTCGCTGGAAATCGGCGGCGATCATGTTCGGAGGAAAAGCGGTGGAGCCGGAGGGTCAGTTTGCAAGAGTGCAAGGTGCCGCGCATCGAGCGGGTCGGATGCCGCAGCGAAGCATCCTCGCCCAGGACGTCTACGAGATAATACGTGGCGACCTGTTGACCGGCCGAATTGAGCCCGGTTCACGGATGAACCTCGACCATCTTGCGCGCTCCCTGCACGTCTCGAACACGCCCGTTCGACAAGCACTTGCCCAACTCGAATCCGAAGGACTCGTTAGTAAAGAGGCCTACAAGGGCTTCGCCGCCTCGACCATCCTCGACACCCGGGCGATATACGAGATGTACGAATTTCGCCTTATGGTGGAGCCGCCCACGGCCGCTCGCGCTGCCCGGCACGCCAACCCGGATTCCCTCGAAGCCTTCGACAAGACCTGCGATGCAAGCCGAATCAACAGCCTGCTTGAGTCGCGTGACGCAAGAGAACTCGGCCGACTCGACATTGAGTTCCACGGCCAGATCGCTCGGCTCGCAGGCAACGAGCTTGTCTACGACACCCTTCTCCTCAACCTCGAACGTCTACATCTTTTCGCGTCGTACATGCGTAAAGATGCTGGCGCCCACGCGTGGGACCAACATCGGGTGATTCTGGACGCCCTCAAGCGGGGAGAACCCGCCGACGCTGCTGAAGCAATGCGCTTGCACTTGCACGACGCGTTCGACCGGATGAATCTGTTTGCGTAGCGGAGTTGGTTTCAAGTGATGTTGGAATGCCTCCGAACCTTGGCCGAGTGTCCAAAGCGCAAGCGTGGCGGAGGGCAACCGGCGATAATGCCAAGAAGATCGATGTGCCGGGTTGGGCGAAAGCGACTCGTCTCAAAGCCGCCGGGGCGGTGCGTACCTCTGCTGATAATGTCTCCGGCCGCGACGTTGATTGACCACAGTTGAAGGTCGTGCTTGGCTACCGCCGCGGCGGTGATCACGAGTCCAGCGGCCACTCCTCAGGCGAGTGCGGTGACCCAGACCCGGGTGCTGCGGTTGGTATCGAAGCCCGCGACGATTGCGACACCAGCGACCGTGCCGCAGAGCGCTCCGGCGCTGCAGAGGGCACAACCGAGTCTGGGACGAAGGCCCGTAAGTTCGCTGGCGCGGACCGCGGCTTTAGTTGCAGCCGTGAATACACCGAAAACGGCAACAGGCCGCAGCGGTTCACTCGGACATCGCTGCTGTTCATCGAAACGACCTTCCTCACAATGTTTTTCCATCGATTGAAGATTCGAGCCTTTGTTCGGCAGTACAGGGGTTTACGTCCACGTTGAGGGCGTCGAGCGCGAAGGAGGTTCCGCCGGTTCTGGTGATTTTCAACGTGTGGCTGCCGTTGGACAATCCGGTAATACCGATACATGCCTCCTCGCCAATCGACGTGGCCGTGTAGGAGGTTCCCGTTTGACTCGTGCCAATGTCGATCGTCGATCGTGCAGGGGAACCTTCCTCGGTTATTGGGTCCGGGTGCCTGGCCCGAAGATGCGCAGCTCGCCAATGGTGAAGCCGCTGGTGTCGGTCTTCTTAGCCTGGATGTAGCGGTAGGCACTAGTTCCGCCTTGGGAACACTTGATTGGCATGGCGAAAGGTGTTGGCACAACTCCCAGGGTGCACAACGTCGTCGGGCTCGACATGTTGGCGTTGTTTGATCCGATGATTTGGATGTTGCGCCGGTCGTTGCTTGAGTAGTCCGCGTCTTGGCGGGGGAGTAGAACAATACTTTCGATTGTTTGGGATGCTCCGAGATCAACCGTCAACGAGGCGGAATTGTCGGCACCGTTGGCAACCCAGAGGGTGTTGGAATTGCTGTCGATTGCCGCTTGAGCGGAGTAAAATCGCGAATCGTAAGTGGATGACGCCGTCGCGGTTCCCCGCAGCGCGAGATTGACTTCCGGCGACCGATTCAGGCTGCCGTAGGCCGCTTCAAGGCCGGCGGCGGCGATAATCTTTGCGGCTGCTTTGGGCCAGGAAGTGAGGCCCCAGCTGTTCGTACCGATGGTGTTTGTTGTGCTGCCGTTGTACACAGCGCCAGCGGTATTGGACCCATAATTATTGGCGATCGTGTTGAATCGGGCGGCCGTGTTGAGGTTACCCCACCCGCCGGGTGATAGGCCCACCGCATTTGTCACCGACGCATTTGTCACTACGTTGCGTTCAACATCGAAATATGATGAGCCGTTGTCGAGGTAGATGGCGGCATTCACCTTGCCATCACCATCTATGTAGTTCCCGATCACGGTGGAGGCCGGTGTAGAGGCCTCCAAACCGTTGGTGTAAATCGGGCCTCCATCCGTCAGCGACGTAGTCATCGTTTCATGCACATAGTTGAAGTCGACGTGATTGTCAGATATGTACGCGGGGTTTGACGTATCTCCCCATCCCCATCCGAGAGAAATTCCCGAATAAGACGTGCGAAATACCTCGTTATGGCTAATCGTCGTCTGCTTCACCCAAGATGCAAAGATTCCGATGGCACCTTCAAATTCAACTCCGATATCGTGCACAAAGTTGTCGGCTACTGTCTCTTGATAATCGTTATATGCGGGTGGGGCGTTTATGTTAGTGACGTAGTCGACGGTGGGGGTTCCTAGCGTTATGGCGTTGCTGGAGGTGTCGTAGATAGTGTTGCCCTGGATGAGGTTGTTGTTGCTCCCCTGATCAAAAGCCACGCCTCCCGAGCCCAAATGCGCCAAGGTATTCAACGTGAAGTTGATGTGATTGCTTGCGTGGAAGGTCACCTCGCTCGGCAGCTGCATCGTCGATCGTGCCGTGGGGGTGCCCTGAATCAGGAAATTGGCCTGCTGGTCGACTACCCCTTGCGGGCCGCTGGCGCCCATCCACGTGGCGTACTCGAACGCCAGTCCGGTGAAGTTCACAAAGGAAAGATTTGTTGCACTCAAAAGCCCATCTGTAGTGGGGAGCAGCGCCGAAGTGTCCGAAAGGGCTTCGCCAGCCAGAGGGGTGTAGTAGACCGTGCCCGCAGCGGAGTCGAGGTACCACTGGCCCGGCGTGCCGACCATGCCATACCCGTTTTCGACGGCGTCCGGCATCCCGAGGCTCGGGCTGGCAATTTTGTTAGCGTTGGCGTAGCACGGCTGCACCATGGTGATGTCATCGAGCGTCGCATTTGTGGAGTCGGTGGCAACCGACGCTACGTCACATCGGTCGGAGGTCCAGTCCGTCCCGCCAGCACCGCCGGGATAAACGAACTCGAGACCGGATGCGATGGACGAATCGATGAATGACGATTTACTCACGGTGTAGCCAGTTGACGTGGCTGTCCAGTTGCTGAAGGCGTCACCAGCTCGGTTGGCGCGCGCGGCGCGTCTCCCATTGACGTAAAGCTGTCGGCTTGTCGTCCCCGTCGGAACTGTTGTGTAGTAAACCGACGGGTTACCAGCGACGGGCTGCCATTTGGTGAGTGCTGAGCCACCGCTCAACACCGGATGAGCACCCCGGGAGGCTTGCCACGTGACGGTGAACCCGCTGTTACCAGAGTCAGTCGATGAGAAGTTCATCGTGCTGCCCACTGGATACGTTCCATCGGCCAAGCTCACAACGATATTGCTGGTCAAAGTCGAAGCCGTCAGGGCGTGAACGGAAGTACGAGCCGCCGCCAGGGTGCACGAATTAGCGCTGGAACTACAGTCCGCCGTCCCCCTACCAGCGACCGACACATAGAGTTGCGTTCCAGTTTTCGCATTCGCAACGCTGGATTCGCCGAGGAAGGGCACACCGCCCACGATCAGAGCCACAAGAGATACCGCGATAATGCCGGCCCTGAATGGTCGAGTAGTTCCTATAGCCATGCGCGTTCAACTCCATCGTCGATTCGATTCGATTAGGTGAAAACCTAGCCGGGCGCCCGCGGAAACCCCAGGAATCGATCTGAACAGACACGAAAAACACATCAGCGGCCGCAATCATGCATTACTTTTCGTGGAACCGGTCGATCTGAAACTGAGTGATACTTTGCCACTAAACAGGAACAGATACGCTTCTGACCACCACTTTTGGCGGAATCGGTGGGATTTGAACCCTAATCTCTGGCCTTTGTTTCAGCGGGAACATCCAAAAATCCCCATGAATTCAACGGTTCTCGATGAATAGAGCGATGGATGATCTGTGCTGTTTGCCCACAGATGTGGGCAAAGGGTGGGCAGACGGGACCGGCATGGGGCCGGGGCAGGGCCGGGGCCGGCCGGGGGAAGGGAAGTCGGACCCGGATGTACTCATGTCAGATCATCGAACGACACGTCACTTCTTAGGTCTACTGATCTCGGCACCCGACCGGAGCCGGCTCACGTTCCATTCGATCCTCTCGGGCATTCTCTTCGAGGCGAGGTCCGGCGGAGCGACTTCTCGGACGGCCGACTCAATCGCGGCAAGCGTCTCGTTGATAATCGTCGGGATCCGTTGCCTGGGAAGCACGCCCCAAGACAGCGCTTCAACTGTCAGAGCTCCCAAGGAGAGCTTTCGATGATCGAAAATCCCTCCAACGGAGAATGCAAGGTTCCAGTCAATGCGTCCGGCTTGGAAGAGGTTTGGCACGGCGTCATAAATCTCGGTGAGTTGCGTTCCAGTCGCGAGATGCAGCAGGGCAACGTTCTTCGCGTGCGCATCGTTGTTGCCGATCGCGACGTGATAGACGAGTTGGCGCAGCCAGTCCTCGGCTGCGCGTCCACCGCCCGGGATCGACCCCAACAACTCGCCGATGAGACGCGCCGAGGGGCGCCCTTTCCTCGATGGCAATCTGTGGTCTTGGAACTTCGCGTCGCTATTGCGCCAGTCAAGACCGAGCGCCTGCGCGAGATCCTCCTGGTGGTGAAGCAGGACACTGCCACCGACAACATGGCGATCGAAGCGTTCAATCGCCAGGTAGTTCATTGAGCCTGCCGTGCGCACCGCGCTCTGAAACCGCGATAGGCCTGCGTGGCGTGCGAGTTCATGGCTGTAGAACTCGTTGAAGATCGCCTCAGGGCGTGACTGGAGTTGGGGTTTGAGAATGTGGGTCGAATGCGCTCTGCCGTGCGGTTCGAGCCACGCGTCATCGAATCGAGCGACGAGAAGTTTGGGCTGGAACCCCGGCAGCATAGAGCGACTGTCATCACGCGCACCCAGGTCGTGCTCGTCGATCGCCTGCTGGAGTCTCGACGCGACAGTGCGCTCTGCGAGCTCGTCGTAGGCCGGGTGATAGTTGACTGCTTCATCGGAGTCGCGGAGCGTGACCGCCCCCGCGATCGAGCCGCCGAATTCGCTCAGGATCCCATACAGGTCATCGGGATCAACACCGCGCTTTGCAGCAAGCGCTGTGCGCTGGTTTCCCTCTGGCGTGTAGCCGCCGAGGAAATTCGATGCGAGCTCCGCATCAGGCGAGCGGCCAGGAATGACGCCAAAAGACTCGGTCAGGGTAGGAGCGTCGCCCTGGTATTCCGCATCCCACTCGATCGTGACCCGATGCTTAGCTCGAGCGTCCCTTCGCACGCCACCAATTCGACGGTCGTGCAGGTAGAGGTCAAGCCTTTCCATCGCTCGCCTCACCATCACCGGACGGATACGTCAGCGTCACGGTGATACCCAGCTCGTTGAGCGTTCGGAACAATCGAGTGATGTAGAGACTGCCCTTGCCTTTCTCGAGATCGATGAGATAGTCGCGCGAGAATGCGAGCTGCTCAGCCAGGTCTTCCTGACGCACAGCGCGGCTCTCACGCACGGCCTTGATGACAGGGCCGATGTCACGAAACTTTCGCACTTGCACCGTGGGCATGATCGCATCCTTCGTGTGGGGATAACCCCACATCAAACAATGTGGCGATATCACCACATTAGAGCATGTCGGGATAATCCCACAGGCAGCAGGCGCGCGCTCACCACTCTGCCCCCGCGAGGCACTGCGAGACGGCATCGAAGTCAGTAAGCCGGGCAGGCTCTACATCATGGGATGCATCGCCAACATAAGAACTCGGATCCCGTTTCGGGCCATCCAGGCTCACGGAGCCGGGGACTATTTCACCTGTGGGTAAAATGTGGGTACATTGCTATGAATAGCACTTCTGACCAGCATTTCTTTGGCGGAACCGGTGGGATTTGAACCCACGGTGGGCTCTCACCCACACAACTTTTCGAGAGTTGCACCTTCGGCCGCTCGGACACGGTTCCGGGGTCGATCTTAGTACACGGCCAGACCCGGCCCACATCGGTCGTAGCGCGTAGACCATAAAATCGAGAGGTGACCGCCTTGCCCTGGATCCTGACCAGCGCGGCGGTTGTCGCCCTCGTGCTGCTGGTTGTCGTAGCGCGCTCCCTTGTGCTGCGCCGCCAGCGCGGCGGAGCGGATCGGCTCGCCCGCACCCTGCATCTCAACGCCCGGTGGTGGAAGGATCAGCGCGCCAAGGACGGCGAGCTGCTTTACGTGGCCCTCGGCGACTCCGCTGCCCAGGGCGTTGGCGCGAGCCAGCCGGGCCGCAGCTACGTCGGCCTGATCGCACAGCACCTGCGACAGCGCACGGGACGCTCGGTGCAGGTGGTGAATCTCAGCATCTCAGGCGCTCGCCTCAGGGAGGTTATTGCGCTGCAACTTGCCCCGCTGCGGCGGCTCTCCCCCGACATCGTGACGGTCGCCGTCGGAGCCAACGACATGCCGACCTTTGCGCCGGATCGATTCACTCGCGAGCTCGCGGAGGTCTTCGACTCCCTTCCAGCTGGATCGATCGTCGCCGAGATGCCGTCGTTCTACCTCGGGTCATCCGAGCGCAACGTGCGGGCCGCCAATGCAATCGTGCATCGGCTCGCCTCTGAGCATGGCTTCGAGGTCGCCCCGTTATACGCGAAAACCCGTCGTCAAGGTGCGGCGCTTTACGCACTCAACCGGGTGTCGATCGACTTCTTCCACCCCAATGATCGCGGCTACCGGGTATGGGCATCCGCGTTCCTCCCCCTCGTCGATCGAGTAGTCGCGTCCACAAGCGATGACCAGCCGAATGATGGTGACACCGGCCTCGTTTAGGCTGTCGAGCATGGCAAGAGTCCAGTCGAATTTCCGCTGCACGGAGTGCGGTTGGACCACCCCGAAATGGGCCGGCCGCTGCGCCGAATGCCAGGCCTGGGGCACGATTGTGGATGCCGCGGATTCGCCCTCCCCGCTCGGCCGAGGCCTGCGCGCCGTCACCCTGAGCGAGGAACGCACCGCCAAGTCCATCGTCGCAATCAGCGCTGATGAGGTGGCTCACTGGCCGAGCGGCATCGGCGAATTCGACCGAGTGCTCGGCGGCGGAATCGTGCCAGGTGCCACCATCCTGCTGAGCGGCGAGCCGGGGGTCGGCAAGTCGACGCTGCTGCTCGAGGTGGCCTCGAAGGCCGCCGCGAACGGCATGCGCGTGCTCTACGTGACTGCCGAGGAATCCGTGAGCCAGGTGCGGTTGAGGGCCGAGCGCACCGGAGCACTGCAGCCGCTGCTGTTTCTCGCTGCGGAAGTGGACCTCGCCACCGTGCTCGGCCAGATCGAGACGGTGAAACCCGACCTGCTCATCGTCGACTCGGTGCAGACGGTGTCGTCGTCGCTCGTCGACGGACTGGCCGGTGGTCCGTCGCAGGTTCGAGAGGTGGCATCCACCCTCATCCGCGTGTCGAAGGACCGCAACCTGCCCGTGCTGCTCGTCGGTCACGTGACCAAGGACGGCTCGATCGCCGGCCCCCGCCTGCTCGAGCACCTGGTGGATGTCGTGTGCCAGTTCGAGGGCGACCGGCAGACCTCGCTTCGCTTCATCCGCGCCCACAAGAACCGCTTCGGACCGACGGATGAGGTGGGCTGCTTTGAGATGACCGGCGACGGCATCGCCGAGGTTGCCGATCCGAGCGGGCTGTTCCTCTCGCGCGGAAAGGTGGCCGTGAGCGGCACCTGCGTGACGGTGGCCGTCGAGGGGCGCCGAGCGCTGCCGGTGGAGGTGCAGGCCCTCATCGTGAGCTCCAGCGTACCCAATCCCCGGCGGGTCACCAATGGGGTCGACTCCTCGCGGGTGGCGATGCTGCTCGCCGTGCTCGAACGCCGCGCCGCACTCAAACTCAGCGAGTGTGACGTGTACGTGTCGACGGTCGGCGGCATCAAGCTCACCGAGCCGGGAGCGGATCTCGCGATCGCTCTCGCCATCGCCAGCGCTTTCAGCGACGTGGCTCTGCCCGCCTCGCTCGCGGCGGTCGGTGAGATCAGTCTCGCCGGCGAGATCCGGGCGGTGTCACAGGCGAAGCAGCGTGTAGCCGAGGCCCGGCGCCTGGGTTACACGACCGTGATCGATGCCGAGCACGGACTGCTGCGCGAGGCAATGCGCAAGGCGTTCGCTCTCGCAACCACCCAACAGGCGGATGTTCCCGCGTTCTGAAGCTGCCATTGCGGTCGAAGTTGGGCGAGATCCATCGCATCGGCACGTCGTAATCCGTTCCCCCGATCATCCGTTTTGCGCACCGGCCCTCGACCGCGCGCCCGATCGTCAGCCATGCGCGCAAACGATTGGCAGCACGGCTGACAATCGGGCGCATGGTCGCCGAGGAGGGGCGGCGCGGCGCGCCGGAGGAAGCGCTGGCGCACTCAGTTGAGCAGGAACTGCACCGTGGACTTGGAGCTGATAGCTCCGACCTTCACCTCGAGGTGATAGCTCGCACCCCCGGCGGTCACCGGCGGTCGGCTGGCATCACAGGTGGTCTTGGAGGAGCGGGTGCGGTCCCAGGCGAGTGCGGTCGTCGGCACGGGGAGCGCGACGCCCGGTTTCAAGGTGACCGGGGTGTCGACCGGAGCCGTTTGGCAGTCTTTCGAGTCCCAAATTGTCTCAGAACCACTGGTGATGATGTATTCCTGCTGGGTCGACCCGAGGTTGATCGTGCAGTCGACGGAACCCGAGTTCGTGATCGACATACTCACCTGCGGCTGTTCGGTCGCCGCGTAGGTCGACTTGTTGGCCACGGCGAGCAACTTGATCTTCGCCGGCACGCAAGCGGTAACGGTGGCCGGAGCGGATGCGGATGCCGCAGCACTCGGCGTCACGGACGGCGACACGCCGGGCTTCGTCGATGCTGCCGGGCTCGGACTTCCCGACCCCAGGCGCCCGATAATCAGGACAATGATCACGATCACCGCAAGCGCACCGACACCGAGGATCAGGCGGCGGCGCCAGTACACCTTCGGTGGCTGGGGGCCGACAGGAGTGCGAAACGTCGACATGGCCTAAGGGTAGCCAGCGCACAGTCGTTTGCCCGGCATTTGCGGGGGTGTGTGCTCGGCTCGCAGCATCCTGATAGCCCCGAATTGTGAAATCGAGCCTCCCTAGAAGAAGGGATGACCGCAGCCACCACCCTGACGGTCGCCGCCGCCCTTGGTCGGCAGATCGAGACCGAGGATGACCGGGTCGTGGTCGCTCGACCGAAACGGACTGACCTCATAGAGGTTCGTCACGTTGGCATTGAACCGGCTGTACTCGAGGCCCACCGACTCGACGGAGTTGACGTTCCAGACATCCGCCCCCGACACGGCGTGATTGGCCGCGGTCGAGGCGAAGACGTGGTCAAGTGAGCCGACCATACCGTCGAAGGCATAGGTCTGTTTGCCCGTCTTCGCAATCTGGTCGATATAACCGGCGGCGGCGATCGCGAGGATCGGATCTTCCTGCTCGTAGGAGTTGAAGTCGCCGACGAGCAGCACCTTGTCGGTCTTCGCCGCCGCCTTCTGCTGGTCGGCGAAGGTCAGCAGCGCCCGAGCCTGCCGGGTGCGGTCGCCGTTGTAGGCACCCTGGCCGGCGTCCGCATTGTCGCCGGTGGCGGCACCAGGGCTCTTCGATTTGAAGTGGTTCGCAATGACCAGGAAGGTGGAGCCTTTTTTGCCACGGACCGGCTGGAACGCCTG
>ENA-OFCD01000431-OFCD01000431.1-metagenomes-genome-assembly--contig:-NODE-431-length-26869-cov-3.718207_pt1 | contig 26869 bp, 34 predicted proteins | sample MGYA00153392_OFCD01 | MGnify analysis MGYA00153392
CAAGTTGAGTTTTAATTTCTTGCTGACTGTCTTGCATCAGCGTCGTTTGAGTGGTAACAGTTTCTTGTCGTAGTGTTTCATTCATAATTATTTTCCAATTCCGAGTTTAATTTTGTCCTGTGGAGTTATTTGAAACCCATATTGATTTTTTAATTGTTCTGCTTCAGTTAACATCTGATCAAAAGCTGCTGGATCTTTCTCTTGATACATTTTTCCTACCTGTAATAATTGAATGGAACGATCGTGTGCAGCTTGCATCATGATTTTTTGTGGGATCTGACGACCTCCCATATCTTGTTGTATTGTCTGAGATTTATCTGGTTCACCAGCGAGTTGTAAGTCTGCCGCTTTTCTCATCTGTGCGGCAATTCCAAGTCTCATCGCTGCACCTGTGAAACCTAATTGACGAGCTGAGGTGGGATCTCCTGCAATTGCGGATTTAAGAGCATTATATTTTTGTGTTTGCAAGTCAACTCCGTCTGTTCTATCTTGTTTGTTCTGTGTTCTTTGCGCGTTAATACCTTCTATATATGTGTTAGGATCTAATCCCTGTTGTTGGAGTTTTTGAAGTTCTTGGGATTGTGGATATGTCAGATTATTTTGCTTTGAGAGATCAAGAGCCTTAAAAAATTGTTGTTGTTTTTGATAGTTTGGATCATTAGGGTCACTTTTAATACGAAAACCTAAAGTATTCACGGCTGATTGAGTGGGTGTTTGATTTACTGTGATACCTAATTTAGTTCGCGCATCTTGCGGAATTTGATCGCCTATTCCTTGCGTCTTTAACGCCTGTACTGCTGGAACAGGAAGTTGATTTATTCCAATTTTACCCAACTTCTCAGCTGTACTATTTGTCTTTGAAAGAGGACTCCCATAGTAGTCTTGATTAGATAAAAATTGAAATCCATTTGAAGCTAACGCACCTGCATGAGCAATTGCGAAGTGAGTGGGAAACCCAGTTTGTGCGGTTTCTTTACCAGCATTCCAAACATCACTTAATGGACCAGCTGGAAGAGCTGCAACTTGATTTATTCCTTTTGCGTTCTGAGTTCCAGTAGGAATATTTGGAGAGATGACAGCGTTTTGTATAAAGCTTTTCATGTCTGGAGAAAAATTCCCTGTCATGATCTTTCGCCCAGCCTCTTCAAGACCTGCGGTGAGTGCTATACCTATAACCTGTTGCGCACGAGCATAATTTGTAGCTCTATCAAACTTTGTAGGATTGGCAGCAGTAGCGAGCTGAGCGACACGAGACTCTTGATACATCGGCGCTAAGACACCAAGCCGAGCAAGATACTTCATTTGAGGGTTTTTAATGAATGAGTCACCAACAGAATCATTAATCACTCCTACTGCTGCGTTTATTTGTTTCCCGTATGCAGCAGATTGAGACTTTCCTTCAGCTGTTGTTAAATCAAAGTTTGGAGCTCCTTGAACCATCTTCATCTGCATGTATGGAATCATTCTTTGAAAAAGTGGTGCAGTGAGAGGATTGTTGTCAATGAGTTGCTTTACCTTCCCAGTCAATCCTTCTGGTTTAAATTCCGAAGCATGAAAATCTACTCCCATCTGTCCAGCTTTATCCACAGTTCCATTTTCAACGGCTTTCTGCATTGCTACATCAAAGAAATTCCTAGAGAGGGCTGATTGTGCTACTCCAACAAAGTTTGGAACCTGTCCCTGCCCTAATGAACCGGCAGTAAATCCTTTTGCCATATTGAGATAATGAAACCCACCGCCTGCCAATTTAATTCCTTTAGCAATTGTATTGATTTGGTCAATAATTTTTGCTCCTGTTCCAAAGTCAGTTGGTTCAAGGTTTTTGGTGAGATCAGTAAGTCTCTTGGAAAAGTACGTTCCTTGCATCCCTGGAATTCTAGATTGAGTAAATCCTGGAGGACCAGCTTCACCACTTTTCGAATGAAAGACATCTTCTGGCAGTACTTTTGCTAACTGTTGAGAAAAGATATTTGACTGTAATTCTTTTGTATTAGAGTCCGTCATCTCTGAAATATCTTGACCAAGTTTCGCATTCTTTGGACTCACACCTGCATCAGCGGCTTGGTTTAAGTCATCAAAGACACGCGTTTTATCATAAAATCCACTAAAGTCTCGTGCTTTAGCACTTGAAAGCGCTGTCTGATATTCTTTGCTTGAAGTATCAAAGATATGAGGATAATAATTCTCAACTTTTCCTATTTGATTCCCTGTATTGAGGTGCGAGGAATGCAAGTAATCAGTGAAATTAGAAAATTGCTGAGTGAGTTTCTGGAATGTTGTAGGATCGACATTAGCCTTAGCAGCATTCGCTTCTAAATTTTCAGGGTGTTCGATCGTATCTCTAAAGGCATTGACTTGTTCTGGTGATTTAAAAACTCTGTCAAGTTGATTCGTTAAAACGTTTGCCCTTACCCTTACACTCTGATCAACAGCATCTCTTTGTATAAGAGCATTTTTAATGTCTTGTGTCTTTAAGGGTTTAGATAAATCGCCTTGTGGTGTTTGAAAAGGGTTAGTCTCTTGTGGTATACTAATGGGTGATGCAGTTTGATAGTTTGTTTCAACAGTTTTTTGTGTCTGTTTTGGCTCTTCTAATGGGTTATTTTTTGCTATGGAGAAATCCTTCGTTTCTTCTCCTTGTTGGGCAGGTAATTTTGATACTGCTTGCTCTGGCAATTGTTGGGTCAATTGTGATACAGTTTTTCCAGAAGATATGGGATTATCTAAAGACTGTTCAAACTCCTGAGCGGTGAGAGGATTCCCTGAAGAATTTTTTCCTAAAGCACTTTGGCCCTCTGGGAAAACCCCTGTGGTTTCTTGTTCAGCTGTACGTGTTGGCATTTCTTGCGGGGATGATGCTGAAATATCAGTATCTTGTATTTTTGGTTCTTCATTTTCACCGAGTGCTGCGTTGAAATTAATCGAGCCACTTTGAAAGTGTTGTCTCCATATTTGCTTTGCTGCGGAGTTAAAAGGTCCGACAATCTGTACGTTCTTTTGCCAGTCTGGAACTGCTCGAATTTGTTGTGCAGTCATGACCTGTGTTTGATTTGGGTGATCCCCTTGCACTTCAAAAGAGGCTATTTGATTTTGGAAAGGTGAAATTTCTCCCTGGAAACCTGCTGTAGGGACGATATCAGGTGTTTTACTTCCGTACTGTCCCTTTTGTTGTCGTGTTTGGATTCCAGCCTGACTATTCAGATAGTCTTCGTTTATCGCAGAGCTATTAATAACTTTCGTTATTTGCGCTTTTTGTGAAGTATCGAAGAGTTCTTTCGCTCCAGAAAATGCTTCACCTGCTGTATGCATTCCTCCGCCAAGAACACCTCCAATTGCTGCATTTTGAACGCCAGATAGTCCTGCTTGTCCTATTTGGTTAGCGAGTGATCCTTGCTGGTTTTGATGAAGACCAGAGAGAACACCATACGCTCCCCCAAATTGCGCTCCTTGCTTTACTCCCTGGCCAATTCTTCCTAAAAGAGTATCGGCTGTTTGAAACGCTTCATGGGCACCCCCTCCAAGCGTTGAAGCATTCAATAATCCCTCTCCTACATCTCCTACCCCACCGAGTACTTTTCTATAGTCTACGGGTTGGCCACTTTCACCTAATCCTAATTGTGTACCTAGGTTTGCACTTCCTCGAACTATATTTGAAGGTATATTTACATCCCCTTTTGCTAAACTTATAGGTAGACTCGCAAGCGTAGAGCCTATTTTCCCCAACACACCTTGCTTGGATAGTTGATCATTTGCATTATCTACAAACTGAAATACATCTTTAATTCCTGGTACTGATTCTGAAATATTCTTCATGTTCGCGGCAGCAGGCACCACAGTATTTGCAACATTCTCAATCCCTTTTGCCACTGGAGTGTTATAAAACCCTTGCTGATTTACTTGCTGTAACGCTTGACCAGCATTTTGAAAAGTTTGATGCAGAGCTGCTATATTTGGTGCGAGTGTCTGAGCAACTCCTGATCCAATGTGTTCCGCAGTTTGTACAGGATTTTGAACTGCTTGTTGAACTGATTGACCTACACCAGATGAAAACCGACTAAAGGCATTTTGAGCTTGTGAAAGAGCATCTTCGAACATTGCAGTCCTTATTGACCAAACCCATTTAAGCGAGCTTGATTTTGTTTACTCAAAGAACTTAAATCTGGTACTTGAGGACTGGATAATTGTGATCCTTGTACTTGTTGGGCTTGATTTGGTAGTTGTTGTCCTAAATATTGACTTGCTGCAAACTTTGGTAGTACTGAATCAAGAGAGCCACCGCCCTGACTCACAGTTGTAGGAGTAATTGTGTTTGTTGCATTATCAAATTGACCGTAGGATCGCTGGCCAGTCACTGGATCAATGCCAGTTTGTTTAATGGTGTTGAGTGTTGTGCCAATTTTTGTTTGATATAACGACGCAAGCTGTTGGAATCGTTGATTCTCAATGTATGCATTCTGTTTTGCCGCAGTGTTTTGTGCATTAATTGAATTTACAACTTGATTAAAATTCTCTAAATGTTGTGCAACCATTTGGGCCTTTTGACTTTGAAGCTGTCCTTGTGCACTTCTTACTTGTTGCAGTTGTTGATCAAGTTGATTTTTAGCAGCCGCCTTTTGCGCATCTGCTTGAGCATCAATACTTGAAAGAGTTGATAGAGTCTGTCGATGGACAGCATTTACCTGATTGTTAATTTGTTCTTGAGCTGCTTGGAGTCCTGTTTGTATTTGTCCAATATTTTGTAATCCACCTCTATATGCTTGTTCTCCTAGGTACGAGCCAGCACTACTTGTCCCACCAAATTGAGCCTGAATTCCTCGAACGGTATCGGCTGCACCTTGTCTTTGTAAATCAGATTGATTTTGTGCCTGATTTTGAAGAACATTTTGTTGCTGATTGGCCGTGTTATATGCATCCTGTGATTGATTTGTGACGTCAGCTTTGGAAGACTGGACATTCGCATTGATCGCAGCATTAGAAGAATCAAACGCACTTTGAATAGGAGCGACTGCACCCTGTAAAGCATCTGCATATGGTTTAAAAATAGATTCGTAATCCGGTGAATTATTTTGTGGTATTGCCTGTTGGGGAATTCCATTTTGTTGTTGGTTGTTTCCTTGTTGAGGTTGACCTGGTTGAGACTGAGCGGCTTGGTAGGGGACATTTGTTGATGCTCCTAAAACCTGACCTGGATTATTGACACGTGCATGAAATGCGGATTGTGGAGGAGGGGTATTATATCCACCTGGAGACGAAGATGCCCCAGGTTGCGAAAAACCACTTGGATTGTATCGTTGGTTATATGCGGCTGCTGCTGCATAGCCTTGAGCAAAACTTGGACTCATAGCAGAGTTCCCACCAGGAACCCCATTACTTCCTGAATATTCGGACATACATTCTCCTTTTTAAACGCAAAAAAGCCCGCGATATTGTTGAAATATAACGGGCTACGTTTTCTTAACTGAAGCCAATACTCTATTCATACCACAAGGGCACCAATAACACAAGATTTTTACATAAAATATGCGTATGTCCCCCCGGCTTGAACAGGAGCAATCGAGATGAAAATATAGGCAAAGAATGCGGTAGTAGTCCAACTCCAACTCAGTGTTTTGAGTCCAAAATTTGTTCCATCTTTTGTCGATCCATCTTTTGAAAAGGAATCACTGGTATTTCCTACAAGGACAGATTGATTTGAACCAGAGGTGAGTGTGTCGGTATTCCCCACACAAATGAAATCCAAAAGATAGGCATTTGAAACACTTGTTATGATACTTAACGAGGTACTTGTAGTACTTCCTCCGCCAGCACCGGCTAGGTTCGTATGTGCATTAAAAGGAGTGACTTGATTGACTCCTGAAAAAACAAGAGAAGTGACACTTGATCCCGATACGGTTCCTGCTCGAGTTACCACGACGTTGGCGGTAACCGCGGGAGGATTGACGAGATACCAGCACGCGACATCTTCTGAGCGAGTATTAATACCTAGATCATGCTCTAACTGAGTTAAGCTAACACCGTTAAACGTGATGCTTGATATTGCACTATTTGGCCAATTTCCACCGGTTACTTGGTCGGCTGCGACTAAAACGATCAGTAATCCATTGGCTACTGAGGGGACAGAAATGGATCGAGTCACATTTTGTGTTGATCCGCCGACGGTATCCTGATAGACGAGAACAGGAGTAATCATGTTGTACCGCCCTGTACTACAAAATCCGTAATAAATCCATTTTTAAAGTCCCAACTTAACCGGTCCCCACTGTTAAAATTCGCTGTAAGAATCGAAGCTGTTGATACATACGTGCCACCTAGCGCAATAAGCGGGCGTGTTGCAGAAGAAAAGACAGAATTTCCGTTGACGTTCACATCAATAATCACTGAAGCCGTCGACGCCTGGGTTCTTGTCATCACACTAAACCATTTAAATGTTCCAGCCTTTGGCATTGAGAGTGGAGTTTGTATGAGGGTTGTAGGTCCTGAAATAGTTCCCACAAATTGGAAGGTTGGGAAGATTCCTACGCCGACCAATGAGGCTCCAGCAACATTGAGTGACCCAGATATATTGAGATTTGATATTGACACAGGAGAATTGATTGCATTTAAAAGGCCATTTCCATCAAGAGCTGTGGCGACAATAGTTACGAGAGAGTTCCACATCCCTTCTGTAAATGTTTGTTCAACAACAGCTCCATCGTTATGAGCGAGGGCATTATCTCCATCGGCACCACGAATACATCCTGTTAAACTATTTGCAGTAATACCTGTGTATGTAATGACTTCTCGAAGTGTCGGTGTCACATTCCCAGCGGAATCCGTTCGATCAATCACTATATAACCCGGTGATTGCATGTTCGTGGTATCTTTTAACGTGATCGTTGTCGCGATATTTGTAATAGCACCATTCAAATTCTTTTGAACAAAGTTCTTTGTTGGAGCTGTGTATAGAGTTGATACCATAAAATCCTTTTCGAGTTATATTCTCCATGCACTCCCTGGAAGAATGCCAGGGCCTACAGGAGTAATTTGTCCTCGTATACCTAATAGTTCATAATTATCATTCGTTCCTGTCGTCGTTAATGTAATGTTCATGGTTCTCATAACCTCGTTATGGTTATACCAACGAATTGTTTGTTGTGCGTCAATACCCCCTCCACCAGGGAGTGTATTACCGAATTGAGCTCCACCAAATTGATCGGCTCCCCATCCAGAATTTCCAGATTTTGGTGAAATATTAAAGTTTTTAGCGGAAACAACAGATCCAGAGCGTTGTTCAAGGCGAATATTCGTATTGACTGAACCAGTAATATTTTGAAATTGAAAGAAAAGATTCTGAAGAGTTTTAAATGAGGACCAATCACCAAATGATTCTCTCTTGGTTCTCAGTGTTGTCTGAATCGCCACACCGTTATCTGTCGTAAAGTTTTCCGAAAATTCTTGAACATTTGTATTTGCTGAACCTCCAGCTAATAAATGCGGATCCCCGTTCCCATCAAAGAAATTTTCATAGACATTTGCGTCTTGAGACCATGGTCCAACCCAAGCACCTCGCTCAACGTCAAAGACAAGAGTTTGATTTAGTCCAGGAAAAGAAATACCATATTTAAAATCTCTATAAAATGCTACTGCGCCCTTCTTTTGAAGTGTAGAAAGATTCTGAAAAGATGTTCTCACTTTGAGTGAAATTTCATTTGAGCGAAGCAAATCAAAAGCATAGCCTTGCTGATACCCTAACGTATTAATTCCTCTTCGAGTTAAGAAGTACAAATCTGTTTCGACCGGTTGAACACTGCCAGGGGCGATACATCCGTGAGAATTTGTTACGAGCTCGAGCGTTGGAACTAAAACAAATGTAGAGCCAGAGCCTAAGCTGCCTAGTGTCACTCTCCAAATCGATCTCTCTTTAAAGACGACAATTTTGTCTCGAAATTGTTTTATCTGAGTAATGGGATCGCCTGAATTTGGTTCTATCTGTAAGAATGCTCCTCCATAAGCAGCGTCAAAGCGCTCATGATACGGTACTCTTCCAGATATGAGGATTCGTGAAGGATCAGTATTGAGATTTCCAAGAATAATTCTGTCTTGATATCGTTCAATAAATTTTGCTATTGGGCCGCCTGTTGAATCAGAGAGAGGAGGAAATGCAAAAGTGGAAGGAGTCGCTGAACCATCATCAATAAATACGGTTGATGATGCATCAACAGACCCTAAAAATGTTTCAAATCCAGGGGTTCTTCCATAGATGTTATATCCTTGTAATATTCCTGATACTGTTGACCAACCAAGACGAATTTGACCACCCACCCCGCCTAATGTTAGTGGCTGATTCACGAGTGTAATTTCAGTTGATGCGAGGGTTTCTCCAACTTGTGATAGCGCGGAAACTCTATACGCTTTTGTCGTTGTTCCAGATGCATTCGAGAGATTAGACGCGCCGACATTCGACGGAATAGAAATAGTAGCAAATCCGACTAAAGTAGGACTTCCATAACGAACGAGTGCTCGCTGCCCATTTACGATATACATTTGATCATTTAATTGAGCCATGTATGCATTGGCTCCTGAAGCCCAGGAAACACCATTCACTCGTGACCAAGAGGCATTACTTTTCACCGTTAAATACCCATCATCTGTTATTGAAAGAAGCTCAATTGTTGCTGTTGAATTATTTGAATAGTAAATACCTTTTAATCCTCTTACAGATCCCGTTGCGTTTCCTGCCTGATAATATTTTGTAGTTCCCCACCGTTTGGTTGGAACTCCTAAGCCTTTTAAAATAATATTATCTGCCTGAGCTAATTCATCTGATTGAATTTCTGTATCTTTTAATAGATTGTTCAACCCACCACGAAAAGTATCCCAATTAAATTGAGTGGGTTTTGGGTTTGTAAATGGATAAGAGGGAACAAAAACTGGCATTAATCTCTCCCAATACGGTATCCGTAACGTGTTTCTTCATAGGTACTTACTCTGTCGAATGTTGACGCTTCACCAAAAACATTTTCAAATTCCAGCATGTTTTTTAAAATGGTTTCTGCTTCTAATTTGAATTCATTTAATCGACTATCACCACGAGACTCCATAATGTATGCAATCACTCTTTTCGTGAGAAACTGAGGATTTGGACATGAAGGAACATTCATGGGAGAAACTAGGGATTGTGCTGAGGAATAATATGGAACAAAAATAGAAGCTCCTGAAACAAGCGTTGCACCGAGAATAATCATTGAGTAGTTAACGCCATAATTCCCTAAAATGTTTACCCGACGATCCGTACTTAAAAACTTTTTATTTTCTTGAGGGCGAACTTCTGGATAGGATCGTGCAGTAGCTCCATCATCAACAATAATAGGGAATGACGCGAGTTTTCTAAAATTACCCGGTAATGTTACCGTGACATTCCCCGTAGCTTGTGAAGTGTTTGTATTAAATTCCGTATACAGACACTGCCAATCATATGTCTCCGCCCATTCATTCTGTGCCATATTGATATATTTGAGACGCAAGGAATAGTCGGCTGCTGGGATGTCAGATGTTTTTTCATCTTGATCAGCGACAGCTGCTACTCCGCTTTGGATTTCATCAACTGTTATTAGCATAGTATTTCCTTATCTCTATCCCCCTACGAAAGGGATAGAAGAAGTCAACATTATGATGCGTTTGCTGCCGTAACTGCACCACTTGGTAACACTGGAATCCATCCATATGTCACACCGTCAGAAAACTTCACACGAATTGCACCCGTTCCGTTCACTCCACCTGTAATGAATTGAATGGTTGTACATGAAACAAATGAACTTGCTTGTAGTTCAATAACTGGACATGAAGCACCAGAAACGTTCAATTGCAAAAGTGCAATTGAGGCAGATCCAAGTGAACTTCTTTTTAAAAATAACGAAGGCCCAATCGTAGTTGTACTGAGTGTCAGTGTTGGGTTGTTATCGAGTCCAATAATGTCTGCGTTCGTTGACGCATCAATGTTTTTAAGTGCCATAAGGCTCCTTTATATAAATAATTAACTAAAAGTACCCTCTTTATAAAATTCTCTTTCGGCTTGATCTGCTCTTTTAATTCCTGTGACACCATTCGCATTCGCATATGTCACCCAAGCATCAGAAGAATGCCTGTTTACCTTCGGTGCATCTGCATTCTTTCCATTTAAGTACACTAATTCGTCAGATCCTTTATTGACCCCACGCCCACCGTACAAGATTTGCTGTTGTTCTGAGAGTCTATAGGAACTGTTACCAGTCTTTTTTGAAAGAGCTTCTAACTTTGATTGCATTTTATAAAAGATTGGCATAGATACAAAAAAAACCCCGCCTATTCAAAATGAATGTGCGAGGTCTTGCTTTTTTAGCTAATTACTCTTCTTTCTTTATATCATCATCTAGTGATGTGTCAAGTTTTGGGATATGATAAACGCATGTTTAAAAAAATCTAGTGGATTATTTTAGGTAAATGTAGATTCTGTGGTGGAAAAATAGAAGAGTATGGATGGAAAAATGCCTATTGTCTAAAATGTGAGAAGAAGAACTAAGTTACTGCTGTTCTAGTTCCTGCAAGAGTACGAGGAATCATGAATACATCAGTAGAATATGTACCTCCATTGGTAATTGCTGCCGTCCAACCATTTCCGAAAGAATCTAATAATGTACTTCCAGATCCCTCATCCATTTTCCACCATAAAAGTTGATTTGAGGTATAGGGAATACCAGTATAATAAATTAATTTTATTTGTGATAAATTTAATGCCTGTTTATAAATCTGCACGTCATCGACCTTCGCAAGAAGAGCCGCCGCTCCAGATCCATCCCCTAATGTAAGAGTCCCATTTGTTAGTGTTATTGCATAAGCATCAGTAAATGTACTATCAAAAACACCATCCACATACATATTGATAACACCAGTTGAGTTTACTCTGGAAACTGCAATATGATGCCATTGATTATCACCAACGAAAATAGTTCCTGTGTGAGCGAGACCACCAAAAAAATTAAAGTTCATGAATTTTCCACCACCTGCTAATTCAAAATCCCAACTGTTATTTTGATATCGTCCAAGAACTCTAAGGCCAGAAGTTGCCACTACTGTTTTAAACCAAAAACAACACGTCATATCTCCATTGAGTCCGGCGTTTAAGGTACTACTATTTGAGGTGGCAGCTTGAGAGTTATTTGCTGCTATATAGAAACACGTTCCAAAATCTCTAACTAAAAATCTATTTCCTGCGGTGGTGCGGAGTTTACAGACTACGTCTGTAGACCAGGTTGCGCCAGCACCATTTAAAGTTCCAGTATTATTATTCCCTGATTTATCTGCTGTTGTAGTTCCTGATCCTTCATCCCATTTATAATATATCTGGAGACTGGCCGCCTGTGGTATGGTTCCGTTTGTATAAAGAGCTAATGCCTCTGCAGAACTAATACTTGTATTCCAATACATTCCCTCGTCCATTAAACCAGTGTAATTTGCTCCAGCACCAGCTTCTTGTCCAAACAAAAGCCCCGCAGACTGACCAACTCCGTTTGAATTTGTTCCTGATCCAGCGGCAATCCCATTATAGTAATACGTCCAAATATTAGAAGAGTTTCTTGTAAAAATTACGTGTTGCCATACACCAACTTGGATTACATTTATAGAAATGGCCCATCCTCCAGATCCCAGAGAAGACATCCGCAGTGTTCCATTTCCCTGAAAAACAAGATCTGCCCCACTCGTTTGGTTAAAAGTCATAAGACTTTCAAATGACTGGGTAGTGGGTTTTATCCATAAAGCCATAGTAAAGAAATTTGATTGTGCTGGAGCTGAGGCTGTTAAGGTATTCGTATTTCCAGAACCATTTAATTTTAAACACGTTCCAAAATCTCTGACGGTAAATCGTGGCATTTATGCTCCTACTGGTTGGATGGCGGTTGGTGCAACGGCAACTTGTGGTTTCCCGATTTGTGCTTGAACAGCTGGATCTACAGCAGGGGGAGTAAAAAGGGAAATTCCATCCTCATAAGCGGTTCCATACGTAAATAAGAAGTCTGATAAGGCACTAGCATCATCAATAGGTGCGCCACTTAAATTTTGAGTCTTATTATCAATATCAAAACTGACGTTGATAGTTCCGTCTTTATTAATTGATTGAATGGTATATTGCATTAAAATCCTTTATCTGTAATAAATGTCTGCAGCCATTGTTGCTCCAGCAGTAACCACGGTGCATCCAATAGCAAAAGAAGCATCAATTTTAATAAAAACTGGACCATCGCTAACAAGAGTGGCAGGGAACGTTATCGTATCAACTATTACTGATCCACTGGCCGCCGTATTATCGAAAATTTTCATCGTTGCAGAAGCAACAGGGGTAGGAATAAGGAAACCAGCAAGTGTTCCAGCTCCCGACTTCACCGTGGTAGTAGTTTGAGTTGTAATGGATGTATAGGAGTAAATTGGTTCATTATTTAATCTATTTGTTGTGAGATTTTCCCCGGCAAGGAGAGTTCCCTGAGTAACTTTCGAATTTCGATTCGCATCAATACCAATTGCGGCAGCTTTTCCAGTGGTGATTGTGTCGGGAGAAGATTGATATACTCCCATTGAAATACCACCCGTTGTCGTATTCTGAGTAAATGTTGTTCCGTCCGCAGTAGAAGCACCAAAAGAGGTAATTTGATTCTTACTTGCATCAAGAATAATGACTTTTTTAGCATTAGTTGTTCCATCATGTTCTTCTTGGTTAAGAGAATTAGGTGTCGGCATTCATTCCTCCTTGTTTCGCAGAAAATTCTTAAGATTCTTTTTTAAAATAATCAGAAAGTGCTTCTTGAACTTGTTTTTTAATATTAGGCATTTCATTCGTTTGAACCGACTTTACATCTACTTTTTCTTTTTTTACAACTTTCTTTTCTTCATTTGGTTGAGTAACTTGCTTGATCTCTTCTAATACTTCTTTTTCTCTATTTCTGTCATCTTCTAGTCGTGTGCGTTGATATAGTTCATCTAAAACAAGGATTCCCTGCCCCGTTAGTCCCATGCCTTTTCTCATATCATCCAGTTTACTTAGTGCCTCAACTTCTGAGAGTTTTTTCCCTATATCTAAAAAATCACGAACATACGCTACTTTTCTCGCAACATCAATATCTTCACGTTTGTATCTGTCTATTCCTAAATATTGACAAAATCTATGATAATCTTTGTCATACATGTAGAGATCACCTAGTATTTGACTCATAAAAAAACCAACCATTGATATTCTTTGGTTGGCCTCTCTTTATTAAGATAAAACCTTTATTCTTTTTTACCACTGTTTCTATAAATACGCAAGTTTTTTCTCTCTCCTTTTAATATCTGTTTCAAACATTCAGCGTAATAGGTGCATCCACTCTGAAAGCGCGCTTCCCACTCTGCATTTAATCGTTCGTGATGCAGTGCTCTATATTCCATCCCTTGATCTAAGAAACACTTGTACCCCGCTGCCTGCATTCTGTACGTCATTTCCTTTTCAGAAATAGCCGCATACTGATCAAATGTTTCATCTAGTCCCCCCACATCCTCTACAGCTTGTTTCGGAAATGAAGAAACACAAAATTCAATTTCAGATGGTTCGACCTCATAAAATGATCCAAAATCAGTTCTTTTTCGAGGATCTTTCCACATACACTGTTCAGGTTTTCCATATTCCATTCGTTCATATTGATCACCAAGAGCTGAAATAATAGACAGAGGATTCGCGCAGAAATGCACCCAAAATTGATCTAAAAGTGATGGAGGAAACCAGACACCATCCTGTATTGAAACGATGAGAGAGCCTTTAGCCTGTTTAAATGCTGCATTATATGCCTTATTTAATCCGTAGTAATCACCTTTTCTTTTCGGTGGTTCATGTAGATATACATACTCTTGTGTCTGCTTTCCTATTTCTTCCTGTGACAAAGGTGTGGGAATGATCCATTCAAAATCAGTGAAGTATTGACGCTTTAAACACTTTGAAACGGTCTCTAGCATTTCTGGTCGAACTGATGGAGTGATAATACTAATGGATGGCAAAGCCCTCCTGATATGGTATTTTCATTTGTTCAGGATAGAGTCGTGTAAAGAGATCTTCAGGATATTCCCCCCACTTATGCTTAAAATATTCTCTATTTTTTGTGTTTTGTTCTTCTCTTTGAGGAAGTAATTTTTGAGTTGTTGAGTGGTGATGTTGATAGCAGGCTTTATCCGAATAGGCGGTTCGATACTTAGCCTGTCTCACTCTAAACCAGTAGTCCCAATCATCATATGAATTCAGATAGTGTTCATCATATGAAAAAAGAGAATCAACAGATATTTGAGAATTAAGCACGAAGAATGATGACGTACACCATCGTTCTTTTCCCGTGTAGACGATTTCTTTTCCATACTCAAAAGGGACATCATAATCAGTCATACGGAAGTGACAGCTATAGGTACGTGGCTCTTCAAATGCTTCCCGTGCTACTTCTTGCCAGTTTGGAGAAACACGAATGTCATTGTTGGCAATTGCAATCATAGAACTGAGAGCAAGTTTAAGTCCTTGATTGACTGCACGCGCATATCCCAGGTTCTCTTTATTACGAATGTAGACATCGGCTTTGCTTCTGAGGAACCCTCCACCCATGGTTGAACCATTATCAATAAGAATAAGATGGCATTCACCAAGACTTTCAATAGTTGCAGCGGTTAATTGTAGAAGTTCTTCAGTGATGATGTAGACAGGTAAAATGACATCGATCATTTCAAACCTTTGAGCATAGTTTGTGCATACTTCTCAGCGGAATAATTGGCGCAGACAAACTCACGAGGGGTTTTGAATCCTGACTTTTGAAATTCTTCAATATATGAATGGGCTTTTTTATTTTCTTCTTCAACTTGAGGAAGAATCCCCATGCTCATGGCTTCAAGTACCGTTCTCTCTGATCCATGTATTGCTGGGATAATCATTCGCTTCGTTCGTCTATAATATTGCAAAAGATCTTCTGCACTGAGATATCCTTTGAATATTTTCACTTTGTTTTTAATACATGCCCCTAATTCCTCAAGTCCGTCCGGTTGTACAGTCCCTATACAGGTTAATTTTTTCCCAAGATGAGCAAGGACATGTTGTCTTTTCCACGGGGAGAATGTCGCGGGGTAGAAATATTCAATATCTTTTATGCACTTCGGATTCGGTGAAAAGAAATGAGTATCCGTTCCAAACGCTTTCACAGCATGAAGTCCAAACATTCTTGCTTCTTCATAGACCGGAGTTGATTCACAAAAAACCACATCAAGCTTTTTTAAATTTTCAATATTATATGGGTTAGTCGTTAAACAAATTCCTTTTTTCCCTTTATACTCTGCTATTTTATCAATTGCAGCACAATGAGAATCACCCCAAATCAAATACGCATCAAAGGTATCAGGAGGGATTGATTCATCTAAATACCATTTGACTTCATGATATTGACCGATGATTTCCATTGCCGCACGCAACCCATCTCTCCAGAGAGGATATATTTCTGATGCTCTATTCCAATGCCATAAAAATGCTATTTTCATACGCGTGCAATTCCAAACCCTGAATAATGACAGGGATCTGAAATGTCCTTCTTTTCATAGGGTAATGAATCCCAAATAGGCCAAATTTCATCCATGTGAATATCATCAAATAAGAGAATGGCACCCTTTTTAAAGAAGGGTGTATACAGAGCTAATTCTTTATTCAAGTGTTCCGTTGTATGCAAGGCATCAAAAAACCACAGGTCTGTTTCTTTTAGGTCAACACCTTTAAAATTCTCTACATCCAGGTCGTTTCCAAGAATAGGGTGAAAGTGTGGGAAGGTATCTTGTACAAAAGAGTACTCTAATCCCTGTTCTGGGAGGGTTATTGAATACACTTCAGGTTCATCATGTGCATGAAGCATCAGTAATGCAGATACGCCCATCGCTCCACCGAGTTCAACAATTTGTTTTGGATGAATAGTATCGATCAATCGTGGAAGCCACTGGTAATAGAAACATCCATTCGTATTCAACACATCATTCATCGCACCCTCATTGAGCGCGCGTAAAGCAGGTAAAACTCTTCGCAGATCGAAGTGTTTAGTCTGTGAACGCTCGTACAATTCATTCAGTGTCATAGTTTTGAAACTTCTTTCATTGATGGGACCTGTCCATCTAAAGGACTAAATCTATTTTGAATATATGAATTGTTCCGTGTCTGAGCTTTACAACAGTAGGTATACTGAGCTTCAGATTTTCCACTCAGTGTTCGAGTAACAAAGGGCGTTTTTACATGTGTTTCTTTTGCTTTACAAAATGGGCAACTCATACGTTCTCCTTAAATTCAGTAGACCAACCATCAATAATTTTGTCCCATGAATAATGACTCTTCGCCCATGCCATCATGTCTTCTCTTTTCTCATCACTCAGAGGATTTTTCAGCGCATCGAGTAATTCTTTTAAAAATGCTTCTTGTGTTTCCGTATCATAAATATCACCTTTAACTTTACGGCCAAAGTGAACGGTTTCCTCTAGAGCTGCATACTCAACTACAACAGGTTCACATCCATATACCTGTGCTTTGAGCGCACTGATACAGTTTATTTCTCCAAAGTGTGTCGGATATGCCCAGACACCACATGTTTTCAGTTCTCGAGCTAAAAGTGGCTGAGGAAGCCTGCCGTGATCAGCGACACCTTCATAGCGCATCATCTCGAGCATGTGGTCCTTCCACTTCATAGAGGAAGGATTATTAGAGTAGAACTTATCAAAGAGTTGCCATCCGTAATAAATATGAAGTTCAGCATCAGGGACAGCACTTCGAACCTTTGGCCAGAGAGTTAAGAGATGTTCAAGACCTCTGTCATACGAACTGGTATACGCTACTTTATGTAGATTTCTCATATAACTCCATTTGAAGTAAGAAATACTTTTGAATCAGGCAATGAAGGGACATTCTTTCTATGCCATTGAGAGAGGAAAAAGACTTTATTAATTTTGTCGACTCGCTCTTTTGTGTATTCAACACTTTGCTGGATATCATGACACCAGAGATATTTTTTCTTTGCGATAAAGTCTGAATCAAAGAATCTAATATCTCTCCATCCAATCAAAATATTGAAATGGTCAAAGTGATTCAGTTTATAATATGGAAGCCACTGAACCCCGTTAATTTCTCCTTCATCTGATGAACAGTCGTTATACACAGTCACTTTCCATCCTGCGCGTTGCAGAGCCTCAGCGGCATAAATGACAGCTTCTTCTGATCCGCCCACAAAACATTCACCAGGATCAGTGAGTTTCTTTGGACTCCAGGGGGTAAATCCTTGTCCACAGTAGATAGCGATTTCTTTTTCACCCCAGAACTTTGGTGGATTGTTCTGTTTATACAGATCAACCATAAAGGGATTGTTTTGTATTGTTGCAGGAAGTGCATGTAATAGCGCTTTAATCTTTCCTTGTTCCCCCGACCTTTTGAGGTATGAAGCCAGTTCTACGACCTTTTTTGTTAAATCTCGTTGATCCTTAATACCTTGCATAAACTGGACGTTTTGAATAATCTTTGGATCATTGGGGAAGAGTTCAGAAAGTTTCACGATAGAAGCCCATGCTTCATCAACTTTCGCCATGTTCAAACAACAATTAAAAATAATTTCTAAGGTTCTTGCTTGAATATCTTTTGGATTCGTAACGAGAGTTGTTTTCTTTTGTGGGATTTGAGCGGCTAAACGTACCCAGAACAATGCTCGCTCCCATTCAGAACTTCTCACATACGAAAGGGCAATACTAATAAAAGGTGATGGGTTTTCTGGATCTTCTTTGAGAGAATGAAGGCCTGCTTCAATGGCTTTATCAAATTTCCCTTGCCGTCTATAAATTTCTGCTGTGTATTCCCATGCTTGAGCACGTTCTTCTTGCCACCCTGACATGTGATTACCGCCAACATAATGTTCCAAAATTAACTTTAGCGCTTTTTCATTGTACTCAGGAGTATTCAAATCAAAGAATGCTTTTGCTAAATAGTAAATATGACGTGGGTCTTCACCTTTTGTTTGATAAATGGCAATCTCGAGAGTTTTTAAGTTACGCGTTAAGGATTCCATGCGGTCTTTTTCTTCTGAAAGATGAAGCACTTCGCAAGCATCTGTGTCGGTTTTCACCGTAGGTCGTTGTTCTATGAGCGTTTCATGAATAGGAGCAATCCATTTGTATGCTCCATTATTTTTTACCAAGCGTTCACGCAAATGCTGAATAAGAATATGCTTAATCTTGTCCCCATCCATTTCAGCTTGATAAATATAATTGAAATAGTACGCATCCACTGAATTTTTATGTGACTGTTCTATAAGAGTGCGGAGGTTCTCACCTCGTAAAATTACATCGTCACAATCAAGCCAAAGAATCCAACCGAATTTTTCAGGGTCAATAAGTGCCATGTTGTAGTTTCGCGCTTGATCAAAGACAAAAACCTTATCTCCTTTCTTAATTTGAGGTGCGTATCCAAAAAATGAAGTCAGCATTTCAATCTCAATGTTTGTCGCAACCCAATGAAATTCCATTTGAGAAAGGTTGACCTTGTGCGCATAACATACCTTTCGAGCTTCTTCCGTCTCTTTTTCGTCTCCTGTCAGTGTGACAAAGACTGCATCAACGTGTTGTTCAACACTATTCAGTACTCGGTCAAGTTTTACAGCTTCTTCCGGTGTTCCTTTAACAATCATACTCACGGCAATTTTGTCGTTCATACACTCTCCCGTACGACAAGTTCAGGGAACTTGCGTCCTAGTCTTCTATAAAATTCTTTATTCATGGGAAGTTCATCCGCGTTATACATACACCGGATGAGAAGAATAACCTTTTCAGGAATATCCATGAGATACGAGGTAAATCCACCTTGCTCATTATCTGTCGATACTCCTCGAAAGGTTTTTCCACCGACACGAGTTCTTTTCCGTGTCTGTTTTGTGGTATCTAGGTACACTAGATAGCTTTTCCATTCTTTCGGGCGTGTGTGTTTCCAAATTTCAATACACTGTTCAATGACTGGCCAAGGATCTGACCCAGATTTTTGTTTTAAAGTTTCTAGTTGTACGACAGCAGAAAGTTGTTGTAGGTTTCTTTCTCTGCCTTGTGCATCAAAAATTGTCATATGTAGTGGGGAGGATGAAAGAACCACCCTCCCCCCTTTCACACAAGATTAGCCTGTTTGGGCGTAACCTTGTCTCATTGCGTTACTACGTTCTGCTAAGTATTCGAGCGTTGCTTCACCAATGATCTGACCGTTTTCACGATCTCCGTCTTTGGCTAACATTTCTCGTACTGGCTTGCGTAAGTATGCAATTCTCCACTTTGACTCATTCAGACCCAACAGAGTTGGACCTGGTGTTGCTGCTGCGGAAGGAACGTCTTTGTGTCCAAAAATTTTATGAACTGCAAAGTCTGATTCGTAGACCATCACTGGGCGAACCAATTTCTTCTCTTCTGCATCGACGTAACGAGTTGAACCTGCTGTAAAGGTCGAAACCTTTTGGCGAAGTTGCAAGGTTGTTACAATCGTGTCAAAGACATCAGTACTGCCGACATCATTTGCCACATCAAACACCATAGCGTTCAGTTCGGTCTCTGAAAGAGATGTCCCTGAGTTGCGCTGTGTTGCGTGCGTGGTAATAATTGCCACAATACCGGCCATTTGACGAGCGACTCCTGAGTTTCCAGATGCTTTCCCAGCGTTAATGAGTGTGTACTCTAACTGGTTTTTCCAAATACGCATGGCTTTTGCGGCTTGATAATCCATTGGATCACCCATGCCGGCAATAGCGACTTTTCGCATAGTCCCAGAAACACGAAATGTTTGCGCAATGATTTGCGTTACGTTATTTCTGCGAGCTGGCTGTGTTAAGTCTGCATAGTTTGCTGCTGCACCTTCAACTGCACTACTAATACTCGTTGGACGAGCAATGTAGTCTTCTACCCACTCATGGAGTGTTTGTGCGGCTGTTGACGTCTTAAAAAGAGTACTTAATGGATTATCATCTGGAGATACATCATTGATAATATCAAGTAAATCTTCTCGACGTGAGCCGTCTTGATAGGTTTGTAAACCGTATGGCATAAATATTCACCTCCTCTGTACGTAAAGTTTTGTTTTCCTTGAATGCGACCACTCAAAGAATGATCTTTCGTATCAGAGACCCTTCATGCGTTGCACGATCGCTTCGTATGAGTCGTCTCCTCCCTTTCGAGTAGCGGCTCGTAACCGTTCAGCGGCTTCTGTTGTGATCTGTGCTTTTCCTGTTGGTGTCCCTGTTACTTCAAGAGACGCTTGTTCTTTCGGCGTTATTTGTTCAATTGCTTTTTTTGCGCCTTGTTTTTGTGCGTTATCAATCATGGGTTGTAATCTCTCTTTAACGAGGTCCGCTGCCTCCTTGAATGATAATTGGCGGTTGTTGTAGTCCTCTGGGTGAGTCATGTTATCTAAGATAATTTTTCGAGTTTCGATACTTATCTCTTTCGAAAATGATTTCCCCTCAGGATTCAGTTCAGGATGTGCTAAATACGCTTCCTTACGTTCTTGTGCAATTTGATATTGCTGGAACGCCTGTTCCGCTTTTGTAGCTTTCTCTTCTGCAACACGAGTTTGTCGTTGCATATCTGAAAGCACATGTTCATTCAGTAATCCTGTCGAAGGATCGACAAGAGGAACTGGCTTTGGTGGTTCAACCACAGGCTGACGTGGAGTGAATTGTTGAAACACACTCTCGGCATACTCACGACGAGATCGTTCTTCTCGAAGTTGTTGAGCTAGTTCAGAATTTCGCTCTTCAAACTTTTTGAATTCCTGGCGTGTGCGTTCCGACGCATCCTCCGGCAATCCAACACTTCCTTGACTCTGATCAGATACCTCACTAGGAGCGGCTGTTTCAGATTGGAGAGTTTCAGATGATGTTTGATCAACAGCTGGCATAGCTGTATCCGGATTCTCTACCGGGTTCTCTTGTGCCATTGATTGGTCTGTCATACCAATCTCCTTTCATTTGTGCCTGTAACGAAGGCATTGCGGACGTCTCAGCGTATGCGCTGGGAGATAGAGTTACTCCATCTCTCAAAGTACAAGCTGTCCCTCGCGCATGATGTGTCCTTCTTGGATATACATACCTGGTGAGAGGTAATACCCTAAAGGACACAACACACATTTCGCTTCATTCCCGTTTTGACGCTCAAATCTATGATCAGATGCACACGTTATTAACTGAGGGTGTAATCTCCCCTCATTAATTGCATCAGGATCTTTATTGACCAAATCCGATGTTTCTAACATTAATCTTCTTTACTGGCATAGGCTTACCTACACCTGCTAACGTACTAGATAAATTCGGTAATGCACTTGGTCCCATAGTTTGCGTGATGTTCACTTTTTTAGGAGTGAATGCTTTTATTCTTGGTGGAAGACGTAACCCTAAACTTGGCAAACGTACTGACATTATTTTTTCTTTCCTGATTTTCTTTTTTTAATTGCACCAGATTCAGTAAGAAGTTCTCGCAGCTTTTCACTTCTTGGTTCTGTTCCTTCTTCATCAACTCCATATTTAGCCTTTGGAACTTTCTTGAGCTTTGGATCTTGGATACCACCGCCCTTTTTCAAGGTTCTTATTCTCATGGAGACATCGACCTTACCCTTTGGTGTAGTTGAAAGACCTTTTTTGTCATTCAATTCGTCATTACTCTTCATTGATTTTTTAGGTTTTTTCACATTATTCCTTTAGCTCCATTACTGGAATCTGTTTTAAATGATGATTGCTGTACTTGTTTCCCTTTTGGGTAACGTGATGCTGTTTGTTTCCCATATGAAGGATTATTTGGTGCGACATCTGGTCCTGAATGTTCTTTCATCGTTGGACCACCTGTACTATCAAACGTCTTTCGCTCTGGCATAGATGGACCACCAGTACTCTCGTAACCTGGTTTATGTCCTGCATGTTTTTTACCAAATGGTGGCATAAATTCCTTTTAGAAGCGTGAGCTTCCCATAGATGTATCTTCAACTTCAGTTTGAGGGGTTGCAGTATTTTGTCTTGCAACCGCTGCGCCAACTCCTTCATCCATGAAGTTTTTTCTTTCATTGACACCAAAATGGAACGTGTATCCATCTACGGTCACTTCTCTTTGTTCACGAGTTGAATCGAGTACTTCTGGATTTGTTGTTCCATTAATACCCGCATTTGTGGTACTTCCAACGACTTTAACTCCCATATGACTCGCTTTCTAAAACCGATTGTTCTACGGTTTTTGATTTCTTTTTCAACACGATAGGTTCTTCTATAAACACTTCTGCTTCAGGTGTAATCATTCGAGCTATGCCTTGTTGCACAAGTTCCCGTGCTCTTTGATCATCTGCTTCAATAAGATTGCCCGCATTCCAGCCTGGGACATTCATAATGACTTCAAGAATTTTCATATGTTCCTTCTCGGCCAATACCGAATATATCTTTTTCACCTTTTTTCTTTTTCTCAAGTGCTTTTGCTTCTTCTACATACCCGTCCATTACTGCCAGAAGCTCTAAAACCACTTTTTTAAATATCGACACTACCTTACATTCATAGAGCCATTGTGCTTCGCGTGCCTGTCCATCGATCTTTGTAGGATCAGGAAAGGATTGGTTTAGCTTCTCAAGCAGGTAAGGCTTGAGGACCTGGCTGTACCCCTGAGACTCCACCATCTCCCAAACCTGGTTGGCCCTGTTGAGGCGTTCCTGTTCCTGGGGGTTGAGTTTGTTGTCCTGGTTGTCCGGCATTTGGTGCTCCTTGTGGTGGTGGTAATTTTTCAAAATATTGATCGGCATTTTTAAAGCCCAAATCTTCGAAGTGATCGACAAGTAATTCTTTTATCTTTACCGAATAGCCTTCTTGTTGGAGTTGTTGACCGACAATGGGATTACTGGTAATCATGGTGAGCGCCTGAGTTTTAGAATTCAGTTCAGAATCAGAGGCATTCGCACCCATTGAGGAGACATCTGGAATATATTCATAGTCACCATCTAAGTCACCTTTTTCTAGATAGATATGTCCTGATTGACCATCAGTATTCATTTTGAATTTAGTGACATCTCCCTTTTTCGTCTTCACAGGGTACGTTGGAGTTTCTAAGTCCTGTGCGGTAACACCAGAGCCCGCGAGATCAGGATTAGCGAGAGCGTCTTGAGAGTCTTGTGAGAGACTCATACCATCTAGACCAGATTGTTGAAAGAATTTCATTGCATCTTTGCCAATGATTTGGATAATTTTCTGTTGTTCTTCTTGGTTATCGAACATGAATTGTTTATCCATGACATGCCAAAACGTCATTTGACGCTTCATCGTTTCACCTAAGAGCATTTGGTTGAAGTTATCGCGTGCAGTTCGGGTTGAAGCAAGGTCTCTCACTTCTGTTGCTGTTTTTTCTCCACTACCAGGTAAAAGATTGGAGACAGATGCTGAAGTCTCACCTAATGCTTCCTGCATAGCTGATACGAGGAATCTATAGGTTGAGGTAAATTCTTGTACACCTGTTGGATTAATGATGAGAGGTATCACATCAGTCTGAGGATTTTGCATGAGCCACTTCTTGCCTGGCCCAAACTCTAAGGTGTGCATTTGTACAGCGCCACCAGTTGAATTGATTTTCAGTGGAGCGTACAAGCTCATGTTAATTGCATCGAGGTATTGAGAAACAAGCCCGTTAATTGCCTTTTGGAGTCTCTCTACAGGTTCAATTTCAGAAAGACCATAGATATCTGTATCAATGGGGTAGTATTTTAGTTGAACGACGGGAATTTCATGATGATCATAGGGATTCGGAATGTCTCGTAAAACGGTCCCATGTTTAGGTGCAAACGTAATCCATCTGTTATCACGATATTCAGTCACAATTTCAAGTGTTTTAAACACTGCATCCGTACCTAAGGTATCTGTTAAGCCTTTAATCGCTAAGTCTTTATTCGTGTAATTGACCGCACGAGTATCTCCTCCTCGTTCAGAGGATAAGTCTTTTTGTTGTGCATTCATGAGTTGTTGTTCAAGAAGATCAAGATTCTTATAGATAGGCTTACTACGAGCTGCATCATTCGTGTTCTTGAGGTCCGTCCACGTGACATAATCTCTATACTGAAACCAGTTCTTGATTGTTGAATATGCTGGATTTGGTAAACAATCACGAGGATTTAATGGTTTAAAGTCGGGTCCATCAAACCACACAATAGATTTGCCTTTGTCATCTTTTCCCGACACTGCTTTTTTTTGATATTTCCATTTCACTAAAGCAAATGAACCACCATACTTTCTTGCGTTCAGATCCATCATGATCCATTTTTGTAACATGGACTCGTTATCAGCTCGAGTATTATCGTCCCACTGGAAATTGAGAAGTTCATTACAGATATGTGCTTTAATTACATCTGAGCCCTCACGAGGGATCATACGACCTCTAGGTTTTTGAGCGAATGTACGTGCAGCCTTTTCATACAATGCAGTGAATACACGAGGATCAGTGACTAAAGCTTTATATGGCCAAGAGTTTTCATCAATATAGTTACGAAAGAGAATATCTTTTTTATCCCAATCTTTCATTCGAATGCGTAAGTCATGCTCAGAGGTCTGATAATGACGATAGACTTCATGAAAGAGCGCTCGCTCTTCTTCAGTTCCACTGATAGATTGCATATCTAAAGACATAAAGAGACGCAAAAAAAGACCACTACAGATTCTGTAATGGCCTTTACTTTCTTAGTTTCAGGCGTGATGTAAGAACTTTATAACACTATTCTTACGTTTCATCAATAATGTGTTTATGTGCTGGTTGATTAATCGTAATGCTCTCTTCTCCTTTGACTGCTGTTACCACATGAGCCTGCATAAAGATTTGAACTTTCCCATACCCCGATCCGTACGAGAGATTTGCAACGCTTCGAATAATCCCTGGAAGTATTAATGGGTTCATTCCTGTTTCATGAAGTGCTGTACGGATAAGATATAGATCCGGATCAAGGTGCTGCAACACAGTTAAATACTGCTCAGAGTTTTGTTTTTCCATATCGATCATGAAAAGCTCCAGTTCTTCGTACTAATATCGTCTAAACTTTCTTTAAATGTTTGTTGAGGTTTGAGAGAATCAAATGCGTACCGCGTCGCATCTAAGAAATGATTGAATATTCCAATAGGTATATTGATAATCTTTCCGTCTTTATCTGTTTCCCAGAGGTAATTACGATACTCTTTAATACCGTTAGTACTTCTTTGCGTAATACTGATACGCTGATCTTGTACAAATTGGATCCCTTGTGTGACAGAATCCCGGCCTTTTATTGTTGGGATGATGTTCACTCCATACGATTTAATCTCATCGATTGATTTTGGTTCCGCTGAATCAGCAATGACTAACGCTTGAGGAAGATTCAATAAAATATCAGCAATCTGTTTATTTGATAAACCCTTTTGATAGGCCTTCTCATCGAGGATGTACGATCCATTATAGTAATAGATAGCAACGATCACAGTAGGATCATTACTGTATCCAAAGTCTAAACCATACCGTTCTAAGCGTGCTTCATGAGGAATATCTGAAATGATTTGCCAGTCTTTATATACTCGTCCCTCAGCTTCTCCGAGTTGCCCTAAACCATAAACGAGCCAAAAGTTCTTATTATTCTTCTTTGATTCAATGGATTCTACAATTGCGGGATCTAGTGCCTCATTATCTTTATACGTCAGCGTAATGAAATCATGATCAGATTGTTTCAACTCAGTGTAATACCAAAATTCAGAAACAGGATTAAAGTCTATCCAAATGACTTTCTTTGTACGAATTTCTAGTTGGACATATGTTTCATACGAAATATTATTTGCTTCATTAATGAAAAGAATGTCACGTCGAGGGCCTCTGACCTTATCTGGCTGATCAGCAGAAAAGAATTCTATTCTTGTTCCAGTTTCAAATTCATAGGTAAAATTTGTTCTATTCCAGGCAGATTCTCTGAAGTACCCTTGTTCCTTTAAGATGTTGACGAAGTCACGAATAGCTCCACGTTTCAAATGAGGAAGAGTTTCAGAAACAACTGAAATGAGTTCATTCTTTGAAGATTGAGCGTAATCAATAAGCCAGATGAGAATAGAAATTGTCTTCGAAGCCGATGTACCACCTGCAACAACGCGTATGCGCTTCTTCAGCGCAAACACTTTATGTGTGGCTGTTGTCTGTAGATACAGATTTTCCCCCAAATATTGGCAGGCCGGCAGTTGTAATATCTAATCGATCAACATCCACTTCTAATTGAAGTTCCTTCATGAGTTTCTCAGGATCACCTATGGCCTTTCTTTTCTTCATAACACTTTTTACTGCTTCTCTATATGCTGCTTGAGCTTCAGGTCTTTTTTTCCAGTCACTAATTGAATCAATATTCACATTACAGGCTTTTGCAAGATTTGTACTTCTCCATAACCCAAGCGAAATGAACTCCAACATGAGATAATACTCAGTAAGTTTTAAAACTTGAGGAAGCTTCTCGGATTTATCGGACTGTTTTTTTGTCATAACTCTACTTCTGCAATAATGCCTTTCAGTGTATAGATTCTATCAATTTCACCATTTTGTAGATCCTTCTCAGTTATTTGAGTCACTGTAACGTCAATTTTAACACGTAATTCTTGTCCCATGAATAGTTCATCCTCTATTGGGATCAAAGACGAAGATACACGAAGCAGATGTTCATTTACTTGCATTAAGTACTTTCTCTAAATTCATAAGAAATCTAAATACCCATGTTTCCCTATTTTACTAAATCCATTGCACGAGTCTAAGTGTAAGTCTTTCTTTTCTTTATTTGTCTGCTCTCTTCTTTGTTCTAACTTCTCT
>ENA-OFCD01000432-OFCD01000432.1-metagenomes-genome-assembly--contig:-NODE-432-length-26806-cov-4.225898_pt1 | contig 26806 bp, 28 predicted proteins | sample MGYA00153392_OFCD01 | MGnify analysis MGYA00153392
TGCCCGCGGTCGAGGTAAGCCTCTCGACGACATCGTGTTGCTCAGCGCGCTCCTTCGGGAGCCGCTCCTCGAAGCCACCGCGGGCGCGCGAGACGTCAGTCGCGCATCGGGAGACTTTCTCCAAGGCATCATCGACGACATCGCCATGCCGCGTCGAATCGCGGACGGCGTCCAGAAAATCCACATGGTGATCGCGCGCTCCAAAGGACCCAAGCTCGAGCGCGCGCTTCAGTCGCCCATGGGCAAGCTCGTCCAAGACGTCATCGCACTGGGCTGACAAACCAAAAAGGACCAGAGCCGCGGCCCTGGTCCTTTCTGTTCGTTCGCTGTCCCGTTCGTTCGGGGCTCAGTGGAAGATGTCGGGCACTAGGCTCTTGTCTTCCAAGTAGGCCTTCGCCTTGTGGTTCTCGCCGTCCTTGAGCGCCTTGAATGCCGTCGTGTACTTCGCCTGCGGATCGTCGAGCAAGTAGGTGTGGATGAAATCCATGACCTGCAACAGCTTCGCATTGGTGGTAAAGTCGAGCTTCAGCCAGTTGAGCATCGCGCCACCCCATGCGGGGCTGTGCACGCGACGCAAACGTGAGCGCCACTTCATCGAGAAGGTCGCGTTGTTGAGGTTGTCCGCCGCGCTGCTGTTGCAATCGAAGTCGTCCCACGCGCAGTCTTTGTTCAAGTAGAACTCGGCCGCCGAGTAGTAGACGTTCTTGCCTTCGGTATAGAGATCCCGCGAGTTTTGGCTCTCCTTGTAGCTGACGGCCTTGCCGCCACCTTTGCCCTGAGTGAACCCGACACGATGCTCGGAGTCATTGAGCTCTTTGCGGTTGAACGGAAGCACGACGCCCCAAACCTGCATCCAATCGTTTCCGTTTTGGGCGTACTCCACCATGACCTTCGGGCCGCCGGTCTTCTCGCTGTTCCAGAACGGATTGCCCTTGTAATCGAAGGCATATGGCGGAACGCGTTCTTGGAGGTCGTACCAGAAGTTTCCGAATGGGAAGATGGGTATTGAGAGGTAGTAGAGCAAGTCGGAGGCCGTCTTGAAGAGAGGCACACCCTCCGAATCATTGGCGCAGTACCAACTCTCGATACTGTTCGCGAGCTTCTTGATCAGCCAATTGAAGACTTGTCCGATGATCGGCATGTTCGCCAAAAAGGTCATCTTCGACATCAGCCACTTCGGCGCGTATGCGGCGTCTCGGTAACAGAGGTAGCCCATTCGCATCGTGCCCACGGGCAGACCGAGACGCGGGTCCCCGCTGGGTTGGAGCCAGTCCATACTGCGCTGAGCCTCCGAGAGGCTGTAGCCATCCCCCGCGCTTGTGGGCATCATCGACGGGCTAATCGCGGTGCCATATTTGTGCTGCGCGTTGGCATCCGTGTGATCCGTGTAGCCGTCGTACGCCACGTACGTGCCCATGACGGCACCCACGACCGGAGCGAGCTTGGCGACCTGCACCTGCAGCTTGGCGCCCCAGTAGTTCACGGGCCCGAGGATATTCTGTTCGTATTTGTTGATGAGATGCCCCGGGCTCGCGCTCGGGCAGCTCCCAAGGTCGTCAGCGAGCGGATCATGGATCGCCTGCAATATGCCGGCAGCGTCGCAGAACTCGTTGTTCCCAATGTCTTCTGCCGTTGCCCCTCCGGTGAAGAATGCCAGCACGAGCTCTATCAATTTCTTGATGTCGTCTCGAACCTGGCAGCTGTTCTCCAAATTCGGCCAAGGGTCGAAGACGATTTGTGCGAAGAAGCACCAGTCGTCGGTTCGGCCGGTCAGCAGCAGCAAGAAGTCCGTCAGGTTGTAGACGATGGCAGCCAGCAGATAGATGGCCACGAGAATGCTCATCACGATGTTGATGAACGCGATGATGTTCATTCCGTGCGCGTGAATCGCGGCGGAAGAGAAGGCGATGCTATCGGCAGCCTCCTGCGAGCGATCGCGCCAAATCAGCGAGTCGCCGAGCCCGATCATGTACCACATGAGCGCGATCATGGCGCAGGCCATGAAAATCCCAATGACCATAATCGCGCCGCGATTGTCGTCTTTGTGCGGCAGGATTGTGGGGTGGGTAAGCGTCATGGGTCGAGTCTCCTAATGAAGAACTACTTGTGCCGAATTACGCTGACAATATAGGTAAACTCAGTGGCGGTAACGATCCCGTCCTCGGTGGCTTGGCTCGCTCTAAAGCGCATTTGGTCTGCCCACCCAGAGGGCGGCGGCCTGGGCGTCTTGCCCTGAGCCTTGGCCGCGGCCGCCTCGAGGTTGGACATCAACTTCTCGAAGTATGGCCTGAACTCGGTCGACGACATCGGGAACTTCGGGTCCTTGCCCGCCGGCACGGGGTCCGCGGAAGACACTGACACTTGCGCCACGAGGCCAAGCCCGCACAAGAACATGGCGGCGCGTCGGACCGAGGTTGTGTGTCGTGAGCCCATCAATCGCGATCTCCGTTACTACCGAGGGGGCCGAAGCACTCGTTCGAACTCCGCTTGTGTGACGACGCCATCTTCCATGGCGACGCTCGCGTCGAAGCGCATCTTGTCTTCCCAGCCCGAAGGCACAGTCTTTCCCTGACGGGCCGCTTCCGCCGCGCCTCGTTGATAGTAGCTAATGCATCGGTCCAAGATCGGACGAAAGTCCTTCGACTGCATCGGAAAGTGAACCGTCTTGTCGACGAAGGGTGGACGCGGGTCCGCCTGAACGGTCCCGGCCACGAGGGCCACTGCAAGCGCAATCGCCTTAGTGCATCGCATCGGGCACCAACGAAGCAGGCTCGAGGTAGTTCTTGGCATTGTGCTTGTTGCCGTCTTGGAGTGCCTTGTACGCGGTCGTGTACTTGGCTTGCGGGTCGTCCAACAGGTAGTCGTGGATGAAGTCCATCGCCTTGAGGATCCTCGCGTTGTTGAGGATGCCTGTCGGGATGCCCGTCTTATTCCGAATCCACTTCAGCATCTCGTCACCCCATGCGGGGCTGTGCACCCGGCGAAGGCGCGAACGCCACTTCATCGAGAAGGTGGCGTTGTAGAGCTGCTCGCTGTCGTCGTTGCAGTCGAAGTCCGCCCACGCGCAGTCCTTGTTCAAATAGAACTCGGCCGTGGCGTAGTATGCATTCTTGCCCTCGGTATAGAGGTCTCGCGAGTTCTGGCTCTCAGTGTAGGAGACGGACTTGCCGCCGCCGGTGCCGCGCGTGAAGCCGACGCGATGCTCGGAGTTGTTGTCCTCGTTGCGATTGAGCGGAATGACGATGCCAAACGTCTGCATCCAGTCGTTGCCGTTCTGCGCGAACTCGACCATCACCTTGGGACCGCCGGTCTTGGGGTCATTCCAGAAGGGGTTACCCTTGTAGTCGAATGAATAGGGCGGGTCTCGTTGCTCCAGGTCCCATAGCCAGTTCGCCCAGTAGAGGGGGCTTGGGGAGTTCGTCGCACTCCTCAGGAACCCGTGCGAGTCATTGGTGCAATACCAACCCTCGACGGCGGACGCGACCTTCCCGCCGAGCCACTTGAGGATCTTGTCGACGAACGGAATTCCGTTCAACGAGTTACCGATCCAAGAGAACAGATACTTGCCGTTGCGATAGCAGAGCCACCCCATTCGCATTTCACCCACGGGTAGACCCATTCGAGGGTCGCCGCTCGAGGGCTTCAGCCAATCGATGCTGCGCTGCGCGTCGGAGATGTTGTAGCCGTCTACGTCCGAGGCCTTCATCATTCCAGGTGAGAGAGCCGTGCCAAAGCGGTGGAACTTGAAGATGTCGGAGTCCGTCCGATCCGTGTACTCATAGCCCACGTAAGAGGACATCGCCGCCCCCACCCAAGGAGTCAGGTTCGCGATCTTCGTCTGCAGCCAGGCGGCCCAATAGTTGACCGGCCCGAGGATTTTGTCCTCGTAATTTTTAATCATGTGCGATGGCTGGCCGCTAGCAGAAGGACCAAGGTCGTCCGCGAGCCAATCGTGGAAGGGTTGCAACGCCTTCGCGGCGTCGCAGAACTCGGAGTTCGAGATGTCCTCCGCGGTGGCACCGCCCGTGAAAATGGCGAGGACCGCCTCGATGATGTCCTTGATTTGGTCTCGGATATCGCAGCTGTTGTCCCCGAGCGTGTACCAGTGGCTGTCGTCGTTTCGCCCGGTGATGCAGAGCAGAAAATCCATGAGATTATAGATAATCGCCGCGAGCATGTAGAGCGCTACGAGGGCGCTCATCACGATGTTGAGGAACGCGATGATGTTCATGCCGTGCGCGTGAATCGCGGCAGACGAGAAGGCCATCGAGTCCGCGGCCTCCTGCGAGCGGTCGCGCCAAATCAGCGCGTCTCCGAGGCCGATCATGTACCACATGAGCGCGATCATCGCGCACGCCATGAAGATGCCGATGACCATGATTGCGCCGCGATTGTCGTCTTTCCGCGGCAGGATTGTCTTTGTGGTCATCGTCGTCTCTCCTAGGAACTACCAATTGTGGCTAATCACGCGGGCGCGCAGGTCATTCGGCGTCCAAGACGTAATCGCACTCTTCTTGAGTGACCCAACCGTCCTCTATTACAGAGCTGGCTCTGACGCGCATGCGCTGACCAATGCCAGGGGCCTCGCTCTCCGCAATGTGCCCAATCTCGTCGATCACCCTGTTGATGAAGGGGCGGAACTCCGCCGACGACATCGGGAATTTGTGGGGCTGATCCGGGTCGCTCTTCTTCTCCGACTTCGGGTCCACTTGCTTCGGCGCCGCGCTCGCGGCAGGAGCGAGCAGCGCGAGGCCGACGATGATCGCGAAGAGCTTAGTGGAACGCATCGGGCACCAGAGAGGAGGCCTCGATGTAGCTCTTGGCTTTGTGCTTGTTGCCGTCTTGGAGCGCTTTATAGGCCGTCGTGTACTTGGCTTGCGGATCATCCAAGAGAGAGTTGTGAATCCAGTCCCTCGCCTTGATGAGACGAGCGTTGTTGAAGATTCCGGTCGGGATGCCCGTCTTCTTCTGGATCCAGTTGAGCATCTCGTCGCCCCACGCGGGGCTGTGAACGCGGCGCAAGCGAGCTCGCCATTTCATGCTGAACGTGGCGTTGTTGAGGTGACAGTGGTCGTCGGTGCGTCCCGTGAATGTCAGGAGGAAGTCGAGGATGTTGTAGACGATCGCCGCGAGCAAGTAGATCGCGGCCAGGATCGACATGACGATGTTGATGAACGCGATGATGTTCATTCCGTGCGCGTGAATCGCCGCAGAAGAGAAGGCCATCGAGTCCGTCGCTTCCTGCGAACGGTCGCGCCAAATCAGCGCATCCCCCAGCCCGATCCTGTACCACATCAGCCCAATCATGGCGCACGCCATGATTGGGCTGATGACCATGATTGCACCGCGGTCATCATTCTTGACCGACGACATCGGAGTGAGGGTGGCGCTTGTCACAGCGCCGCGGCCTTCGCGACCGGAGCTTTCTCGAGCTTCCCGACAGTAGCGACGATCACCATGGTCTTGTTGGCATGATCGTCATGACCGGCTTGGAACACCATCTGCTCGCCGCTGTCGTGATTCATATACCAGTGGGTAGTGTCAGCGTCTGTGCCGACTTGGTCGACCGTGACCATCTCCCAGCCGAGCTTCTCCATTTTTGAGTCATAAGCTGCGAGCTGATCCTTCGGCGCGTCGTCGGTCTGATAGAACCGCGCCGCATATTGATTGTTCGCCGCTTCCGCGGTGAACATACGCATGGTGTGGTCCGGACGCGGGACGTTGTTTGCGTCACTGCCGGGGGCGTCGACCTTGAGCTCGCCGTCCTTCGGCATTACCGCATAGAAGTTGAATTTCCCCTCAGTCCAGACGGTGCGAATGCTCGTCGTGCCGCTCTTCGGGTTCTTCTGCGCATAGACGTAGCGGAGATTGCCTATGTTGGAGAGGTCGCCGGTGTTGGTGAACGCCGTGATTGCGTCTTTCCAACCGAGCTTGCCCTCTTGGCCAGCCATGCAGATGACCGTACCTTGATCGTGCGCTTCCTCGCGCTGCGTCGTCAGGGTCTTGGTGTCCTTCTTCTCAAGTCCCTTGGTCGGCGTCCGCTTCTCGACGACGTCCTTAAGGAGGTCCTTCATCGCACCTGGGTGCGAGTCACAGTTCGCTTGAAACCGGTCCAACACCTGACTGACCGTCTCGTCCGACGTGGCCGTCGACATGTAGATCGACTGATTGTTGATCCGAATCTCCTCGGTCTCACCCATCAGGTCAGTGAGTTCTTGGAGGTCCGCGCCGACCTTCAAGCCTTGCTCCCTGAAGTCTGCGGCCGCGTTGTGCGCGGTGTAGAGGCCCACACCTCCGCAAACGACCATCCCATAGGCCATCACTCGCGCAGTCCCATAGATCTTGCGAAGGATGGGACCTTGATACTTGGTCCGGCTCAGAACAAAAAGTGCGACGAGCATGTTCGATTCTCCAAAGTCTATTGCGGACTAGAGGCTGGGAGGTGCGGAGTGAGACTCCTCGCCGTTGGGCGGGGAGCCCGGTGCGCACACGACCTTGGACTTCGAGGTGACGTGGGTGGGGAGGAGCTTGAACACGCCGCCGTTGGCTCCGCTGGTGGCGTTGTTGATCTCTTCCTTGTCGCCCTTGGTGTGATCCGGCGGCCGATAGTCGTAGTCGGCTTCGCACCACGTGTTCGCGATGAAGGAGAGATTGGGCCAGCCTGGCGGCTTCGCGGGTAGCGTTGCCTTTCCCGTGTTGCCTGGCTCACCGTCCGTCGGCATGTCCGTGGTCATCGGCATCTGCCCGACGCCCGAAGTTATGGTGTTGGCGTTTCCAGATTGCGTCGGATCGGGTTGTAATCCCATCGCCTGGCAATCGTTTACTGCCATATAAAACGCTTGGTAGCGCGTCTCCTGATTGCACAGGATCTTGTATTGATACATTCCGGAGAGCTGCATCATGAGCAGCCAGAACATCGTGAAGATAGGTGCGAGGACTCCGGCCTCCACCATCGCAGCTCCACGCTCTCGAAGTCTGACCCCAATTCCACGAGCCATCGGTTCCTCCGGCTATTGCAGCTTGTAGATCGCGCCCTGATGCCCCATACGGGCCATAGTTTTTATTGTCCTCTTCTTGGAGAAGCCGCACACCAGACTACCCGCAAGCGGGACACGGCAGTGGTAGTCAGCCTCCACCTTCGCCTCATCGGTGCCACTGACCAACGATTGGGGGGCGCAGGTTACTTTCACGTTGCTCAACAAGACTGCGTTCTTCGAGCCAATCTTGTTGTTGCCCGTCCAAACGTTCAATGCGGTCTCGCCGGCTTTTTGAATGTCAGTCGCCGGGTCTCCGTCGACCTTGTCGATGCCTTGATTCTGTGGCGTCTGGATGACCGAACAGGCCCGCGCTGAGACGCTAGCTGCGTGTTGCATCGCCATCTTGGCCATGCCGTATCGAGACATCTCTATCAGGACGAGGAAGATCGTGATGATGGGCATGAACGCGATGATGAACTCCACCATCACCGCTCCCTTTTTGTTGCGCCACAAGCTCATCAAGGCCTCCAATAGGTGTATGCCACGAGCGCGGTACCAATAAATATTGCCGGTCCGAACCGGAACCACGTCAACAGCGTGGGCTCGACCTTGCGCCGCCGCTTCTTCGGTAAAAGCGGGTTGATTGCGAGCAGCGCAGTGTTCTTCAGAGTGCGAAACAGCTTGCCTTCGTAGGCTAGTCTTGCGGGTGCGAGCAGCCCTGCTGCGAAAAACGAATATACCTCTGCTTCGAAACCCAGAGTCCGCATCCCCGGCCAGTGCAAAATGGCTCCAAGGGCGGCGAGCAACTTCACGTCACCCCCGCCAATCGCGTCTTGCCGATAGAGGATTAGCGGAACGACTGCACATCCAAGTGCACTGAGGAAGGAAAAGCCGAACTCGCCGAGCGGGGAGGGTTGATCTCTCACAATCGCGTAGACCAAGTGAGCCGTAGCTCCGGCACCGATTCCACCCAGCGTAAGCCACTGAGGTATTTCCCCAGTGCGAATATCCACGACAGCGGCAATCAGAGCGATGGCAACTGCAGCGACGAGAAACCCCAACATGCGATGACTATATCACGCTCGGATGAGATGAGGTTTCTCGTCGCTCTCCTGGCTCTTTTTGCTCAGAACGCCGAGGTTGCGCTGCCGGCCGCTGTGCTGACCGCCTTGCCGAGGTTCCTGAAGCCGACGTAGGCGAGGACGAGGATTAGGGCGAGCATGAGGGCGTACTCGACCATGGTCGCGCCCTTGTTGTCGTTGACGAGCTTGCTGAACTTGTTTTGCTTGACGATCTTCATGATGAGGCTCCTTGGATTGACGTGAGTCTGTTGTGTAACGAACGGCCCTGAACGGCTCAGGGCGCGGGAGCTAATACTTCTGCGCGAGTGCTGATGTACGACTGATGGAGGTTCATACCGCCGTAGATGATGGCGACTGCGCCTGGCATCGCAACGAATGCGAGGAGGAAGGCGTACTCGACCATCACTGCACCGCGGTTGCGGGATCTTCGTTTAGCGAGCGCCCTCATTCACCGCCTCCTTGAGATCTCTCTATCCACGAGACATGCCATGTCTTGGGCGGTGCTCACTTTCGCCGGGCGCGACGGAAATTCAATGACTTAGACGCGAGGATTGCATGAACCTCTGGGCTCGCGGGATGTCGCGAGGTGGATCATTGCTACTCCATGCGTGGATCCAACTGGATCCTGAGGGAAGGTGCGAGGAGCACGGCGCGCGCGTCATTCCCACGACTTGCCGGCGCGTCTGCAGTGAGCGACGAGGCCGCTTGGCGTCGTGAACGGAGGTGAGCAAGCCTTCGCTTGGCAAACCCAAGCCGCAACTCCACCACGAGAGGTCTTCCCGTCGATTAATCGAGTGACAACGGCAATCGAGGTGGCGCGCGAGCGATCCACCTGGGCAATGAGTGAGTGAACCAGGGGCTCGGCTCCCAGGAGACGACGCCACGGACGAAGCTCCTCCAACGAATCGCCGAGGATGACCACCTCGGTGAAGCCGCGAGCGAGCGTGTCGACCGCGAGCACCGAGCTCGCGTGCCCAAAAGGGTCCTCGGCGGACTTGCCCCAGCGGCTGATCTCCTGCTCGGCGATCGCGAGCGAGGCGTCGTCTGCCATGGTGCCGAGCCTCAGGAAGAGGAGAGAGGCGCTGGCGGCCCCTGAGGGCATCGAGTGATCGAAGGAGTCTTTGGATCGGACGATGAGCGGCTCGCCATCGATGTGCGCGAGGAAGAAGCCTCCTGCGGCGTGATCGCGAAACCGACGGTCGATGGCCGCCGCGAGGGCCCGCGCTTTGGCGACGAGCTCGGGCTCTCCGCACGCCTCGTACAGATCGAGCGCCGCATTGCCAAGGTAGGCGTAGTCTTCGAGGAAGCCCGCCCCCACGACGTCTGCGTCCTTGATGTAGCGCGCGAGTCGGGCCCCGTCGTTCGTAGTCGTCGCCAGCGACCACAGTCGTTCGAAGGCTCCGAGCGCGACCTCGAGCCATCCCGGCTCGTCTAGCGCTGACGACGCGTCTGCGAGCGCACAGATCATGAGCGCGTTCAGCGACACCATCACCTTTTCGTCGCGAAACGGCTTGGCGCGTTTTGATCGGAGAGCGAACAGCGTCGTCCGCGACCTCTCGATCGACGCGTGCGCATCGGGCGGACTGCAGCCGTGCTCGGCCGCGAGCTCCTCGATCGTCATCCCGCGAGACAGCACCGAAGCGCCCCTGCGCTCGTTCCCCGGCTCTGCGAAATTGCCGGCCTTGGTCACACCCCAGAACGCGCACGCGAGGGGGCCGTCGTCGCCGAGCGCGGACGCGAGTTCTTGCGCGGTCCAGGCGAAGAACTTCCCCTCCTCTCCTTCGCTGTCCGCGTCTTGCGCAGAGAAGAACAACCCATCGTCGCGCGTCATCTCGCGAGAGAGCCACGTGACGATGTCTCGTGCGGTCTGGGCGTACGCTTGGTCGGAAAAGACTCGAAAGCCGTTGGCGTAGAGCCGCAGCAAGAGTGCGTTGTCGTAGAGCATCTTCTCGAAGTGCGGAACGAGCCAACGCTCGTCGGTGGAGTATCGATGGAAGCCGCCACCGAGCTGATCGTGAATGCCTCCCGCTTGCATCGCATCGAGGGCGTGTTTCACGCGGTTCTTCGCGGCGAGATCGCCAGACGTGAGCGCGTGCGTGAGCAGCACGTCGAGCGCCATCGTGCTTGGGAACTTGGGGCGCGACCCAAAGCCCCCGTGCTGGTCGTCGAATCGCTTGCCGAGCTTCTCCGCCGCGCGCGCGAGGTGCGCTGTCGTGATGGCTTCACTAGCGACCGCGGCGTCGCTCCCGATTTGCTCGATCGCGCTCACGAGCTCACTCGCCTGATCTCGAACCTCGTCCCTACGGTCGCGGTACGCGTCTGCGATGGCGACGAGCACTTGCGAGAAGCTCGGCATGCCGTACTTCGGCGTCGGCGGGTAGTACGTGCCTCCGAAGAACGGGCGCTGGTCTGGCGTGAGGAACACCGTGAGCGGCCAGCCGCCGTTGCGTCCCATGAGCTGCACGACGAGCTGGTAGATGTGATCGAGATCGGGCCGCTCCTCGCGATCGACCTTGATGTTCACGAAGCGAGCGTTCATGAGCGCGGCCGTGGCTTCGTCCTCGAAGCTCTCGCGCTCCATCACGTGACACCAGTGGCACGCCGAGTAGCCGATGGAGAGCAGGATCGGCTTGTCCTCCGACTTCGCGCGCGCGAGCGCCTCGGGGCCCCACGCGAACCAGTCGACGGGGTTGTTTGCATGTTGCAACAAATACGGAGACGTCTCTTCGGCTAGGCGATTGCGTTGCATCGCCCGTGAGCTTACGCCATGCTTGCTCGTGCGATGAGCGACGCGGTAGCCAAGGCGAAGGCGACGCTTTTGGAAGGAGTGGGCGCCGAGGTCGCGGCGAGCTTCCCCGGCATCACGCGCCTCGGCGGGCAGATCGTCGCGGCGCTGTATTTGGCCGACGAGCCGCGCTCGATGGACGAGCTCTCGGCCGAGCTCGGGCGATCGAAGAGCAACGTGTTCTCCAACCTGCGCGCGCTCGACGCGGCGGGAATCGTGGAGAGACAGCGCGTCGCCGGGGCGAGGCACGATGTCTTTGCGCTCCGCGGAAAGTACCCCGACGTGATCATCGGCGCCTACATCGCTCGGCTGCGAAGGGTGATCGCGGACAAGCGCTCGCTCTCGCGTCGTGCGCTCGAGATGCTCGGCGGTGCGCGCGGCAAGGACGCTGACGTCTTGCGCGAGAGGCTCCACACGCTCTCGCGCAAGTACGATCTGTTCGGCGCCGTGTTCGATCAGCTCGTGCCCGCGAGCGATGGACCCGTGGATCTCGAGGCGCTGCTTTCCAAGGTGCCGCGCAAGCTGATCGGCGCGATCGGCGCGCTCACCAAGCGCGCCTTGACTACGCTGCGGTGATCTCGACGCGCAGCAGCTTGCGGCCGATGAAGATGTAGTCGCCGTGCGCGAGTTCGCGCTCGTTCTTAAGGCGAACGTACGTGCCGTTGCGGCTTCCGAGATCCGTGAGCATCAGCTTGCCGCCGCTCTCCTCGATCTTGCAGTGCGACGCGCTCATGTAGAGGTCACTCGGGAAGTTGAGATCGCCGCCCTCGCGACCGATCTGCAGACCGACGCTGCGTGCGACGACGATCATCCCCTCGGCGCCGCCTTGCAACAGCTGGATGATTCGGAATGTCGAGTGGTGCTTCGGCGACGAGTAGAAGTACGTGCCGTCTGGCGCCGGTGCGTCGTTGATCTTCGGCGCAAGCTCTACGCGGAACAGCTGCTCGCCCGAGAGGAACGCCTCTCCCGGATCGACCTCGACGGTGCCGCGAACCCGCAAGAACACGCCGTTCAGCGAGCCCTCGTCTCGAACGACGAGCTTGCCGTTCCGGTAGAAGAGGTTGGCGTGCTTGGGTGAGACGAACGCGTCATCGAGCGCGAGCTGCCCATTGCGACCGACGATGTGCTGCTCGGCGTTGAGCTGATAGCTGAGCCCCTCGATGCCTTCACCGCGAATGAGGATCAGCTTCGCCTTGCCTGGCACTTGGAGCTGCCCGAAGAACTGAGTACGCGCGTTCAAGATTTCGGGGGGGACCGCGGCGCCGCAGCGACCGCAGAACTTGTGTCCCATGGGCACGGCGGTCGAGCACGAGCGGCATACGTAGTTCTTCGCTTGATCCATAAGCTCCTCCAAAGTGAGCGCTTCGGCCGGGCCCGACGATACATTAGCCCCCGGAGATTGCGCGCTTTCCGCGCCTGAGGGCTTTCCCTGCGATTGCATCCCCGCGCCTGGGGTCATCCGCCGCGGCTGCAGCTTCTGATCGAAGATGGCCGCTCCGGTGCGCGGCGGCGGCGTGCGGTCTACCTTCTGCGGCGTGAGCGTCATCGAGAGGTCGTGCCCGCAAGTGACACAGGCCGCGTCGAGCGGCTGGCCAGCGCGCATGGGGCTGAACGTGTCGCAGCCCCCACACACGATGCCGACCTCGACGTCCATTTCGCGAACAGACTCTATCACCAGATGAGCGAAAATCTGTGGTTCTCCTGGGAGCTCCACAAGCGAAACAAGACGTGCTGGCAGGTGTTCACCGAGAGTTGCCCAAAATCGCGCGAATCCAGGTGCATCGGGCGGTTGTCGCTGATCAGGAAAACCTTGTTGGCATCCACGACCGTGTGCGTGTCTTTCTCGGCGGTCTCTCCGCGCAAGACTTGGTGAGTGGTCGCGCCGAGCTCCTCGTTCGAGCAATCGAGTTCGACGTCTTGTTGTGAGACTGGGCTTCGCACGGTCATCTTCGGTGGGTCGCAGCGGGTGGGCGCCAACGGGTTGCGATTGTCCACGCGCACTTGCCCCTTCTGAATGTCCACGGTCTCCCCCATGCGCGCGACGACTCGCGCGAGCACGAAGAGGCCGGGCGCGTCGGGGTCGGCGCATCGGACGACCCACCCGACCTGAGCGTCGTTGTGTCGAGAGAGGATCAAGTAGTCGTCCGCGAAGATGTTCGGCTGCACCGACGTCAGGAGCTGGGGGTCCGTGGAGGGCACCGCCCACGGCTCCATGATCGTCAGGTAGAGGAGTCCCCACACGCCGCCGCCGATGAGCAGCACCCAGAACAGGATTCGCGTGAGGACTTTCATCGAGCGCGCTGTGTCCACTCTACGCGAGCCACACCACACACGCGAGCAGAAGCTCGATCGGATGGCACTCGATCGCTGTTGTTGTGTACTGTTCCGAAGATCAAGAGGGCGCGGATGAAGAGATCTGTAAACGACGAGGGACTGAGGGCAAAGTGGCTCGCGGCTGCGTCGATTCCGCTCTGCGCTTATGGCGCTGCCGTCGGATGCTCAGCGACGGGCACGAGCGGTCTCGTGGTCGCGCCAATGACTTTGGCCTCCGTCGCGGAAGTGAAGCCAGACGCAGGCCCCGACGCGACGTCCTTGGCACTTCGTCAACTCCCCGAGGAGCCACACCAACCACCGAACAACACCGGATGCACGCGCGACGTGAGCTGCACGGACCCGGAGGGCGCGGCGCTCGCTTGGCCTTTCCCGTCGCCGTTCGAGCGATGCAAGCCCGTACTCGAGAAGGGCGAGCAGAAGTTCAGTGTCGCGGAGACCAAGTCCCAGCGCGAGCAACAAGGCAGCGAAGACACGTGCTGCTACGTCACCTTCAACGGCTGCTCGCGCCGCGCTCACGGCTACACTGACCGCGGGCACGGCGTTCTGGGCCGCCCACTGATCGATGAGTCTGGCGCGATGAAGCTCGCGGACGCCATCGCGGGTCACGGTTGGACCCGCCAACCCACGTCGATCACACCCGAGCTCGAGCGCGCCAAGCGTTGGGTGCGCGCGGGCTTGATGGAGCACGCCTCGGTCGCTTCGTTCGCTCGCTTCGGTTTGTCGTTGATGGCCGCGGGCGCTCCATCGGGGCTCATCGTAGGCGCGCATCGGGCAGCGCTCGAGGAGATCACGCACGCGGAGCTGTCGTTTGATCTCGCCGTTCGATTCGGTCACGCGGCCGTCGCGCCGGGTCCGCTCGACGTCATGGGCGCGCCAACCTCGTCTTTGCGAGAGCTCGTTCGAGAGACGCTCGCGCTCGGATGCGTGAACGAGGCGATCGCCGCGGCCATCGCGTCAGAGGCAACCACCGTCACCACCGACGACGAAGAGCGCCACGCTTTGGCGATCATCGCGCGGGACGAAGCCTCACACGCCGCGCTCGCGTACCGCACGATCGCGTGGGCGCGCTCGATCGACGACGCACTCGTTCGAGACGAAGTGCGCGCATCACTCGACGCGCTCGACGCGATGGCCCCAAGCACCGAGGACGTCGTCCTCGATCGAGAGACGCTCGCGCGAGTGACCGAGAGCGTGCTGACACACGCCGTTCGACCCTGCCTGCTCGCTCTGCTGGCCTAAAGCGCTTCTGCCATCGCGAGTGCCGCGCGGTGATAGTTCCGCGCGCGGAGCGTGTAGGGACCGTCCGGGTGGGCCTCGAGCCACTGATCGAACGCTTGCGCAGACACGCGATAGTGACCCGCACGATACTCGCCGATGCCCTTTGCGTACGCGGCTGGATATGCCGAATCGATCTTCGCGAGCTTGTCGATCTTGTCCGCGCGCCACTGCTCGGTCGCCATGCGCTGACCTTCGGCGAGTGCGTCGCAGTCGGCCTGCGAGCGCGCGGTCCGTCGCGCGGACTCGATGGTGAAGCGCTGCGTCTCCGGCGCGTGCGGGTGCGAAAGATAAAACGTGTAGAGCTCACGCAGCTCGTCGATCGTGGGTGCGAGCTCGGGCAGTTTTTCGAGTCCGGCGGTCCCGTTCCACTTGAGCTTGTACGCGACGCGGAGCACGTGCTCGTCCATCGCGAGCTGATGACCGTCGAGCCAGCCCACCACGCGCATGCGCGTCAAGAACGACCCCGCGAGCGCGTCGAGCTCGGCCGTGACCTCACCGGTTCGATCGAACCGCCCGACCTCGTCCAGAAAACGCGAGAGCTGCACTGCGCGCAAAGCCACCATCGCCGGAGCGCCGTCCCTCCGCATCGCATCGGCGACACGCGCGTCGATGGCCGCTCGCGCATCCGTGAAGGGAGCGTCTGGGTCGTCCTTGGCTTCGTAGGTGTTGAACGCACGCATGGCCTCTCCCGCCGCGCGCGAATCGGGCGAGAGGTGCGCCGTCGCTGAACGCTCCGAGAGAGACTGGTCGGCCGCTTCGGTACGCGCCAGCGCCGCGGCATCGACCGTAGGGAGCGGCACGTCGCCAGGCGGTGTCGCTCGAGGCAACATCAAGCCACCGAGCAAGAGGCCGACCGCAACAGGAATCAACGCCAGAGCGGACGGCACGGACCTCTGCTTGTCATGATCTCCTGACGACATTTATTTCTCCAGCGTATCATCAGGTGGCGCCCGCGGATGGTAGCTGATAGGTTTGCGCGCTCATCTGTTGGAGGAATTCCAAGTTGGTCGACCAGCGACGATACGGACGCGCCCCATTCCGCGAAACAGTGGTCTTCGTCGTCAAAGGGCGTGAAGACCGCTCTACCGGCACGACACGAGATTTGGGAATCGGCGGGGTTTACGTAGAGACCGCGACACCGGCCGCGTTCGGCGCGGAGCTCCTCGTGCACATTCACCTCCCGGGCGAGGCGTCGTCGTACGCATTGCCGGGTGTCGTTCGCTGGGTTCGCGCGGACGGCATGGGCGTGCAATTTGGCATGCTTGGCGCGAAAGAGACCTACGCGATCACCGAGATCGTCAAGGTAGCCCGGGACTGAACCGCGCGCGCATGCGACGCATCGTGCGAGGCGATTGTCTGCGTGTGCTCCCCAAGCTGCCGCGCGAGTTCGCGCGTCTGATGGTGATCGACCCTCCGTTCAACTCGGGTCACGTGCAGAAGCGCGCGCGCATCAAGGTCATGCGCGATGAGCAGGGTGCCCGAAAGGGATTCGGCGGACACGCCTATCGGACGACGCGCGTGCGCAGCGCGGGCTACGACGACGTCTACGAAGACTACTTGGGATTCTTGATGCCTCGTATAGAGGCCGCGCTCGGTTGCCTCACCTCCGACGCGTCGATCTTCGTGCACCTCGACGCCCGTGAGGTCCACTACGTGAAGGTCGCGCTCGACGGGCTCTTGGGTCGCAATTCATTCAAGAACGAGATCATCTGGTCGTACGATTATGGCGGGAGGCCCAAGAACGCATGGCCGCGAAAGCACGACACCATCCTTTGGTATGCACGCGATCCCGATCGCTATCACTTCGACTATGACGCCATTGATCGCATTGCGTACATGGCGCCCGGCCTCGTCGGCCCAGAGAAAGCCGCACGCGGCAAGACCCCGACGGACGTTTGGTGGCACACCATCGTCCCGACGAACGGTCGCGAGAAGACCGGATACCCAACGCAGAAGCCCCTCGGGATCGTGCGCCGTATCGTGCGAGTGCACAGCGCGCCCGGCGACGTCGTGCTCGACTGCTTCGCGGGGAGCGGCACGACAGGAGTCGCCGCCGCCGAGCTAGGTCGAGGCTTCTGTTTGATCGACAAGAGCACTGCCGCGATTCGCGTGATGAACAAGCGTCTAGCGCAGTTCGATCCAGCGTCGGCTGCTAAGACGCCGTGGACCGATCCACTGTCATCTTCATGAATGGGATCGACGAACTTGGCGATGGTCTCGGTCGTTGGGCCGAACGGGTTCACGATCGTGTGGCAACCGACGACCTCCTGCACGGGCGCCGACTCGGTCGTCACCCGGCGGACATCGGGGCCGAAGCCCGACGACCGGTACCCACGACGTCATTTCGCGCGGCATCCTGGTTCCCAACACGGGTTGGTGGGGCGTCGACAAGAAGGCGCCGAACATGCGTGACTCGGTCCACCTCGGGTTCTGCGAACCGAAATGATCGTCAGTCCATAAAAGCGTCAGCAGAGTCTGCGAGCGGCCAGATCTTGCCCGGGTTGCGCGTCACTCACTTCTGAGTTACCAAGCGCACGTCCACGACGTACGTGGGCCCTTCTCGGTCCTCTCGAGGTCTCATGCCGTCGCTTGCCAATCTCGCTGCCGCGCTATTTTTCGCCACTGCCTCGTGCTCGTCGCCCACGCCCGGCTTCGATTCGGAGGGCCAAGACCGACTCACGGGCGTCACCGGCAGCGAGCGCCCGATCACGTTCGCCTCGTACGTCTACGCGGCGCCGTCTGCGAGCGACCAAGACATCGCGGCCGCGATCGCTCGGCAGGTCAAGACGGCGTTGGGCGCGCTTCGCACTCCCAAGGTCTCGCTCGACGATCGCAACGCACTTCACAACGTCGACGCGAGCCAGTGGAAGCGTACGACGCTCTCGGTCGTCGACCCGTCGAATGTGAACGCGACGGCCACCAAGATCGTCCGCGTCGACTTCACGTACGTCGACCGCGCCGTCGTCACCAACAACCTCAAGAACGCGAGCACTGTCTCCTTCACGATGCTCGGCGGCGACTACACGCTACACGCCGACGCACTGAAGCAGAATTGCTCGGACGACACGACCACCGCCGCAGACTCGCTCTGGTATCACTTCGATCCCTCGAGCGCTAATTGCCAATCGCTGATTGGCAACGAGCTGAACGCCATCACCACCGAGCGGGCCCAACAGAAGCAAGACCCGGCGAAAGTAGGCCCCAAAGAGGTCGCGCGCTGGTTCGTCCCGACTACGGCGAAGCTCGGGCCCATCAAAGCCCTACTGACCGACTATTCACCCGAGTACGATCGCCTCTATGGCATTGGCACGGACAAGTCGCAGCTCGTCGTCTACGCGTTCTTCGGGGTGGACGCGGACGAGACCAACCCGGACGACCCGCTCGCGCAAGAGTACATTCGCTTCCTGCGAACGCTGCTGATCGACCAGCCCAACTTCAAAGTCACCAACACCAACCCCTTCGCGATGTTGATGGACGTCTGGGTGGACGGACAGAAGCTCACCGCGCCGGACTACGCCACGATGTTCGGCTGGTTGCTCGACAAAACGGGTTATCCGCAGTCGGTGGGTCACGACGCCGGCAAGATCGCTCAGCTCCGCAGAGGCGCACTGGCAAACCTCGCCGAGCGCTGGATTTATTGGGACATGCCGCTCACTGTGAGCGACGCGAACCACGCGGCCAAGGCGATGACCGTGCAAGTGCGCTCGTACTTCGGATACGAGGACGGCTCACAGGACGCGCGCCAACACGCCCAATGGCGCTATTTGGAGGCCTTCTGGCACGGCGACGTGTTCCTCTACAACGGACACTCGCACTTCGGTCATGGTCCGCTCGAGCCGACGCTCTATGGCCCGCAGAACTTCAATGACCGGTATCAAATCATGATGGTCAATAGCTGTATCTCCTTCAACTACTATCATGAGGATTTCTTCGGCTACAAACCGGGCGGGACCAAGAACCTGGACATGATCGTCAATGGGCTACCGTCCTATGTTTGGGGCGGTGGCATCGTGACTGCCAAGTTGGTAACGGGCTTGGTGAGCGGCAAACAGCCCACGTACAAAGAGATCCTCGGCGGGATGGTGCTCGACACTCCTTGGGGCGAGCACGGCTACGATCCGATGCGCGTCGTCGACGGTGAGCTCGACAACGTATACAGCCGCACGAAAAGCCCGCTGACTCTCCGCTAAACCGGCGAAACATTCGTGAGACAGGCCTGACGACAATCGTTCGAAGCTGATAGCGTGCAGGGGTGCCTGTTCTCGTCGCACTCACGCCCGGAGCGCTCTTCGCGAAGGACTATCGCGTAGTCGGCAAGCTCTCCGAAGGCGGCATGGGCGCCGTCTACACGGTGGACCAAATCTCGACGGGCCGACAGCGCGCCCTCAAGCTGATGCACCCGGAGCTCGTCAGCGATCCCGGCCTGCGCGCGAAGTTCGAACAAGAGGCGCGCATCGGCGGCCGCATCGAGAGCGAGCACGTGGTCGAGGTCGTCGCCGCGGGAGTGGACGCGGAGACCCAGCTGCCGTTCTTGGTGATGGAGCTGCTGGCAGGTGAGGATCTCGCGCAGAGTCTCAAGCGGCGCGGCGCGATGAGCCCCGGTGAGGTCGCGCTCGTCTTTGATCCGCTCTGTCACGCCGTGGGCGCGGCGCACGCGGCCAACATCGTGCACCGAGACCTCAAGCCCGAGAATATCTTCCTCGCGCAGTCAAAGCGCAGCGGCGGAGCGTTCACGCTGAAGGTGCTCGACTTCGGGATCGCGAAGGTGCTGGAGGAGGCGCGCACGAGCGCGAACACTGGCGCCGTCGGCTCTCCGTATTGGATGGCGCCCGAGCAGACGGAGCGCAAGTCTGCAGTCACCGCGAGCGTCGACGTGTGGGCCTTGGGGCTCATCGCCTTTGCGTTGCTGACCGGCAAACCGTTTTGGAGATGTGCCAATGACGCGGACGGCACGATGACCAACTTTCTCCGCGAACTCGTCCTCGAGCCGATCCCAGTGGCGAGTGCGCGTGCAAAGGATCTCGGCGCGACCCACGAGCTCCCGGACGGATTCGACGCTTGGTTCGCGCGCTGCGTGAACCGCGAGGTGCCCGAGCGCTTCTCGAACGCGACGGTCGCTTGGGCGGCGCTCGCACCGATCCTGGGCGCGCCCGTGTCCGAGCGATCAGTTCCCGAGAACTTCAACGCGCCGTCGCCACGAAACGCGACGGGACCGTCCCACGTCGTATCGGTCTCGCAGCGCGAGGACGCGACCGGCGATCTCGGTGCCGCGCACACGATGCATCACTCCGCGCAGGAGGACGAAGAAGAGCCGCCCGTCATCGTTCATCGCTCCAACGCGGGAATCATCGCGGGAGGGGCGCTCGCCCTCGCGGCGCTCATCGGCGGCGCGATCTTTGTATTGCGCGCGTCGCCCGACAAACCCCTTCCCGTCCCCAATCCATCGGCCACTGTGACCCTGGTGACCAAGCGCTGCCCGGACGGAATGGCGAGCATTCCCGAAGCGGAGGTCACCATCGGCGCCGATGACGGTGAGTCCGACGAGCGCCCCACACACAAGATCACCCTCAATGCGTACTGTGTCGATCTCGGCGAGGTCACTGTCGCCAATTACGCTCAATGCTTCAAAGAGGGTGGCTGCACTGCGGGTGGCAAGACTGTCGAGTATCGCGGCATCGGTCCCGATGACCATGCGGTCTGGGATGGGTTCTGCAATACAGGCAAAGTCGAGCGCAATACTCACCCGCAGAACTGCGTCAATTGGGAGCAAGCCGCCTCGTTCTGCAAGTGGGCAGAGAAGCGCTTGCCGACTGAAGAAGAGTGGGAATACGCGGCACGCGGCAGCGACGGACGCAAATATCCCTGGGGCAATGACGCCCCCTCGCAGAGCCTCTTGAACGCGTGCGGTCCCGAGTGCGTCGCCAAGGGGTCCCTGTTCGGACAGCCGTGGCAAGCGCTCTACCCGTCGACGGACGGCTTCGAGTCCACGGCGCCATCGCGCTCGTTCGAGGCAGGAAAGAGCCCTTTCGGAGTGTACGATCTCGAGGGCAACGTCTCGGAGTGGACGGCAAGCGCGGGCTGCCCGTACCCCGGCACCAACTGCCAGAGCGAGAGCCGCACGACCCGCGGTGCCTCGTGGACCGCGGGCGACGCTCGCGACGTCCGCGCGTCGGCGCGCAAGAAGGTCTCCCCCGCGGGGCGCTCGGCCGAAATCGGATTTCGCTGCGCCAAGTGACTGACTGATGCTCTTTACTTCATACCAGTTCGTCGTCTTCATGATGTTTCTGGCGTTGCCGCTGCGCTACGCAGTGCCTACCAGGTTCGTGCCAGTGACGCTGCTCGTATTGAGCTATGCGTTTTATCTGTTTTGGAGCGTGCCCTATACGGTGTTGCTCGCGGCAATGACGCTGGCCTCTTATGGCATCGCGAAGCTGCTCGCTAGACCGGGCGCGAGCAAGAAGACGATCCTGGCGTTGGGCGTCACTGGGCTGCTCGTTCTGCTCTCCTATTTCAAGTATTCGAACTTCGTATTGGCGCAATTGCACGTCGACAAGAGGCTCGACGTCGTACTGCCGCTCGGCATCTCGTTCTTCGTCTTCGAGATGATCAGCTACCTGGTGGACGTCTATCGTGGCACTCCGCCCGCGAAGAGCCTGCTTCAGTACTTCGTCTATATCGCCTATTTTCCGCACCTCATCGCGGGCCCGATCGTTCGAGCGAACGAGCTATTGCCGCAGCTCGAGCGGCCTCGCAAGTTCGACGGCGCAATGGCGGCAGAGGGTGTCTTCATCGCGCTCGTGGGCTTCGTCAAGAAGATGGTCTTCGCAGACAACCTCGGGCTGTTCGCAGACGCGGTCTTCAAAGACCCCACGAATCAGCCGACGTTCGCCATCTGGCTAGGCGTACTCGCGTACACCGGACAAATATTCTGCGACTTCTCCGGATACACGGATATCGCGCGCGGCGCCTCGCTCGCGATGGGCATCGAGCTCCCCGACAACTTCGACTATCCGTACAACTCGACCTCAATCACCGAATTCTGGCGGCGGTGGCACATGACGCTCTCGCGCTGGTTGCGCGACTATTTGTACATCAGTCTAGGCGGCAATCGCCACGGCAAGATTGCCACTTATCGGAACCTCTTTTTGACGATGTTGCTCGGCGGTCTCTGGCACGGCGCGAGCTGGACGTTCGTGGCTTGGGGCGCGTGGCACGGTGTCTTGCTCGCGCTGCACAAGCTGCTCGTGGACGTCACCAAGAACAACAAGGCCTTCCTCTGGCTCCGCCTAAACCCGCTTTACCGTGCGGTGTCGTGGTTGACGACGTTCTTCGTCGTGGTGCTCGGCTGGGTCCTGTTCCGCGCGCAGAAGTTCGACGCGGCCGAGGTCGTGCTGAGGGGCATGTTCAAGTGGGTGCCCTTCGTGCCGACGCAAGCGAGCAACGAGCTCATCTTCACCGGCCGCGCGCTCATCGTGCTGGCGCTCGTCCACGTGCTCGGCGGCGCGCGTGTGGGCTTGCGTGCTCACCGCGCGATGCCTCCCGCCGCCCGCGGCATACTGTGGGCCTCCATGATCGCTATTTGCTATCTGTTCGCAGTCGGCTCCCCCGTGTTCATCTACTTCCAATTCTAGACCGGTGTCATCCTGAGTACTTATCGACACCCGTGTCATCCTGAGGGCCGAAGGACCGAAGAACTTCCCGAGAATCTTTAGTACCTAGAACGGTAGTTGCAGTCGGGGAATCCTTCGTCACTGAGTCGGGGGACGCTCCTCGGGATGACAAGAGTAAAACAATGACCGAAGACGAAGAACAGCAGACCAAGAAGGAGGGGTATCGGGAGTTCTTGACCTCGTGGCTGTGCTTGCTCGTGGTCTTGTCGATCGCAGACGGCATCTTCCGAGACTCACGATTTTCCAAGCGCATAGACGACGGTAACTGGATCCCCACCAAGCGCAGAGAGCTCTTCAAGTCGGCCGCGGACGTAGTGGTGGTCGGCAGCTCCGTCATCGCCGAGGGGATGACGCCTGGGGTAGTCTCCTTGCGCGTGAAGGAGAAGACCGGCAAGACGCTAAGGGTCTTCAACTTCGGTGTCTCTGCGGGCAGCTACGCGGGGGACTTCTTGATCGCGGACTCCGTGCTGCAAATACCGGCAGAGACGCGCCCTCGATATTTCATCATCTCCATGAGCCCGATGGAGTTCAGCTGCTGCCCGCAAGTGGAGGTGCCGTCGCACACCAAGTGGGCTGGCGCTATTCGCTTCCACGAGTTGCCTGGTCTGTTGTGGAACGCCCCTACGTTCGAGGAGTTCTCCAATACGGTATTGATGGGTAGCTTCAGAATGCTTGCCGTGCGACCCGCAGTCTTGGAGTCCGTGTTCGAGCTCAAACAGCCCTGGGACGGTGCGACTTGGCCTCTAGACGGCGGCGGAGGCACGATCCCTCAGGTGGATCCCGCGACGCAGAACGATCGCGCAACGCACCGCGCGGAGAGCTTCAAGCCGTACATGCTGAAGCCGAAGACGGTGGATCACTCGGTTGGGCCGAGCTACTTGCGCGCGCTCGTGAAGAGGCTCGCGGCGGGCGGAGTGCACACGGCTTTCATTGGCGCCCCTCAGGCCCCGCAGCTCGACGTCCTCGACGGCCCGGACTCCATCTTTCCCGAGTACGAGGAGCTCGTCATCGCGCTCGCCAAGGAGCTGGACGTGCCGTACGTCAGCTTCCGCCACATGCCAGACATCGGCGCCACGGACTTCGCAGACGGCGATCACCTCTGCAGCACGGGCTCGGTGAAATTCTCGAACCGCCTCGCCGACGAAGTGCTCGTTCCCATGATGAGCAGAGCGGGAGATCAATGAGCGTAGTCGCCGACAGAGCGATGACGATTGCTCTGTTGGGTTGACGCGCGCGGTCACGTCGGCGATATCGCTGCGATGCCGCTCACCGGACAAGCCACACGATCACTGCGCGCGATGGCGCATGCGCTCAAGCCCGTCGTGCAAGTCGGCAAACAAGGCGCCACCGAGACGGTAGGCGCGGCGGTCGCGCGCGCGCTGCTCGATCACGAGCTCATCAAGGTGAAGGTGCTCTCGGAGTCTCCCGCGTCTCCCGACGACGTCGGCGCCGCTCTCGCCGAGCTGACCTCGTCGGAGCTGGTGCAGCGAATCGGACGGATTGTCGTCTTGTACAAACCGCATCCGAACAAGCACAAGATCGCCATCCCGAAGGGCTACACCGCGCCTCCGAAGCGCAAGGCAGAGCCGAAACAAGAGCCGACAGACGAGGCGTCAGTCGAGAGCGAGTAGAACGTCCGCCTTGACGCGGGAGCACAGGCCCCGCATCTTGCGGTTACTTCAACCCATCTTTGGGCCCCATTTCGGGGGCGACCGGTTTCGACGGAGATTTTCGGTTCATTTGTTGCGTGCCGTGGCCCACAGGCCCACGTAAAAACCCGTGGAACCCATAATTGCGAACGATAACGCAATCGCTCTCGCGGCCTAAAAAGCCCTGAAGCCGTCCAACCCAGAGGCCTACCAGCACCTCGGGAAGGGCGTGACCAAGCTGGCAAGCTAACTGTCGGGTTACCGGGCAGAAGGCGAGATCAAACAGGTGACTAGCCTGAGGGAGAGCTTGCTGAATGGCGCGAGCTTGGGCGATATAAATATTCAGCTACGCACGTAGAGACGATGTTCAGTGATTTTCGGACTGGGGTTCGATTCCCCACGCCTCCACCACTTTCGCGGCTGCTTTCTCGATAGATCGGCGCTTCGCTGGGCCGAACGTTGGGCCAAACTGGGTCAGCCGGTAGCATTGGGAACGTTCGGCCGCGTAGTTTCGGCCGGTCTTCGGCTTCTTTCACGTAGCCGCTAGTGGTCTTGGGATCGTCGCGGCCCGCGCGGCGCTGCAAGGTCTGCAAACTCACGCCCTCGATCGCGGCCCAGGTGATGCCGGTGTCACGCCACGAACGGAAGCCGATCGGCATATGCGTCGAGGTGTTGTCCAAGAGTCGCGGGTGATTGACGCCCGCGAGCGCCAGGTGTGAGCGCAATAGCTCGGCTATGCGGTGGACGCTGACTTGCTCGAAGATTGGGACCACCTTCGCGTCGAGCGCCTTGCCGTCGATCATGCGGGTCAGCATCGGCAACAGTCCCGGATGAATCGGCACTTCGCGGATCCCGTTTTCGGTCTTTGGCGCTTTCGCGTTCTCGTCGTCCCAGTCCCAGGCACGCGACACCGCGACCACTTCGCCGTCTAGGTCGACGTCTCGCACGCGCAACTCGTAAAGCTCGCCAGGTCGCAAATATAGGTAACAGGCCAGGGCATAGAGCTCGCGCCATGCGGCCGGGATATCTACACACGAGACGAGCTGTAAAAACTCGTTCGGATAGATCCACGCCTTGCGCCTGGACGCTCCATTGGTTGGTGCGAGCACATTGAAACAGGGATTGTCTTCGCGCACGCGAAGGCCACTCGCGCGCTTCGCTTGGCATGCTGATTTGAAAGCCGTCGTCACTACCGCCCAAATGTTCTGAGCCGATTTCGGCATAAGGCGATCGGGGCCCCTGCCCTGCGCATGGAACGCAGCCACGGCAGCGTCGAGGCCATCGCGCACTACTTCGATATCGTCGCGCGTGATCGTGACCATTGGCTTCTTGCCAAGGTGCGGCGATATCCATTTGGCCCAATTGCTCTTGCTGTGAGTGTGCGCGCTCGTCGCGACTAGCCCAATGCGCGAGACCATGAACCGCGCGTGCCAGGTGTCGGCGGTCTCGCCCTCGAACGCTTCGCCAGCGTTCGCCGCTGCGCCCTTCGCGGCTTCTCGCTTCTTCGCCAGTAGTAGGCCGTGTGCGTCCTCCTGAGCTTGGATGCTGGCCACGAAGGCGCGTGACTGGCCTTCGTTCAAGCCGTGCGGCACGTCGAACCGCTCCGACTTCGCGCCGTCCGCCAAGCGCACGCGATAGCGGTACCGTGGCGAGCCATCGGCGTGTGCGCCGTGCGTCTCGAGTGTGCCTGTTCGCTTGCGGCCGGTCTTCTGACTTCCTACGCTTGCCATGTTCGATCTCCTCATCAGGTCGAGCCACACCGCGGGACGCGTCCAACGTCGCCGCGGTCTTTTCGTCTAGCCCCGCTTCTTTGGCTTTTCTCCGAGTAGCAAGGTCGGCTGCGCCTCGATGGCGTCGAGGCCGATCAAGAGCGCCGCACGAGCGATTGCGTTGCCCGAAAGGATCGGGAAGCGCGTGGCGAGTGTTTTGATCCGGTCGGAGTCTTTGGCCGTGACTCGCACGCCAAGCTGCACGCTAAGGTTCTCGTCGTCGTCTCGTTTGGGTCGTGCCATCGCTTCCACGCTCTCTCCTCTCTTCGTCTTCGTCTAGGGCCTTGCTCAATCGCTCGCGCGGTCCCGCTCGGGTGAGCGCAGGAAAGCGCGCCACGATGGCGTCGAGCGTCGCCAGCGCCCGCCGAACGCGCGACCGGTCGATCACGCGGCGACCTTCGCGAGCATCCTCGCGACTTGGGTTTGCGCGAAGGGTCGACCGACGCGAGACACGAGGCCACGCGCAGCGAGTTCGCCCACGATCGCGCGATGCGAGAGGCCAGCGGCGCAAAGCTCGCGTACGACGACGAGCACCGCTTGCTCGCTCTCGACGGCGACGAGCTTGTTACCCTCGCGCGTGAAACCATAAGGGACCTGGCCCACGACTTCGCCCCGCGCCGACTTTGCCGCGAGCGCCGCCTTCGTGCGATCTCGAATCAAGCCCCGCTCGTAGGCCGCTGCGCCGTCGATCACGGTGCGCATGAACGCGTTCGCGGCTCCGTCGCCGTTCGCGGTCCCGTCCGCGCTCACGAGGCGCGCGCCCGCTTTCGAGGCCGCACCTTCGACGCTAGCGGCGATCACGACGTCGCGCGCGATGCGGTCGCGCTTCGCGACGACGAGCACACCCGCGCCATGCTCGCGAAGGCTCGCCAGCGCCGCGCACAAGCCCGCACGCGCTTCGATGGCGCTACCGCCGCTAACGCCCGCGTCGACGTGCCACGCGGCGACCTGGACCCCAGCGTGTGCGGCCCACGCCTCGATCGCCGCGCGCTGCGCCTCGGGTCCTAGTTTCTGGTCTTCGGTCGAGACGCGAAGGTAGGCGACGGCGACGAGAGGGTTACCAGTGCGGGCTCGCTTGCTCATGAGGTGAATATGTTACCGTTGGTAACGCTTTGCAACCAAATATGAACACACACCGTCCGGTTTGTGTTCAGGCGGTCGGCAGGTTGCACGAAACTCCGCACACGTTCGGCCGCGCGATCCTCGATCTTGACGGGCGTTTTGCTGCGCTTCGTACTGGCGGGTTGCATGGGCTCTTGCAC
>ENA-OFCD01000433-OFCD01000433.1-metagenomes-genome-assembly--contig:-NODE-433-length-26781-cov-12.838322_pt1 | contig 26781 bp, 29 predicted proteins | sample MGYA00153392_OFCD01 | MGnify analysis MGYA00153392
TACCGGCCCCTGCTTGACGTGGTGCTGCGCTGGCCGCGCGCCACCATCGCCATCGCGTTAGTCATGCTGGCCGCGACAGCCTGGCCGATGTTGCGTATTGGCGGCGAATTCATGCCGCCCCTTGATGAAGGTGATTTACTGTTTATGCCCACGGCCCTCCCCGGCCTGTCTGCGGGCAAGGCAGCCGAGTTGTTGCAACAGACCGACCGCCTGATCAAGACCGTGCCCGAGGTCGCGAGCGTCTACGGCAAGGCCGGCCGTGCCGAGACCGCCACCGACCCGGCGCCGATGGAGATGTTCGAGACCACGATCCAGTTCAAGCCACGCAACGAATGGCGCGCCGGCATGACACCCGACAAGCTGGTGGATGCCCTGGATCAGGCGGTCAAGGTGCCGGGTTTGTCCAATATCTGGGTGCCGCCGATCCGCAACCGCATCGACATGCTGGCCACCGGCATCAAGAGCCCCGTCGGCGTCAAGGTGGCCGGCACCGACCTGGCCGTGATCGACCGCGTGACCGGCGAGGTCGAGCGTGCACTGAAGGATGTGCCAGGCGTCAGCAGCGCGCTCGCCGAGCGGCTGACCGGCGGGCGTTATGTGGACGTGAACATCAACCGCGACGCCGCGGCGCGCTTCGGCATGAACATCGCCGATGTGCAGTCGGTCATCACCTCGGCGGTGGGTGGCGACAACATCGGTGAGACGGTCGAAGGCTTACAGCGCTTCCCGATCAATCTGCGCTACCCGCGCGAGATTCGGGATTCGCTGGAGAAGCTGCGCGTGCTGCCGATCGTCACCGAGAAGGGGGCGCGGCTGGTGCTGTCGGACGTGGCCGACATCCGCATAACGGACGGGCCACCGATGCTGCGCAGCGAGAACGCGCGGCTCTCGGGCTGGGTGTATGTCGACGTGCGAGGGCGCGACCTGCGCTCGGTCGTGACCGACATGCAGGCGGCGGTCGCTGCGAAGGTGGCACTGCCCGCCGGCTATGCGGTCGCGTGGTCGGGCCAGTTCGAGTACCTGGAGCGCGCGACCGAGCGGCTCAAGCTCGTCGTGCCGGTCACGCTCGCGCTGATCTTCGCGCTGCTGTACCTGCTGTTCCGATCGGTCGGCGACACCGCGCTCGTGATGGCCGCGGTGCCCTTCTCGCTCGTCGGCGGCTTCTGGTTGGTGTGGGTGCTCGGCCACTCGATATCGGTCGCCACGGCAGTCGGCTTCATCGCGCTCGCGGGCGTGGCCGCGGAGTTCGGCGTGGTGATGCTGATCTACTTGAAAAACGCCCATGCGCGCCGCCTTGCGGCCGGCGAGCCCGACGACGACGCGACGCTGCGATCCGCGATCCGCGAAGGTGCAGTGCTGCGCGTGCGGCCCAAGGCGATGACCGTCGCGGTCGTGATGGCCGGGCTGCTGCCGATCCTGTTGGGCACCGGCACGGGTTCGGAGGTGATGACCCGCATCGCCGCGCCGATGGTGGGCGGCATGGTCACCGCCCCACTGCTCAGCATGCTGGTGATCCCGGCGGCTTGGTACCTGACCCGGCGGCGCGCGATGCGCGGGGCGCCTCCGTTGACAGCCAGATGTTTGAGCCAACGGTGAACTGTCTACTTAATGAAGCACAGCATCGGTCAGGAGCTCGGTTGCCCATTGGTTAAGACTTTTTCCTGCAGCTTGGGCTGCAACCAATGCCGCGCCGTGAACCACCGGGGGCACGCTGAGCAACAGTTTGCCGGAGGCCGGCTTTTCGGGCTTGACACCTTGCTCCTTGCAGTCACGGATGAAGTCTTCGACTGCAGCATGAAACTCCGCATGAAGTTGATCTGCGGTTTCACCGTGGAAGCCGATGATCGTTCGGGTTCCCAAGACGCGCCCGACAAAAATGTTGTCTCGGTCGTCGAACTCGACGCGGGCGGCGTAGCCCTCGTGGGACATGGTGTTCATGGACGTGCATCTACGCGCTCAAGAAGGTCGCGTACCTCTTCAACCTGATATCGCTTTGCTTCTTTGCCGGGATGCGGACGGTGGCAGCGCCACCGTTCAGCACGCTGATGATCTCCGCGGCGCGATAGCTGATTCTGCGGCCCGCGGTGCGCGGGGTGCAGGCGCCGACAGTTTCTTGATTTGACTCGCTCTCCCCAAAGGGGCGAGGGAGCAAACTCGGATGCCGTCTCCCCAATGGAGCGAGGGAATAACGTCTCACACCCTCAACGCGCCAGCGCCCGCCGCGTGGCGTAGCTCGTCGCATCGACCAGCGCCACCAGCAGCAGCATCGCGACAAGCACCGTGGCCGTCTTGCCCATCTGGAACAGGCCCATGTGAAACGCCAGCAGTTGCCCGAGCCCGCCGGCGCCGACAACGCCGAGGATCGCGGCGGCGCGGATGTTGTTCTCCCATCGGTACAGCGTGTACGAGATCAACTGCGGCAGCACCTGCGGCAACGTCGCATACGCAAACACGCGCACCGCGCCGACGCCTTGTGTGCGCAGCGCCGCGGCCGGGCTTTGCGGTGCGTTTTCGATCGCCTCGGCGAACAGCCGGCCGAGCACGCCCGTGGTGTGCAGCGCGAGCGCCAGCGTGCCGGCGAACGGGCCGAGCCCCGCCGAGATCAACAGCAGCGCGGCCCACACCAGTTCGGGCACGGCGCGCAACGCGTTCAGCAGCAGGCGGGTGGGCGCGCGTGCGCGAGCCGCATCGCCCTCGTGCGTGCGGCTCGCGGGCAGCGCGAGCAGCAGGCCGCCTACGGCAGCGATCAGCGTGCCGAGGGCCGACATCGCGAGTGTTTCGATCGATGCGAAGGCGACCTTGCGAACAAACGCAGCCGACACGTCCGGCGGGAAAAATTCACCGACGAAGCGCGCCATGCTGCGCGCTGCGTCGAGCGACAGAAACGCACGCCATTGCAGGTCGAGGCTCCAGAAACTCGCGACCACCAGCACGACGAGACCGGCGCCGAACCAGCACGCCTTGCAGCGCGCGTCGAACAACGGTGGCGGCAACCGATGTGGTGCGTTAGCGGCGACTTCGATCCGATCAGGCTTCATGCCAGCGCCCGCCGCAGCCACGAACTCGCGCGATCGGCCAGCGCCACCAGCGCGACGAACACCAGCAGCATCGTCGCGACCTCGCCTCCGGCGAACATCTTGGTCGAGTTGTCGAGCTGCTGCCCGAGCCCGCCGGCGCCGACGAAACCGAGCACCACCGACGAGCGGATCGCGCACTCCCAGCGGTACACCGTGTACGAGGTGAGCTCGGCCGCGTTCTGCGGCAACAGCCCGTAAGCGAAGGCCTGCAGCCTGCCGCTCCCGTTGGCCAGCAGGTTGCGCGTGGCGGGCGTTTCGCCACTCTCCAGGATGTCGCCGTAGACCTTTCCGAGCATGCCGCCATAGGTCAACGCGATGGCGAGCACGCCGGCGGTCGGGCCGAGGCCGACGACGCGCACGAACACCAGCGCCCACACGAGTTCGGGGATGCTGCGGAGCAGCACCAGCGTCCATCGCAAGAACTGCCGCAGCACCGCGGGGCCGGGCGCCATGCGGCCCGACAGCGCCGAGACCGAGAGCACGCGCGTCGACATCAAGGTGGCCGGGATCGCGATCACCAGTGCGAGCGTGATGCCGGCCGTGGCGATCGCGACCGTGCGCCAGGTTTCTCGCGCGACCAGCCACAAGAACTCGCCGCCGACCGCGGGCGGAATGAACGCGGCAAGGAACTGCAAGGTCGGCCGGCGGCTCTCGGCACTGAAAAGCGCCCACGGCTTGAACTCGGTCGCGACCAACATCGGCCAGAGCAGCACCAGCGCCGCACCGATCCAGAACACGCGCCCGAGCCAGGCCGGGTCGCGGCGCGGCAGCGCGGCGCCGCTCATCGGCAGTGCATCACCACGGGTCGCGGGGCCGCGGCGCTCGATGCGTCAGACGCGTTGGATGCTTCGGTCGGCCCGCCCGGCGCGCCGTCGAGCTCGTCCTCGTGCTGCGCATACAGCCGCAGCAGGTGATCGCGGCTGACCTGCGCGGTGGGCAGGTCGAACGCGACCGTGCCCTCGCGCAGGCCGACGATGCGCTCGAAGTGCGCGAGCGCCGTGTCGACCTGGTGCATCGTCGTCAGCAAGGTAACGCCGCGTTCGCGTGCGATGGCGATCAACGCGGTGATCGCCTGTTCGGCGCGGGTCGGGTCGAGCGCCGACAGCGGCTCGTCGATCAGCCACAGCGTGGCCGGCGCGAGCAGCGCACGCGCGAGGCCGACGCGCTGGCGCTCTCCGCCCGAGAGCCGGTCGACGCGCGCGAACAGCTTGTCCGCGAGGTCGAAGCGATCGAGCGCGTCGTGCGCGCCGGCGATATCGACCGGGTAGAACAGCGAGCGCAGGCTGGTGGCCAAGCTCCACGAAGGCAACCGGCCTGCGAGTACCGCGGTGACCACACGTTGACGCGGCGGCAGCGGCGGCGTTTGCGGCGCCATGAACAGCCGCCCGCGCTGGCGTTGCAGTGCCGCCGTGCTTTGCGACCACGCATCGGTGCCGCCCAGCATCACCTCGCCGCTCGACGGCTTCAGCGCAGCGGCCGCGACCTGCAGCAGCGTGGTCTTGCCCGCGCCCGACGGCCCGATCACAGCGAGCCGCTCACCCGCTTGCACGCGCAGGCTCACGCCGCGCAGCGCGGTCGTGCCTTTGGCGGCAGCGGGGTGCCGCGCGTGCACGGCTTGCAGGTCGACGTTCACGGTCAGGGGTTCAGCAGATCGATCAGACCGCGCTCAGAGCAAGCCAGCGCTCTTCGCGGCGGCCTCGATGCCCTTGTAGTTCTCGGCCCGCGTCGGCACGAAGCGGGTCGCGCGTTGCAGCTCCAAGATTTCCTTGCCTTCGGGCGTGCCGCGGTCGAGCGCGAGGAAAGCCTGCGTGAGCTTGGTGCGCAGCGCTTCGGGCATCGCCGTGCTCACCGACCAGTTGTAGTCGTAGTACGGCGGGGTGGTGAAGATGACGCGGACCTTGTCGGTGTCGACCTTCTTGTCGGCGACGAATTTCTCCCACACCGAAATGTTCAGTGCGCCGGCCTGCACCTTACCGGCCGCGACCGCCGCGATGGTCGCGTCGTGCGCGCCGCTGTAGGCCACGCGCTTGAAATCCTTGTCGGGGTCGATGCCTGCGGCGAGCAGCACGCTGCGCGGCATCAGGTGGCCGCTGGTCGAACTTTGCGAGCCGAAGCTCACGTCTTTGCCTTTCAGGTCGGCGAGCGTCTTGATGGCCGGGTCGGCGGTGATGAAGACCGAGCGAAAGCGCTCGTCTTCTTCGCGCTGCACCAGCGGAATCACCTTGCCGCCCGATCGCACAGAGGCCTGCACGAACGTGAAGCCGCCAAACCAGGCGAGGTCGACCTTGCCGTTGACCAGCGTTTCGACCGAGGCGGCGTAGTCGGTCACGGGCGTGAACTCGACCTTCATGCCGAGCTTGGCTTCGAGGTACTTGACGAGCGGCGCCGCCTTGCGCGCGAGTTCGGTCGGTGATTCGTCGGGGATCGCGGTCACGCGCAGCACTTGCTGGGCATGACCTGCGGCGCCGAACGTCATCAGCAGGCCCGCGGCCAAGGTGCGAAGAAAACAGGTGCGGTTGAGTTGCAGCATGGCGGTCAGGTCGGTGGTGAGTTTGGGCAGGCGGGATTAAACCGCGGAAGGCACCGAGCCGTCCGCAGCAGTCGAATGGCCCTGCGCGAGCGCGCAGGAGCGAAAGCCCGCGAACACGTCGTCGCGGTCGGCGGGAAAGTAGTTGCGGTAGTGCGCGTGCTTCATGTGCGGCGCGGTCGCGAACGACGCGCCGCGCAGCACCGGGCGGCCGTCGAACCAGGGCTGCGAGTAGTCGCGGTACGCGTGGGCCGTGAAGCCGGCGTAGGGCGCGAACGGGCTGGCCGTCCACTCCCAGACCTCGCCCCAATCGAAGATTTCGCGCTGTGTCTCGGCGAGACGTGCAGCCGTCTCCCATTCGAATTCGGTCGGCAGGCGGCGGCCGGCCCAGCGGCACCAGGCTTCGGCTTCGTGGGCGCTGACGTGCATGACCGGGGCATCGAGGTCGAGTGCATGCCAGCGGCCGAATCGCTGCTGCCGCCAGCCGCTCGCGGTGTGCCGCAGGTGTTGCGGATGGCAGCGAACCGGGTCGCGTGAGTCATTGATCCAGGCCCACCCGTCAGCGGACCAGAGCGTTTCGGTCTCGTAGCCGCCAGCCTCGACAAAGGGCAGGAACCGCTGCCACGTGAGCGGCGCGCGGTCGATCGTGAACGCTTCGACGAAACGCTCGCTCGCCTGCAATTCGTTGTCGAACGCGAAGCCCGATGTGCCCGAGCCGATTTGGCTCAGACCGGCCGGCACGTGCCACTCGCCGTGCGCTGCCGACGCACTCGGCCCGTCGCCCGGCATCGCCGCGCCGAGGTCGATGCCGAGCCGCTGCGCCATGAAACACCAGGCCTCGCGGTGCATGTCTTCATGAAACAGCACGAGGCGAAAGAAGTACAGCGCGTCGTCGGTCGGCGCGCTGTCGCGGAGCGACTGCAGCGTCGACGCGCGCACTTGCGCCAGGTAGGCACGCGTGGCGTCGGCGGTCGGCAGATCGAGTTGCCAGCGCTGCGCGTGCGGCACGTTCGAAGAGTCGTAGAGCGCGTCGGCGTCCGACCGCACGGAGGCGCTGCGCGCAGCATGCGGATCGCAGCGCACGCCACGCACGCGCTCAGGGTTGCGTGCGAGCCAATGCTCTTCGAACCAGCCGATGTGGCCGAGTTCCCAGAGCGGCAGGTTCAGCACCGAATCGAACGTGATCCGCAGGCCGCCCTCGCCGAGCGCGCGCTCGAAGCCATCGAACAGCGCCAGCAGCCTGTGCCGGCCCGACACGAGCGCGGCTTCGAGCTCGGTCGGGCCGGCGTGGCGCATGCGCTCGGCGCGCAGCGAACCTCGCGTTGTGTCAGCGCCGTCCGCCGGTATAACCACTGCCATGTCTCGCCCCTCGATTTGCATCGTTACCCCGGCTCTCGCCGCCGCCAACAACGGCAACTGGCAGACCGCCAGCCGATGGGCGCGGATGCTGCGCGCTGATTATCGAGTGACGCTGCTCGACCGCTGGCAAGGCGAGCCCGCCGACCTGATGATCGCGCTGCATGCGCGCCGCTCGGCGGCCTCGATCGCGCGTTGGTCGCAGGCGCGGCCCGGCGCGCCGTTGGTCGTGGCGCTGACCGGCACCGACCTGTACCGCGACATCCTGGTCGACGCCGACGCACAGCGCTCGCTGGCCCTGGCCGACCGGCTCATCGTGCTCCACGAACGCGCGGTCGACGACTTGCCCGCGCAGCACCGCGCCAAGGCCGTCGCGTGTTTTCAGTCGACGACCCCGCGCGCGCCGCTCGCGAAAACCACGCGGCTGTTGCGCGTGGTGATGGTTGGGCACCTGCGCGAAGAGAAGGCGCCGCAAACGTACTTCGATGCGGCGCGCCGGCTCGGCGGCCGCCACGACATCCGGCTCGACCACATCGGCGCCGCGCTCGACCCCGCGTTCGGCGCCGAAGCGCAAGCACTGCAGCGCGCCTGCCCCGGCTACCGCTGGCTCGGCGCCCTGCCGCACGAGGCGACGCGCCGGCACATTCAGCGCGCGCATGCGCTGGTGCACACCAGCCGCATTGAAGGCGGCGCGCATGTGGTGATGGAGGCGATTTGCAGCGGCACGCCGGTGCTGGCCACACGCATCGCCGGCAACATCGGCATGCTGGGCGCGCACTACGCCGGCTGCTTCGCACCGGGCGACGCCGAAGCCCTCGCGACCCTGCTCGAACGCTGCCGCGACCAGCCGGCGATACTCGGCGCCCTGCGCGAGCAATGCGCAGCGCGCGCGCCGCTGTTCGAGCCCGCTCGCGAGCGGGCCGGTTTGCGCTCGCTGCTCGACACGCTTTTGAAACATCCGTTGGAGAAGCCCCGATGAACCCGAACACCCCGCCCGGCCCGCGCCTGACTTCGCTCTCTCACGGTGGCGGCTGCGGCTGCAAGATCGCACCGGGTGTGCTCAGCGAGATTCTGAAAAACACCAACCGCATGCCGATGCCGCCGGAGTTGCTGGTCGGCATCGAGACCGCCGACGACGCGGCCGTCTACCAGTTGACCGACGAGATCGCGCTGATCGCGACCACCGATTTCTTCATGCCGATCGTCGACGATCCGTTCGACTTCGGCCGCATCGCCGCGGCGAACGCGATCAGCGATGTCTACGCGATGGGCGGCAAGCCGATCATGGCGCTGGCGCTCGTCGGCATGCCGATCAACGTGCTCTCGACCGAGGTCATCGGCAAGATCCTCGAAGGCGGCGAATCGGTCTGCCGCGCCGCGGGCATCCCGATCGCGGGCGGCCACACGATCGATTCGGTCGAGCCGATCTACGGGCTGGTGGCGATCGGCGTGGTGCACCCGAAACGCGTCAAGCGCAACGCCGATGCACGCGTCGGCGATCGCCTGATTCTGGGCAAGCCGATCGGCGTGGGCGTTCTTTCTGCGGCGCTGAAAAAAGAAGTTTTGTCGGCCGAAGGCTACGCACAAATGATCGCGATCACGACCCAGCTCAACACGCCGGGGCCCGACCTCGCAGCGCTGGACGGCGTGCATGCGCTGACCGACGTGACCGGCTTCGGCTTGGCCGGCCACGCGCTCGAACTCGCGCGCGGCGCGAAGGCCGTGGTCGCGCTCGACTGGGCGCGCGTGCCGCTGCTTGCCGGCGTGCGCGCGCTCGCCACCCAAGGCATGGTCACCGGTGCATCCGATCGCAATTGGGACGGCTACGGCGCCGAGGTGCAGCTGCCCGACGGTTTCTCGGCCGTCGACCGCGCGCTGCTGACCGACCCGCAGACCAGCGGCGGTTTGCTGGTGTCGTGCAGTGCCGATGCTGTCGCCGATGTGCTGGCGGTGTTTCGCCGCCACGGCTTCGATGGCGCGGCCGAAATCGGCGAGATCGTGGCCGAATCGACGCGCGGTGCGCGATTGCTGCTGAGGTAGCCGGCGCCAAACACAGCGTCTCCGGCGCTCAGTGCGGGTGCCGGTGGTGCGCGTCGGGAAAATGATCGTGCCGATGCGTCATCGGCGTGTGCCGGTGAAGATGTGAATGCCGCGCCGCGGCCATGCCGGGCGGGTGGTCGTGCACGTGGTGCATGTCGCCCGCGTCATGCGCGTGCTCATGGTCGTGCGCCATCGGCTCGTGTACGTGCTCGTGCCCATGCTGCTCGCTCAAGTGCAGCCACACGCCGAGCGCCATCAGGGCGCCCGCGACCAACAACTTCGGGTCGACGCTCTCGCCGAGCCATGTCACCGAAAGCAGCGCACCGAAGAACGGCGCCACCGAAAAGTACGCGCCGGTGCGCGCCGTGCCGAGGTGACGCAGGGCCACGACGAACAGCGTCAGGCTGATGCCGTAGGCGAGCAGGCCGAGCGCCATCGCCTCGGCCACCAACGGCCACGCTGGCAAGGCGCTGCCGATCGCCAGCGCCAGCAGCAGGTTCACCGCACCCGCGGCAAGCCCCTTGACCGAGGCGATCCACATCGCGTCGCTGAGCGCGACCTTGCGCGTCAGGTTGTTGTCGATGCCCCAGGCGAGGCATGCCCCGAGCACCGCGAGCGCCGGCCAGGCATCGCCGATGCGCGCCTCGCCCGGCCAACCGAGCACGACGGCCCCCGCGACGATGGCCAGCATGCCGAGCGCGATGCGCCGATCGAAGTTTTCGCGAAACGCGAACCAGGCGAGCAACGCCGTGAACACGCCTTCGGCATTGAGCAGCAACGAAGCGCCCGACGCCGGCATGCGGGTCAGCCCGAACATCAGCAGCACCGGCGCGACCACGCCACCCGCAAGCACCGCGCCAGCGAGCCAGCGCCACTGACCCGGCGGCAACCGAACCGGCTCGGCACGCCGCAACCGGCGCAGCAACGCCAGGCCGAGGCCCGAGCCGAGGTACAGCAGCGCGGCCAGCATCCATGGCCCGACGCTGTCGAGCAGGTGCTTGGCGAGCGGTGTGCCGGCGCCGAACAACAGCGCCGCGCCGAGCGCTGCCGCGATGCCGGGGCGGCCGAAGGTGAGAGGCAGGGTCATGCGGGAAATCGGTGGGTGAAGACAAGCATTGTGAAATTGTCTGCCACATCGTTGCGTCGGCGCTCGGAACGCCGTCTTGCGCGACGCCGATCCCCACGGTTGGCTATTTCCAAACCGCGCGTCGCTTCCTAGCATAGGGACCGAAGCGTTAATGTCGACCGCTTTACATCGACTCAGATGGGAGATGCGCAGATGGCCAAGCGCAAGCCCTTGGCGGGGCCGCCGAAAAGAATGATCTGGCGCATCAGCGAAATCGCGCCGTTGGGCGAGTTCGTCGACCCGTCCGCGCCGCCGCCGGCACCGGCGCGCGCGGACCTTCCCGAAGCCTCGTTTTCCGGCGGCTGGATCGTCTCGTCGTTCGAGCTGCTGCACGGCGCCGATGTCAGCGAAGGCCCCGACACTGTTCCGGACGACTTGTTCGACGAACTTTTCCCGCCGCCCCCACCCGCGCCCAAGCCGCCCGATCCCACCTGACATGTCAGCCCCGCGCGGGGACTTCAGCATTCTTTACAGCATCTGCCCCCGGCCGCCCGGCTGCATTTGCGGGCACGACACGCGAGCATCCGCGGACGGCTGGCGCGCGTATGAAGTACCAAAGACGCGACCGGATCACGCCCAACAACGGGGCGCCGACTGCGTAACTTTCCCGATTCGCAGCGCCGGCAAGTTCGGGGCGCGGGAATATACTGGTCCAGGGGTAAGTTTTGAACGAAATTCACGCTGCCAATGGGCATCAAAAGGGGTCACTCATGGGTGCCAAACTTAAAGTCGCAGGTTGGTTGGCGGTCGGCGCGGTTGCCGGCGCATTGACGACGATGCAGTTGCAGGCCACGGCCCGCAACGGCGTCGCGCAATTGCCACTCGAAGAACTGCAGCAAATGGCCGCCGTCTTCGGCATGATCAAGACCGATTACGTGGAGCCGGTCGACGAGAAAAAGTTGATCGGCGATGCGATCGGCGGCATGGTCTCCGGACTCGATCCGCACTCGCAATACTTCGACAAGAAGTCGTTCAAGGAATTCCGCGAAGCCACCACTGGCCGCTTCGTCGGCATCGGCATCGAGATGGGCATGGAAGACGGCATGGTCAAGGTCGTCAGCCCGATCGAAGGCTCTCCGGCATTTCGCGCCGGCCTCAAAAGCGGCGATCTGATCACCAAGATCGACGACGCGATGGTCAAGGGCCTGACGGTCGACCAAGCGGTCAAGAAAATGCGCGGCGACCCGAACACCAAGGTCACGCTGATGATTTTCCGCAAGCTGGAGAGCCGCAGCTTCCCGGTCACGATCACCCGCGAAGAAATTCGCACCCAGAGCGTTCGCTCGAAGGTCATCGAGCCGGGCTACGCGTGGCTGCGCGTGAGCCAGTTCCAGGACCGCACGGTCGAAGACTTCGCGAAGAAGCTCGAAGAAATCTACAAGGCCGAACCGAACCTGAAGGGCCTGGTGCTCGACCTGCGCAACGACCCGGGCGGCCTGCTCGAAGGCGCGGTGGCGATATCGGCCGCTTTCATGCAGGCCGATGCGGTCGTGGTCTCGACCAACGGCCAGATCGCCGACTCGAAGCAAACCTTCAAAGCCTCGCCGAGCGATTACATGCGCCGCGGCGGCAACGACCCGCTCAAGCGCCTGCCCGAAGCGCTGAAGAAAGTGCCGCTGATTGTGTTGGTCAACGAAGGTTCTGCATCGGCCAGCGAGATCGTTGCGGGTGCGCTGCAAGACTCGAAGCGCGCCATCATCATGGGCGCACAAACCTTCGGCAAGGGCTCGGTGCAAACGGTGCGCCAGCTCTCGCCCGAGACCGCGTTGAAGATCACCACCGCGCGCTACTACACACCGAGCGGAGCTTCGATCCAAGCCAAGGGCATCGTGCCCGACGTGATGCTCGACGAAACCGCTGAAGGCAACCTGTTCGCCGTGCTCCGCACGCGAGAGGCCGACCTCGAGAAGCACTTGCAGAGCGGCCAAGGCGCCGAGCAGAAGGACGAAACGCGCGAGAAAGCACGCGACGAAGCGCGCAAGAAGCTCGAAGATGAAACAGTGAAACGCGCCTCGTCGCCGCCCAAGCCGCCGATGGAATTCGGCACCCCCGAGGATTTCCAGCTGGCACAGGCCCTGAACCGGCTCAAGGGCAAGGCGGTACTGGTCAGCAAGACAGCAGTCGAGCGCAAGGCGGAGACCGAAACGGTCAATTGAATCCGTCTCGCTCGACCCGAACGCCCGCGCGAACCGCGGGCGTTTTTGTTTGTATGCTCGGCCGATGAACGACGACCAGCTGCTGCGCTACTCGCGGCACATCCTGCTCGACGAGCTCGGCATCGAGGGCCAGCAGCGGCTGCTCGCGGCGCACGCGCTGGTGATCGGCGCAGGCGGGCTGGGCTCACCCGTCGCGCTCTACCTTGCGACGGCCGGCGTCGGCACGATCACGATCGTCGACGACGACACGGTCGACCTGACGAACCTGCAGCGGCAGATCGTCCACGACGCCTCCCGCATCGGCCACCCGAAGGCCGAGTCGGCTGCGCAAACCCTGCTCGCGATCAACCCCGAGGTGCACGTGCATGCGCTGTGCGAGCGTGCCGATGCCGCGCGCCTGGCCGGGCTGGTCGCCGAGGCCGACGTGGTGATCGATTGCTGCGACAACTTCGCCACGCGCCAAGCCGTGAACGCCGCTTGCGTCGCACACGGCAAGCCGCTCGTCTCGGGGGCGGCGATCGGCTTCGACGGCCAAATTTCGGTCTACGACACGCGTGACGCGCAAAACCCCTGCTACGCCTGCCTGTTCCCGCCCGATGCGGTGTTCGAGGAGGCGCGCTGCGCGACGATGGGCGTGTTCGCACCGCTGGTCGGCATCATCGGCAGCATGCAGGCCACCGAGGCGTTGAAGCTGCTGACAGGCATCGGTACGTCACTTGCCGGGCGGCTGCAGATGCTGGATGCGCGCACGATGGAATGGACCGAGATCGCGATTGCGCGCACCGCCGATTGCCGGGTCTGTGGGCAAAGCAGGCAGAGGCACCCGCCCGGGATGCAGACCGTCGACTGACACACTTGTCATTCATGTCATTTATATGACTTGATTCACACAAATGATCTGCATGTACACTTCGATACATGCAGACCGTCATGTCCGCCCCGCTGTTCGAGGCCATCGCGCCCGAGACGGCCGGCATGCCGCTGTACCGGGTGGTCAAGCGCTCGCTGCTGAGCGCGATCGAATCGGGCAGCTGCGCTCCCGGTGAAACGCTGCCGAGCGAATCCGAGATCGCCAGCGCGATGGGCGTGTCGATCGGCACCTTGCGCCGTGCCGTCGACGAGCTCGCCGCCGAGCACATCCTGGTGCGCCGCCAAGGCCGCGGCACCTTTGTCGCCACGCACGGTACCGACCGCTTTTTGTTCCAGTTTTTTCACGTCGAGCGTGCCGACGGCCTGCGCGAGGCGCCTGTGGTCGATCTGGTCTCGTTCGAGCGCCTGCGCGCGGCCGACGAACCCGCCGCGGCACTACAACTGCGCCTCGGCGAGCCGGTGATCCAGATCGAGAACCGGTTGCGCTTGCAAGGCAGCGCGGTGATCTTCGACCGGCTCACGCTGCCATCGGCACTGTTCAAGGGCCTGACCGAAAAGCGCTTTCGCGAGCGGCCGGGCACGATCTACCAGCTCTATCAATCGGACTTCGGAATCAGCGTGGTGCGCGCCGAGGAGCGCGCTCGCGCGAGCGCCGCTGACCGCGACGCGGTGCGCGTGCTGGGCCTGGCCATCGGCCAGCCGGTCATGCAGGTGCGCCGCATGGCGCTGACCTTCGGCGACCGGCCGGTCGAACACCGCATTTCGATCATCAACACGGCGCATCACGACTACGTGAACTCGCTGACTCGACCGACGGGAAAACATGACTAGTGCGGTGACGGATTTGCTGAAGGCTGCCCGTGGCGCCGAGCAAGCGGCTTACGCCGCTGGCACACATTTGCAAGCGTCGCGATCGCGCTTGTCGGAAACCGTCATCACGCACAAGGCACCCAGCGAGGTTGTCGGCACGATCGAACGCGAGGCTCGAAGGCTGATCCGCGACGTAGTGAAGCGCAGCTTTCCCGGTCACGGCTTTGTCGGCGACGAGGGCAGCGACGACGCCGGGCTGCTCGCCGACGGCCGGCCCGTCTGGGTGGTCGACCCGCTCGACGGCACCGCCAATTATTTGCGCGGCTACCCCCAATATGCGGTCGCGATCGCACTGGTCGAGGCCGGCGAGCCGCAGGTCGGCGTGATCTACGACCCGAGCCGCAATGAGTTCTTCGGCGCGATCCGCGGCCGGGGCGCTGTGATGAACGGCCAACCGATTCGTTGCGCCAACCCACGCGCACCGATCGAGTCGCTGGCTGCCACCGTCTTCCCGAAACCCGCCAGCCCGCGCATGCCGGTCTACATGGGCGAGCTTGGCCGCGTGTTGCGTGCGTTCAGCGGTGTGCGGCGCTCCGGTTCGATGGCGCTCGAGCTGGCGTGCCTGGCCGCAGGCCGCATCGATGCGTTCTGGGAGCACGACCGCGACGCCTGGGACTGCGCCGCCGGCACCGTGCTGCTGCGCGAAGCCGGCGCCCTGATCCACTCGCGCGACGGCCTGCCGATACTGGCCAGCCGCTCGCTGCTGGCCTGCACGCCGACCTTGTTCGAGCCTTTCCTGAGCCTGTTGGCCGAGCCTTGATGCAGCCGCGAGAAACGCGAGAGAACCGTAAGATCGCGGCCATGACCAAACCCAATCTGACAGGCCGAAACTTTGCAACGGCCCAGCAAGACGCCGCGAAGGATCCGGCCAAGGCGCTCACCCGTTACTCGGGCCCCGAGAGCTCGTACAAACTCGCGTTCACCGACTCCGAGTTTTTGCTGCGCGAAGAGATGCGGCCGGTGCGCATGCAGTTGGAGCTGCTCAAGCCCGAGCTGATTCAGGACGAGCAAGGCATCGAGTCGACCGTCGTGATCTTCGGCAGCGCGCGCATCGTTTCGCCCGACGTTGCGCAACGCATGGTCGACGACGCGAGCTCGGCCGGCGACGAAGCCGCGCTCGCGATCGCGCAGCGGCACCTGACCATGTCGCGCTACTACGAAGAGGCGCGGCGCTTCGGTGCACTCGTGACCGAGAAGTCCCGGCAACTCGAGACGCCGCTCTACGTCGTCACCGGTGGCGGCCCCGGCATCATGGAGGCCGGCAACCGCGGCGCCTTCGACATGGGTGGCAAAAGCATCGGCCTGAACATCGTGCTGCAGCACGAGCAGGCGCCCAACCCCTACATCACGCCGGAGCTGTGCTTTCAGTTCCATTACTTCGGCCTGCGCAAGATGCACTTCCTGATGCGCTCGGTCGCACTTGTGTGCTTTCCCGGTGGCTTCGGCACGCTCGACGAATTGTTCGAGGCGCTCACGCTGATCCAGACCGGCAAGTCGCGAAGGCGCCCGGTGCTGCTGTTCGGTCGCGATTTTTGGACCAAGCTGCTCAACTTCGACCTGTTGGTCGAGACCGGCATGATCAGCGCACTCGACCTGCAATTGTTCAGCTTCGTCGAGACGGCCGAAGAAGCCTGGGGTTTGCTCGAATCCGAGTACGGCTTCGAGCTGCGCGAGAACCCGAAAACCCTGCCGCCGGTCGACCTCTGAAAGCGCCGCGAGCATGACCAACCACAGCATCAGCCTCATCGGCGCGCCGACCGACATCGGCGCCGGCAGCCGCGGCGCCAGCATGGGGCCTGAGGCGCTGCGCGTCGCGAACATCGGCGCGGTGTTGACGAGCCATGGCCTCGAAGTGATCGACCGTGGCAATGTTGCCGGCCCGGCGAACCCCTGGCTGCCGCCGGTCGACGGCTATCGGCACTTGAACGAAGTCGTCGCCTGGAACCAGGCCGTGCATGACGCGGTGCACACCGAGCTCGGCCTCGGCCGCTTGCCGATCCTGCTCGGCGGCGACCACTGCCTGGGCATCGGCTCGATCAGTGCCGTTGCGCGCCACTGCCGCGAGACCGGCAAGAAGCTGCGCGTACTGTGGCTCGACGCGCATGCCGACTTCAACACCAACGGCCTCACGCCCAGCGGCAACATCCACGGCATGCCGGTCGCCTGCCTCTGCGGCTACGGCCCGCAAGCGTTGTGCGAGATCGGCGGCACGGTGCCGGCGATCAGCCCGAAATCGGTGCGCCAGATCGGCATCCGCAGTGTCGACGCGGGCGAGAAGCGGCTCGTGCACGAAGCCGGGCTCGATGTGTTCGACATGCGCTACATCGACGAGATGGGCATGCGCCACGCGATGGAGCTTGCACTCGCGACGATCGACGCCAACACGCACCTGCACGTGAGTTTCGATGTCGACTTTCTCGATGCGTCGATCGCGCCCGGCGTCGGTACCACGGTGCAAGGCGGGCCGACCTACCGCGAGGCGCAACTCTGCATGGAGATGATCGCCGACACCGGTCGGCTTGCCTCGCTCGACGTGATGGAACTCAACCCGGCGCTCGACGTGCGCAACGCCACCGCGATCGTCGCCGTCGATCTGATCGAGAGTTTGTTCGGCAAGAGCACGTTGATGCGCAGATAGCGTCTGCCGCCGGCGACCGGGCAGCTACTTGCCGGTGAAGTTTGCGACGCAGTAGGCCAGCGCATCCAGGTCTTCGACCGGCACCTGGCTCCCGAGCAGACGCTGGCCGCGCTCGAAAGCTCGATGGCTGTGCGCGAGGCCATCTGGGCCATCTATGGGCCGCAGGCACAACGGGCCTGGCGCGGTTCAATTCGTGCCCGACCGTGGGCCGCCTGACTTCGATCCCGACTCGCCGTTCTGCCCTCCGGTAAACAGCCCGAGGTGATGATGACCCCTCGCGGGGCCATCATCACGTCAGCGTCTCACTTAATGCTCAGGCTCGGCACTCGCGGAGGTCCGCGTCCTCGCCAGCGGAGAGACGCGGATTCACACCAGCGCTACCGTGCGTCCCTACCGCGATCGCGCGCCGAGCCTCACAAGGGACCCTTCCCCGATCGGCGCCAGCAGACCATGGGAACCAACCGGAAACGGCGTTCGCATCATGATCGTGATGCGAAATGCTATGACCGATTTGAGGCTAGCTGCGCTGCCCGCACTCGTGTTCGCCTGATGAGCATCTCGGGAGAGAGGCCCAAGCTTGCAGCTATGGAAAAGATCACCGACAAAGTCGGCTGTCTTCGAGCGTTTTCAAGTAACCCGATGTAGGTGCGGTCGACGGATGCGTCATGTGCGAGTTGTTCTTGGGTCATCTTAGACGCGACACGCGCCTCTTTCACGACCTCCGAGAAGGCCGTCACTAAGACGGAGTCGCGTGCACCAGACATCTGACAACTATCTTGTCAAAGACGACTATAGTCCACCGACTATAGTCTCACAATGAGCTACACTCGGAACGAACGATTCGTAGCTTTCTATGCCAGGGCCAAATAGGAGTTCCGCTTGAAATATTCGTCCAGTCAGCAAGCGCCGGCGCCGACCTTGAGTTCAATCGTGATCGAACGTTTCGGTTGGTCCACCTACGTATCGGGACAGCCGTGGACCGCAGCTCTGCCCGCACTGCTGCCCGACGCCCGTCTCAGACACATCGCTGCGAAGGGGCAGCACCCCGGCTCGAGCGAGTTCTTCGGGACTTTGGTGCTCGTGGCACACATCGTAAACAAGAAGCTCGGCGTCGAATCCATCTTTGATCTCTCGATGCCGATACGCGCTTTCACTCGACTTTGCGAGCTCTACGAGCTCGCAGTGGCTGAGGAGTGCGAGGCGAGGGACCACGGCAGGCAGGGATCCGACGCGATCGCGCATCTCCTCATGCTGGTGGACACCAGATTCTGGACTCGCCCCGAATACACCGGGCCAACGTTCGAGCTCCCCAGAGATCGCGTGCCTGCGGCTCGTATCGAGTCCAGGGGTGACGACGCAAAGCACGCCAGGCCGCAACCCTCTTGATGCTCAAGATCGTCACGCACCTCGAGTGGGAATGCCGCGTGCCGCCGTCATTCCGACGTCGTGGCGAGAGCTATTGGACCAGCGCCGAACTCCCTATCCCGGACGAATGGGTGTTCATGATCAGGACCCGGCCGGCGCTCGAGCAGTGCGTGGACGCCCGCACGCTGCTGGTCGTGACGGTCGAGAGATTGCTCGAACTGCTGGCAGAGCTCGGTGAGGCCGGCATTCAATCCGTCTATCACCTGTGCGGGGCTCAAATGGCCGACGAATTTCGCGCCAGGCTGATCCGTCTGTCCACACTCAAAGTGTCGCCCAGCTCCGTCGTTCGCCAAGAGTCGTTCATAGCATTGCAGCTCGCCGTCAGCGGCACGGGGCGGGCCGCATGTAGGAGTACGTGATGCAGCCCATCGACCCGACCGACCTCGACCTGCTGTCTAGCGTCATTCGCAAGTTGCCATATCGATCCGTTTTCCCTACCGCCCTTGCCGACCGATGGATCCGGCCGATCGCTCGCGACCTTCGCGAGGTTGAGCGAACGATGGCCGATCCATCGGAATCATCCACAGCGTCGATGGCCGGCCCGTTGCTCTTGGCCCTTCACATCATGGCTGGCAGGCTCCAGGAGCGGCAGATCGACGCCCCGATTGCTTTTTCCGTGCGCGGCTTCCAGCGTTGGATGCGGGTGTACCAGTTCGCCGTGGAACGCGAGGTCGTCGCCCGCTATACCGGAATCCCCATTTCCGGCGACGACGAGACCCTCTTGGAAATCCTTGACCTCGAGATCGACAGACCGCCAGAAGACGTCGCGGATGAAGACGAAGGTTGAAGGGTGAACTCCCTCGCAAAGAAGCGCCGACCATGTCTCACCCGTCACCCATCCCTCTCGATCCTCTCCAGCCCGAGCTCCTGTTCTTCGGCGACCCCCACGGTCATTTCGAGTTCGTCATCCGCAGCGTCCAGACGCACCGCCCTGAGCCCATCGTCCTGCTCGGCGACATCCAGGCCCAGCGTCCGCTGCAGCTCGAACTCGCCCCCATTCTCGACCTCACCGAAGTCTGGTTCATTCCCGGCAACCACGACACCGACTCCGACGCCGACCACGACAACCTATTCGGCTCCGAGCTCGCGCACCGCAATCTGCACGGGCGCGTCGTTGAAGTGGCCGGATACCGCATCGCCGGCCTCGGCGGCATCTTCCGCGAGACCATTTGGTCTCCTCCGTTGGAACCGGCTTACCGAAGCGCCACAGATCGCCTCAAGGTCATCCGCCCCGCCGAGCGCTGGCGCGGCGGCCTGCCACGACGCCACCAGACATCGATCTTTCCAGACGAGTACGAGCGCCTTGCTCGCCAGCGCGCCGACATCCTCGTGACCCACGAAGGCCTAGGCGGACACCCCCACGGCTGGAAGGCCCTCGACGACCTGGCAATTGCCCTCGGGGTGCACGTTGTCGTCCACGGCCACCTGCACGAGACGATCGACTACATCGCCGACGGTCGACTCGACCCGAGCGCCGGCTACCAGGCCTTCTGCGTCGCACCCGAGCACTGCCTGACCTGGCCACGTCCCTGCTCGCCACTCGACCGGGGTTTTGCATGACCCCGCCCGTGCGCCTGTTGATCCTCAGCGACCTGCACCTCGAGTTCGCCGCGTTCGTGCCGCCGAGCCCGGACCTGTACGACATCGCGGTGCTCGCCGGCGACATCGCCGTCGGCGTCCAAGCCGTCCATTGGGCTCGACGCAAGTCAACCTTTGCCGGCAAGCCGGTCGTGCTCGTGCCGGGCAACCACGAGTTCTACGGCAGTGAGCGCACACGCATGCTCAAGAGGCTGCGCGAGGCCGCCGCCGGCACCCACGTGCACCTGCTCGACCGCGACGAAGTGACCATTCAAGGCGTACGCTTTCTGGGCACGACGCTGTGGACCGACTTCGAGCTCGATGTCGCCACCGGCACCTCCGTGCCCCACGCGATGCGCAACGCCATCCGCGGCCTGAACGACTTCGGCGGCTCAATCCGGGAGCGGCGGGACGGAACAGGCACCACGGGTTCGACCCGTTTCAAGCCCGACGACGCGCGGCGCGAACACGCGCTCAGCCGGGACTGGCTTCAGGCACGCCTGGACACGCATTCACCCCTGCCCACCGTCGTCGTCACCCACCACGCCCCGAGCCCGCGCAGCATGGACCCGCTGTACGAGGGCAGCGATCTGAACCCCTGCTACTACTCCGACCTGTCGGCGTCGTTCTTCGAGGCCGGCGCGCTGTGGGTGCACGGTCACACGCACAGCTCTTCCGACTACCGGCATCACCGCACGCGCGTCGTCGCCAACCCGCGGGGTTACACCAGCTGGAACGGCACGATCGAGAACGCCAACTTCGACCCCCGGCGAGTGATCACGCTTGGAGCCGTTCATGGCTAAACCCTTGCGCGATTTGCGCAACGCCACACCGGGCTACACCTTGCTGCTTTGCGTCGATTTGCTGACAGGCCGCCACGACGGCTCGGAGACGATTTTCGTGCCCTTGGTGCTCGGCGAGGCCCTCAACGCTGCCCGTCGCGTGCTCTACAACCAGAGCGGCCGGGCAGGCGCCTGGGAGCGCGCCTGCGTCATCCGGGAGGCGCTGCCGGCGCGAGTCGACGATGAAGAACTCGAGCCGCGCGAGAGTGCGGCCCACCTCCAGGCGATTCGGGAACGAATGGAGGCGAGCTCCGGCGCCCCCGCGACGCCCAATGCAGCACCTGCACCCCTCCAACTTACGCGTCCGGCCAAGCGCCGCCGAGTTGCCATCGGCCACCCGGTCCCGGTCATCTCCGCAGCCGTGATCTCTGAACGCCGCAAGAGCGTCGAGCAACGCACCAAGTTCAGCTCTGAAGAGAAGAAGACCGAGTTCAAGCTCATGGACGACCTGGCCGCCCGCGGCGAGACGCGTTTGGTGGGCCTCAAGGCCGACTGGCGTGCCCGCATCGCGCGCATGCGCACCGACATGCCGAACCTGTCGAAGGTGATCGACCGCATCGAGGCCTGCTGTGCGTTGTCGGCGTTCGCTCGCGAGCCGCTGCGGATCCCGCCACTCCTCCTGGTCGGACCGCCCGGGGTTGGCAAGACCCACTTCGCGAAGTGTGTGGCCGACATGCTCGGCGCGCCGTCGTTTGTATACGCGCTCGAGTCGGCTGAGACGGTCTCGGTCCTGACCGGCTCCGAGAAGCACTGGTGGCAGTCCGAGACCGGCCAGCTGTTCCGGCTGGTCGTGCAAAGCGACTTCGCGAACCCGGTCGTCGTGCTCGACGAGCTCGACAAGGTCAGCTCCGGCAACCACTACAAGCCCGCCAACGCATTGCACGCGGTGCTGGAGCGGGCGACGGCGCAGCACCTGCGCGACAAGTGCATCGACCTGGTGTTCGACGCCTCCTACGTCGTCTACATCGCGACCGCCAACCGACTCAGCCCGATCGAGGCGTCACTGGTGTCGCGCTTCGAGCTGTTTCATGTCGAGGCGCCGGGACCGCGGGCGGCGGTGGCGATCGCCCGGGCGGTTGGTCAGCAGGTGCTGCAGGAGTTGAAACTGACCCGGCGCTTCGACAAGCCGGCGGGCGAGGTGGTGCAGCAGCTCGCGCTGCTCGGCAGCCCGCGGCGCATGCACAAGGTGTTCGTCGCCGCGGTGGGCCGGGCCGTCGTCAGCGGGCGCACTGGGGTGCATGTCGACGACCTGCTGGACGCCACCCAAAACAAATCCCAATCGCAGGCCTCTAGAAGCGCGCGCGAAGAACCCGTTCATTGACCTGACCACCGACAGGAGCAGCCCATGACCGCCAGCGACTTCCCCACCGATCCCAAGATCGACGCCCTCGTCGCGCGCTTCCCGCGCCTGTTCAAGGGACGGCATCCGCGCGTGTGGTCAGACTTGCCGCAGGGTTGGATCGAACTAACAGACCGCTTGTTTGCAGACCTCGATGCGATGCTCGACGACGACGCGGCCAGGCGCTTTGAGGTCATCCAGATCAAGGAGAAGTACGCGGCCCTGCGCGTGTACTGGCAGCTCGGTAAGGAGCAGACCCTGGTGATGGACTTGCACGGCCCGGGTTCGGTGCAGCGGGTCGACACGGGTCCGGCGGCGCCGACCGCCCTCTTCGACCGGATCAAGGATCGCGTGAAGCAGGCCGGTGAGCAGGCCGATTCGACCTGCCAGCGCTGCGGCAACGGCGGCGGCGCCGCCAATGCCTCGGGCTGGATCGTGACGCTGTGCGCGTCGTGCCAACGCCAGGCCGACTTGCCGGACGGGCCATGATCCTGTTCCTCGACTTCGACGGGGTGCTGCACCCAAACAACCAGCCCGATCTGCTGTTCGTCCGGGTCTCCCGCCTGGCCCTGTGGCTGGACGCGTGGCCGGCGGTGGATGTCGTCATCTCGTCGGGCTGGCGGGTCCACCATTCCCAGGCGGAGATGGTGGAGCTGCTCGGCCCGGTCATCGGCGCCCGGGTGGTCGGGTGCACCCCGTGGGTGGTGCAGCAGCGTGACGACAGCGTGTACCCGGCGTTGCGGACGACGGTGCTCACGCACGAGCGTCAGCGGGAGGTCCTGGCGTGGCTGGCATCGAGCTGGGATCCCGGGCGCGCCTGGGTCGCGCTAGACGACATGCCGTACCTGTTCGAGGCGGACTGCGGGCGCCTGGTGGTGTGCGCGGGGCGGCAGGGGCTTTCGCGCGAGAACGTGCAGGAGCTGACTGGGCATGCCGAGCGCGCCGGGCTGACACGCTCGCAGCGAACAGGCCCCGTGCCCGGAATCGGCGCCCTGTTCGGCATTCGGCACGACGCCGGGGACGACGCGGATCCGGCGAACCCGGTTCAGACCCTCGAGAAGTACCTCAAGCACACCGGCTCGTGCCTGCCCGACGGGTTGTTCCGGGTCGAGGTGGACCGGGACCGGTTCCTGGTCACGATCACCTCGGACGCGTTCGATTCGCACCTGATCGGCTGGCTGGTGACCGACATCTTGCCGGACCAGCACAGCGTCATTGCCTTCCGCGACGACAAGGACTGGGTGCCTGCGCCTGCACCTTATGACCTGCGGGTCCGCATCGGCGGGCAGATGGGGGTCGAGTTCGCGACTCAGGTCGTGCGGCTGTCGAGCGCGGTGGGCGGGGGCGTGGCGGTCCGGTTGAGCGAGCCCAAGCCACTGGTGGCCGCGGAGGACTGAATGGCCTACCTGCGCTGGAGTGGGTCTCCTTGGTACGCGTTCTCGCACGTGGACGGGGGCGACGGCGATGACGCCCTGCTCGTCGCCTGGCACGAGCGCGGCGCCGGTGCGACGGTCGCTGCGGGTGAACTGCTTCGGGCCGGTTGCGAGGGTCGGCCACAGCGGCTTCGTGACTTCATGGAAGCTCGGTTCAGGGCCGAGGCGACTGGCAAGCCAGCAGCGATGAAGGACATCGATGTGCTCGCGCCTGCGGTCGACCAGTTCCTCTTCGAGGTCTGCAACGCGGGCAAGATTGCGATGCCGCCCGATGTGGCCAGCCGATATCGCGAGTTGGCCGAGGGAGTGAGGGGCGCTTTGGCGCAACCTTCTGAAGTGCAGGCGCTTGACAGTCACGGATCGCCGCGGTGGTTTGCATGGTGCGCGGAACTCGACGAGATCAACTGCCACTATCCGCCGCCGCGACTACCACGGGAAATTCGCGACCTGATGCACACACGAGCGTTGCGCATGCTGCAAGGCGAGGAAGTCCCGCCCGCACAGGATGCGCGGGAGCGGGAACGGATCGCGGCTGCGTGCGAGTGGCCGCGGTTGTGAGCGAGCGAACCTACCAGACGAGGAGAGATCCATGCAACGAACCACGGTCGAGCCGAAAACGGTCGTCTACGAGATCGTCTGCGATCGCTGCGGCAAGGCAGTCCAGCGCGAAGGCGGCGACTTCGAGCTGATGACGTCGATCGGATTCGAGGCGGGGTACGCCTCGATCTTCGGCGATGGGAACCGGGTCGAGATCGACCTGTGCGAGCCGTGCCTGCGCAGCGTGCTGGGCGAGTGGTTGAGGGTGACGGGGTCGGCGGAAGGCGAGGCCGCAGCAAACGTTGTGGCCAAGCTCGCTGCCTCCGGCCCCGACCGGCATGGTGGGGAGTTCCCGGCGGGGGATGCGCAAGGCCTCGACGATGTGTTCAGGTCTCTTGCGCTTGCAGATGCCGACGTGGATGTTGCCGAGACGCTGCCACCGATTCGCGCATCCGCGTTCGATGCCTCGTGGGTGCCGGTCGCGGAACTGTTCAATCGGCTGGCCGATGGCGCGACGCTGGAGGAGATCGAGAAGGTGTTTCCGGCGATCTGCCGCGACGCGGCCAGCCATGCGCTGCGGGAGGCGGCGCTGCGGTTTCCGGCGCATGCGTGCTTCCACACGGCGGCCAATGTCTGGACGCCGCGGTATCCGCACGAGCGATGAGCGAGGTCGGGTCCCAGGGCAGCGGTCGACGCACGGGGCCCGGCAGTCAGAGCAGAGAAGCTGTCACCGAGACGCCTTCCCGCCCACAGGCCTGAAGCGCAAGCAAGCGAACCTGAACCACGGAGCATTGATCATGAGACTTTGGACAACGACGGTCGCGTACGGAGCGACTGGAGAAGGTGAGACCTACATCGCCTGGATCGGGTACGCCGAGAACGCAGACGGGGCGAAGATGGAGTTGATCAAAGTGTCCAACGAATTCCATGGCGCTTTTGGCGTGTCGGTACAAGGGGTCGAACGGAACCCGGTCACCAACTTCCTGTTCTCGGAAGAGGCGCTGAAGATGATGGAGCAGCTCGAGGGCAAGGCCACTGTGCGCGCCCACGCGATGTTTCACTTCAACCGGTCCTAGCAAACGCGATGGAACAGCCTGGCAAACAGACAGGGTCGCAGCGTGACGATGCCCGATGAGCGCCTGAGAGCGATCCGCTGGGGTGGCGAGTTGCTGGCCCAGATTGCGACCGACGATTCGCTGGCGGGCCAGGCGATGGATGCGGCGAAACGGATTGCGCTGACCTATCCAACTCCGCAACTTCTCGAAGCCTGTCTTCAATCCGGTGCCACAGGCCTGCCGCCGGAGTGGACCGCGGCGCTCTTCGATGCACTCGCATTCTTCGACGAGATCGGCGGCCTGAGCGAGTCCCTCCCGGTCAACTTCAACGACGTCGACCTGTCCTACAAGGTCCGGGACGCCGGGCTGCGGATCGTCTGGGTCGCCGGCTGCGAGCTCTATCACTTCGAGTCGAGGACACGTGCGCGCACCATCGAGTCCTGGGAGCACGTCGACACCGTGGCGCGCTGGGGCCGACCGGGACGGGACGACTACCTTCCCGTGCTCTGAGGTCTTCCTCGAGACCCTCCTCGATGGGCCTCCCCCGCCACCTGCGCGTAGACGTCCCAGAGCAGCTCGCCGGTTCGCTCGGCCGAGAAATCTGCCGCTCTGAGGCGTCCCGCGTCTGTCAGTCCCTTCCGTCGGCCGGGGGCGACGACCTCGATGAGCTGCTCGGCCAGGGCGTGCTCATCCCCCACCGGGGCGACGAGGGGGGCGCCGGCGCCCACCTCGACCAGCGCCGCCTCAGCCTGACGCCCGGCGGCTACGACGAGTTCGTGCGCATCCGCACCGAGCGCGCCATGCAGCAGAACCGCGCGGTGGAGAAGATCGCCGCCGAGCGCGCCCGGTCGCAGATGTCCACCGCGCTCCCAGTACCCGCGTCAGCCGCTCTTCGGACGGCCACGTTCGCCGTGAGCAAGATGGATTGCGCCGCGTGCAGCGGCCAGATCGTGACCGCGCTGAAGAAAACTCCGGGTGTGTATGACGCCCATGTCGACTTCGCCGCGAAGCGCGCCGCCGTCCGCTACGACCCAATCCGCGTCAGCGTCCCTCAGGTACTGGCCGTCATCGACGGCGTGGGCTTCCCAGCGACCGAGGTGACAACCCGGTAGCGCAGGCGGAAATAGCCTCATCCGCGTTTATAATGGAGCAGGCTTAGCTAGACTTTATCCATTCTGCTGGTCAATACGCAGAGAAAGTCAACAACTATGAAGGAGTTTTTGCATATCGGTCAAAATCACGACATCCAAAAACTCGATGTTGAAGTTTTGCGATTTATCTTTTACTCTCAAGCCGCTCGATCGGGCCAAGCTGAAAAATGGATAAAGTCTAGCTTAGGCTGTGACCTGGTTCTGGGGGGTGGCAACCCGGGCACAACCACCTACCGCAAACACAACCACCTACCGCAAATCCGAGCGGGCCGGGCTGCGTCTCATTCCGACGGGCGTCACCTGGCGAGAAAATCCGACCTGACATTGAGCACCTCGTCATTACTTTAGGGAGGCAAGAAAAGCAAAGAACGACCATGCCGCAAACAACGAAGCATGCCATCCTCACCTGTGTCGCCCTGCTGCTGTTCTGCGGGGCTGTGCGCGGAGGCGCCTACAACGTCAATGCGCCCGTTTACCCAGTCACCTACACTGACGCCCAGAAAGAGGGCCAGCGGGGAGCGGGACGGGCAATCCTGAAGCACCTTAACGATGCCTTGGAAGCAGGAGCGCATTTGTTCACCATTCCACCCGGCGTATACCGGCTTCCTAACACCAACGTGACCAATTCTAAGTATGTCAATCGGGACGGAAGCCTCAATTTCAATCAGGTCCACGAGTTCACGCTCAACCTCGCCCATGTCGAGATCATCCTCGGCAACGGCAGCACGTTCCTCGCCCCGTATTACGGCAGTGACATCACC
>ENA-OFCD01000434-OFCD01000434.1-metagenomes-genome-assembly--contig:-NODE-434-length-26778-cov-6.982861_pt1 | contig 26778 bp, 20 predicted proteins | sample MGYA00153392_OFCD01 | MGnify analysis MGYA00153392
GGGTAATTCATAAATTACCCCTACCCGATTTTGCTAGGGTATTTCATCCCGTCATATTGCTACATATAATCGGGCATTGCTTCAGCAGCATCCTTCTTGGAGCCAAGCAAATCCAGACTGTCAACCTTGATCACGGGGCGAGAGCGTTCGGTACCTGTTGCCTTGTCGATCCAGGTTTCGACTTCTAGAGAGCCTTTAACGCCGATTTGGCTGCCTTTTTTGGCGTAGTTTTTGGCAATTTCGCCAGTTTTACCCCAGATCTTGAGGTTAAACCAATCGGGTTGATCTTGATTTTTGCTCCGACGATTGACGGCTAGAGTCATAGTGCAGACACATTTGCCCGAACCCTCAAACCATTTGAGTTCTGGATCTCCGCCAACTCTCCCAACCAAATGAACAACGTTAAGACTCATAGTGAATATAGTAGTTCTGTACCTTATATTAACTCAAAATGGCGATCGTTGTATTCATTATGGTGGATTCTCGATCGATATCCTCAAACGATCGATACTTGACATTTGGGTATCGATCGATCTACACCTATTGCAATATCGAGCGTCGATGATTTTAACTAAAAATACTATCGAAGAACTCGATCGATTCTTGGAGCGATGCGATGAAAGTATCGATTTCTGCTTTGGTATTATAGAAGTATAAACTTGCTCGTGCTGTCGATTGAGCTTTGATAAAGCGGTGCAATGGTTGAGTGCAATGATGTCCGGCACGGATCGCAATTCCCGCTTGATCTAACATTGTAGAAAGATCGTGCGGATGTACCTCGCCACAGGTAAAAGCAGCTAATGCAGCGCGTCCTTTAGGTGGTTTTGGCCCATAAATTTTAACTTGAGGAATCTGCATTAATTTCTCAAATAAATAGGTGTTTAATTCTTCTTCATAAGCATGAATTTTATCCATCCCAATATTAGTTAAATAATCTACAGCAGCACCTAAAGCGATCGCTTCAGCAATAGCCGGAGTACCAGCTTCAAACTTGTGTGGTAAGTCTGCATAAGTAGCATTTTCCAAAAATACATCAGCAATCATTTCGCCGCCACCCATAAACGGAGGCATCGATCGCATCAAATTCAATTTACCATATAGGAACCCAATCCCAGTCGGCCCACACATCTTGTGCCCCGATACCGCCATCCAATCACAATCCAAATCTTGGACATCCAGAGGCATATGCGGCGCACTTTGACAAGCATCAACTAATACTTTTGCGCCATATTGATGAGCCAGGGCAGCAATCTCCTTGACAGGATTAATACATCCTAAAGTATTAGAAACATGAACTACAGAAACTAATTTAGTTCTTTCATTAACTAGTGATTGATAATGCCCAAAGTCAAATTCTTCATCTGGTGTTAGCTGCACAAATTTTAGTCGCGCACCTGTCTTTTGAGCGACTAATTGCCAGGGGATGAGATTGCTGTGATGTTCCATCACGGAGAGAATGACTTCATCGCCACGTTGGAGATTGCTCAATCCCCAACTGTACGCGACTAAATTAATTGCTTCGGTAGCATTGCGCGTATAAATAATCTCTTGCGAGGAAGCTGCATTGACAAATTTAGCAATCTTTTCTCTGGCACCTTCATAAGCATCTGTGGCTTCAGCACTGAGGGTATGTACGCCGCGATGGACGTTGGAATTATAGTGACTATAATAATGCTCTAGTGCGTGAATAACAGCATGAGGCTTATGGGAAGTAGCCGCATTATCTAGATAGACTAATGGTTTGCCATGAACTTCACGATGAAGAATTGGGAAGTCTGCTCGAACTGTATCGGCAATAGTTAAAGTTTTAGTCTGAAGATAAGTCATATCGCTGGTATTTCCTGTAAGGTTGTGGATCGGTCGTAGAATCGGACTTTATCTAGTCATTGCTTGCCAATGTCTATCTAGCTTTAAATGCTTTTACTGCTGCGGCTAGTTTTTGGCGGACTGAAGCGACGGGGATGCGATCGATAATCTCTACAGCAAAAGCGTTAATCAATAATATTTTAGCTGTTTCGACATCCAAACCCCGACTCTGGAGGTAAAAGATCTCATCGTCTTCGAGTTGGCTGACTGTCGCCCCGTGGGAACATTTGACGTTATCAGCAGTGATTTCGAGCTGAGGCTTGGTATCGATGCGTGCTCTAGATGATAGCAAGAGATTCCGATTCAATTGCCCTGCATTGGTTTGTTGAGCAGCTTGTGGTACGAATACTTTACCGTTAAAAACTGCGTGGGCGCGATCGTCTACGATACATTTATGCAGTTGATTGGTAATCCCGTGAGGCTTAGTCAAAGCGATGACACTATGAGTATCTGACTCTTGTTCGCCATTTACCATCGTCAAACCATTGAGAGAAGTTTCCGTCTGTGCGCCGATTTGGAAGATTTCCCAGTTGTGACGAGAGAGTTTGCTACCAAGCTCGATCGAGTTCCCAGTATAGGAGCTATGCTCAGATTGCGAAACCGCTGTTTTGCCGATATGGATAGCGGCGATATCTTCGGTTTGGATGCGGGTATGGTTGAGTTTGGCGGCTTCTCCCAGCCAGATCTCAGTAACGCTGTTATTAAAGTACGTGCGGCTGGAAGCTGATGTATGCAGATATTCTTGGACTATTGTTGCGCTACTTCTCTGTTCTAACACGATGAGAGTGCGCGGATGAGTCGCGATCGCCGTATCATCTACGGTAGTAACACATAATAGGTGAATTGGGGACTCAAACACAACATCTAAATCTAACCACACCACTGCGGCTTCATTAATACCCGCCGTATTAATCGCCGTGAATACTTCTTCACCACCAGGTTGTTTGCCCAGGTATTTAGCAACCTCTAATCCAGCGGCATTAGCTGCGGCGAGGTTGCCGATAAATACACCAGCAGGTAAATTCGCCAAGCTAGAGAGTAACGGCGCGTAGATGCCATTTACAAAGACTAAGCGGGTATGAATGGATTCAGGGATGATGAACCCATCAATATTGACTGCCGATAGTTGGGTGCTGGGATGGACGAATTGCTGCGCCAGGAGTGGGGATAAGTCCGTAAATCGCCATTCTTCGTTTTTATTACTGGGAATGGTTTCTTCTTGAAGATATCCGGCTGCTTGAGTACGCAGTTCGAGTAGTTGGGGTGTTGCAGGTGGTGAGATGAGGGCGAGGAGTTGGGCAAGATAGGTGTCTCGGTTGGTTAAGGTTGATGTCATAGGAGTAATGTAAACAAGGAAAAAATAGGATTTGTAAATAGATAGTCACAAAAACAAGGATCTGTAGGGGTGGGTTTATGCAATTAATATCATTAGTAATCGGGATTTTAAACCAACCCACCCACCTCACTAGTAACTAACCGAACACATACCGATAAATAGTTAACTAGTAGGGTTGGGCAGGTTCGTCCGATTGTTGCTGGTAGGTTGCGAGAACCCTAGCATAAACCTGGCCCTACAGATCTGTGTTTGCTAGACGTTCGCCGTTTCAGCTTCCGTTACCCAGTCATAACCCTTGGCTTCTAGCTCTAGCGCGAGTTCCTTCCCGCCGCTAGTCAGGATTTGTCCGTTTGCCATCACATGCACGAAATCAGGAATAATGTAGTCGAGCAAGCGTTGATAGTGGGTGATTACCAGCATCGAGTTATCCTGATTCGACAACTGATTTACTCCATTGGCAACGATTTTGAGTGCGTCAATATCCAAGCCCGAATCAGTCTCATCGAGAATTGCTAGACTAGGTTCGAGGATTGCCATTTGCAGGATTTCATTCCGCTTTTTCTCACCACCAGAGAAGCCTTCATTGACACTGCGACTGAGGAAAGCGGGATTCATTTTGACAATCTCTAATTTGTCCTGAATCAAGTCGTCAAAATCAAATACATCTAGCTCTTCCAATCCTCGATGCTTTTGCCGTGAGTTGTAAGCCACTCGCAGGAAGTCGAGATTACTCACCCCAGGAATTTCCAGTGGATATTGGAAAGCCAGAAACACACCAGAACGCGCCCGATCTTGAGGCTCCATGTTAAATAAGTTCTCACCCTTATAGGTAACTGTTCCACCCGTCACTGTATAAGCGGGATGTCCGGCTAATACTTTAGACAAAGTACTTTTACCAGAACCATTCGGCCCCATGATCGCATGGATTTCACCAGCTTTGATTTCCAGATTCACACCATTTAAGATCTGCGTATCATCGACGTTTGCAGTAAGGTTCTCGATCGAGAGGATAACTGGACTATTATGATTAATCATCTTTGGATTTTGTTTAATTGAGTTTTAATAATGTTCGATCGATAGTAGCTAGTTTCTTATCATATCACTGGATAAATACATATTTGAATCTCGCTCTTATTCCAGCTTCAGCCAAGCAAAGATATCGCCAGCCGTTAGTTTAATCGATCGAGCAAATTCAGGCACGATTAATTCATCTTCGAGTATATCCACTACTTGAACTTGTCTATCCGGTTGATAAACTAATACCATTTTTTCAGTAGGATCGATTAACCAGCCTACTTCGGTACCATTATCTAGACAATGAAGAATATTCTTAATTACTTTAGTCGTACTTTGGTCTGGAGATAATATTTCAATTACCCAGTCAGGTGCAGTTGTCACCACATTAGAAACCTCACCATCATCATCTTTAGGGATATTTTCATTCTTCAAGACAACTACATCAGGAACGATCGATCTCCCTCCAAATGTACATCTTAGTTCTGGGAATGCGATCGCAATACTCGATTTTCGTAGAATAGAATTAATGAAAGATATTAGTTCGAGTTGAAGTAAACTATGTTTTCCTTGAGGCATTGGCTTTTGAACTATCTTTCCATCAATATACTCACTCGCGGGTTTAGTTTCTGGAAGAGCCAGAAAGCTTTCTAAAGTAAGATTTTTTACAGGTGTTGCAACCATTTTAAAACTCTAATTTTGTAGGGTGGGCACTGCCCAAATTTGGCTTTCGATTGAATTCAATTACTTATCAAAATCTACTAATTTTGCTTCTCTTGATGCCATCCATTTCAAAATACCCAGCAATGGTTCAAGCGGTGGGAAGGAATACTCTTCTGGATCGATCGTCACGTTACTTCCTTTCATCTCAATAAATTGCCAACGAGTACCGCTGGTAACAACGCCATAGATAAATTCGATCGAGTGTTGTCGAAGCTGGTTGAATCTCTGTGCGGCTACCATTTCGGCAATACATTGACCCCAGCCATCTTTTAGCACACCTTTGTTTGCTACAACTAACGCCACTACGGGTGAATTAATTTTAAACTGGATCGGCGATCGACTAATTAAAAAATCACAAATACCATTTAATCCTAACTCTCTGTCTAAGGTAAAGTCTTCCCCTGAAAACAAACTAATCGAATTATTCAATAAGGTGCGGACTTCTACCAAAATTGGCGAAACAATAAGTTCCGATCTTGCTTTTTCTGAGCCAGTTTCACGAGCCAATGGCAAAGTGATATTTAAAAACTGTTCTAACATCAAGCTAGGAGAAATCGGATCGATATTTGGTAAAAAATGACCTGTCTGTAAGTTTAGATTAAACTTGGATTCCACCTCCTCAATTGTGAAGCTACTATAGGGCATAATATTTATATAGTTTCAGTTATTTTTTCGACAGTCAAATTTAATTATCTATAAACATTGGTGAGCATTGACCACTTTACCGTCTACTTAACTCTTAAATCAATTAAGTATGGGCTGTTATCATGACAAAATCTAGTCTTAAATCTCGATCTCGACGATCGATCGATACATTAGTAAATCCAGCTTTTACAAGTAAATCCTTCACGGCTTCTGGATTGTATAATCTAAAGTTGTACTGAGTAACTGGTAATTCTTTCATTTTATCAGCCGATCGAATACCAATAACTAATTTACCATCACTTTTTAACACTCGTTTGATTTCTTTTAGATTAGCTAGTGGCTCATCCCAGAAGTAAATAGTATTAACTGTACAAATTTTGTTAAATGTGCATTCAGTAAATGGGAGTTGTTTCACATCACCAAATTCGATTGATACTTTGTCGGACTCAATTTCCGGTTTAAATTTATGTTTGGCTTGTTCTACCATTACCTGAGAGAAATCAATACCATAGATTTTACCAGTATCGATCGTTTTCAACATTTCTTCAATTGTTACCCCACCACCGAAGCCAATATCTAAAACTTTATCTGTTGGTTGAATATCTAACCGTTCGACAGCAAAGTGATTCATTTTCTCATTATGTTTATTGAGAGAATCAGCCATTATAAACTTCCCAAATAGTCCAGATGGTTGACATAGTTGGGCTGCTAAAAACTTCTTAGATATTAGGCGAAGTATTATCGATCGCATTTTTATTCTTCCTTTCTTTTCTCTGCGCTCTCTGCGCCTCTGCGGTTAAAAATTATGGCTCTTCATTACTTAGTATGCTGATTTGCGCTCAGATTGATAGCTGGCAGGGGATTGAGCCTAAAACCTATTGTTGTTAGATTTTTTAGCCATTTTTGGCTTAATAGCAATGGTTTGAGGACAACAAGCCGCGATTAGCATACCAGGTAATGAAGAGCCAAAATTATTAATCAATAGGGCAGGAAATACCCGCCCTACAAAGATAATAATTTAACCTACAGTACCTTCCAGTTTCAGACTCAACAACCTGTCAGCTTCAACGGCAAATTCCATCGGCAGTTGATTAAAGACATCCTTACAGAAACCACTAATCATCATCGAAATCGCATCCTCTTGGGAAATCCCCCGTTGAGCGAAGAAGAATAATTGATCCTCACCAATCTTAGAAGTTGATGCTTCGTGTTCGACTTTGGCGGTTTGATTCTGAACTTGAATGTAGGGGAAAGTATTCGCTTGCGCTCTGTCGCCAATTAGCATCGAGTCACATTGGGAGTAATTTCTCGCACCTTTAGCAGTCGGATTCATCTTGACTAAACCGCGATAGCTATTGGTCGATTTACCTGCGGAGATCCCTTTGGAAATAATCGTACTGCGGGTATTTTTGCCCACATGGATCATCTTGGTACCAGTGTCAGCTTGTTGGAGATTATTAGTCAGCGCGACGGAGTAAAATTCGCCGACGGAGTTGTCGCCGACTAACACGCAACTGGGATATTTCCAAGTAATTGCCGAACCTGTTTCTACTTGTGTCCAAGAAATCTTGGAATTGACACCTTTACACAAGCCGCGTTTGGTAACGAAGTTGTAGATCCCACCTTTACCCGTTTCATCGCCAGCGTACCAGTTTTGAACGGTGGAATATTTGATTTCAGCGTTATCTAGTACCACCAATTCGACGACGGCGGCGTGGAGTTGATTGGTGTCGAATGCGGGTGCGGTACAGCCTTCGAGGTAGGTGACGGATGCACCTTCATCGGCGATGATTAATGTCCGCTCGAATTGTCCGCTATCTCCGGTATTGATGCGGAAATAGGTGGATAAATCCATCGGACATTTGGTACCTTTGGGGATGTAGACAAAGGAACCGTCGCTAAATACGGCGGAGTTTAAGGCTGCAAAGAAATTATCGGCGATCGGGATGACACTTCCCAAGTATTTTTCGATTAGTTCGGGATATTCTTTGACGGCTTCGGAAATCGAGCAGAATACCACGCCTTCTTTGGCTAATTGTGCCTTAAATGTGGTGCCGATCGAGACGCTATCAAATACTGCATCGACAGCCACATTCGATAACCGTTTTTGCTCGTTGAGGGAGATCCCTAGTTTCTCAAATGTTTCGAGGAGAATGGGATCGACTTCATCCAAACTGTCCAACTTTTTGGCGGCTTGTTTGGGTGCGGAGTAATAGATGATATCCTGGTAATCGATCGCGGGATAGTCTACATGCGGCCAAGTCGGTTCGGTCATCTTCAACCATTGACGATAGGCGCGCAGCCGGAAGTCTAGCAGGAATTGTGGCTCGTCTTTCTTGGACGAAATCAACCGCACGATATCCTCGTTCAAGCCGCGCGGGATCTGGTCGGACTGAATATCAGTGACAAAGCCGTATTTATAGGGTTGATTGACTAAGTTTTGGACTACAGTACTCATCGATCGCCTGTGTTCTCTCTAGAATAAGGATGGTTAAGGTGTCTGACTGGGACAGACAAAATATCGTATAATTAAACAATAAACTGATTGTTTAACTCTTTAATTCTATTGTATCGTAATTTAACAACATAGTTGTTGCTAAAGTAGCAAAACTAGGGAAATTTTTAATATTTTCACGTCTGCGCGCGACCATTTCTCCAAACCCAGCACTGATATGATGACAGAGCAGCATTCCACCAAGCAGGATATCCTCGAATATCTCCTCAAACAGGGGCAAGCCATCGCTCAAGATTTGGCGACCTCGCTAGATATTAGTCCCCAAGCAATTCGTCGCCATCTCAAGGATTTGGAAACAGAAGGCTTAATCGTCTATCAGTCTGTCGCTTCAGGTACGGGTAGACCCCAGCATATCTATCACCTGAGTCCCAAAGGACGCGATCGCTTCCCAAACCAGTACGATCGATTCGCGATCTCGTTCCTAGACACTTTAGTCGATAATCTCGGCTACGAGCAAGCCAGCGCAATATTACAGCAGCACTGGCAAAAGAAAAGTATCGATTATCGGCAGAAACTGGGCGACGGGGTACTAATAGACAGAGTAGCAAAGCTAGTCGAATTACGCCGTCAAGAGGGTTATATGGCTGAGTATCACCCCTTCAACGGTCAAGATGATAAATTTATCCTGACTGAATATAACTGCGCTATCTCGCAGGTAGCGACCTCTTTTCCAGCGGTATGCGGACATGAATTAGAAATGTTTGCAGCAGCTCTAGAAGATTGTCAGGTAGAACGAACGCATTGGCTTGTCGATGGAGAGCATCAATGCGGCTATTTAATTTCGATGACTAATACAATCGGTTAACATTTACAGACATGAATAACGAACAATATCTCACCCACGCTGAAGCTGTAGAAGTAGACAAAGCATTACTATCTACTCACGAGAAATTTTTGACGCGGATTACGATTTCTTCGATGAGAATGCTCAAACAGATTGCTGATGAGGAGCAGGTAGAAAAAATTGAAGATCTGACTCCTCAACAAATCATCAAATGGTTCGAGCGGGATGCAGAGATTAAGCGATCGCAAGGTGATACCGCTGGCTCGTTACAATGGTAATCTTAAATTAACTCGTCATCGAACATTTGCTATGACTACCGCAACCGCTCTTGCTTCAACTATCGATCGCTGCTAGTTTTGTGCAAATTATCGGATACGATCTCGATCGGGATGCGTCCAGTACGATGGCGATCGCTAAGTTGGGTTTAAGGTACTTCCGGCTCGATCCCCAAAGCTCGTAACTGAGCGGCTAATCGATCGGCTCGCTGACTCTCTAGATCGGCTCGTTGACTTTCGAGTTTGGCTCGTTCGTAGGGTGTGGGATAGCGACGATCGTTTTCGTCGTACCAATACAGCCATTCTCTCGTCAAGCCGTCATAGTTAGCGGGTTCGCAACCGATGCCCAAGCCAATCTCTGGCATCCAGAGGGGGTTGGCGGTTTGCAATTCGTAATTGCCGTTTTGGAGTTGGTAGATTTCCAAACGCGCTTTGCGGCGACGTTTGGGATTGTAAATAACGTAGTAAAGTACGCCTAGCCGCGCGTATTCTTGGAGTTTAGTGGTGTATTCTCCACCTGGTTTAGTAGACACTACTTCTAGTACTAGTATTGGCGTTACTTTTTCTTCCCAGAGAGTGTAGCTCAGGCGTAAGTTTTCGTCAAAAACGCGCTCGACATTGAGGCTCAAGAAACCATCGGGGACGATCGGCGGTTGCTCTGGATCGCTGTAAATCGCCATGTCGATGCCAAAGAACCAGTCCATGCGATCTTCCCACAACATTCGTAAAATCGATTTGAGCAGGCTGGGGATAAGTTCTTGAAGTTCATTGTCCACGGGGGTATCGTCCGAGCAAGGCAGTTCGTCAGCGGTGGGTAGGTATCTGGGTAGCTCGTACTGGTACATGTTAGCTAGTGAGTGAAGAGCTTACCGCTATTTTAGTATGATTCAACCGTCCTGCTCGATCGTCAATCAAAAGGTCGCGCGATCGCTCCAACCTACTCACCATTCATTATTCACGGAAAATCTAATTTTTATATAGTACCATCACTACTAATCCTCACAATCATCTCTGTGCCGATTGTACCGATCGGAATGGGGGGCTACGCTGCTTATGTTGGTTATTTACTTGTGTTCGCGATTGCGATCGCGATCCCCTTGATAATATTCCTGGTAGGGACGATAACATTCTTGATGATAAACTACGTGATGGCATTAACGCTGGGCTACGTTACAGCGATCGCTTCCATTCAGATGAGATTGAAGATCGACCTTGCCCTGAAAACTATGAACTATTAGTAGTCGAAAATGCTGACGTCGAACTATTAGTACTCGAAAAGACTTACTCTCCGGGTGGCACGTCATGTAGTTAGGGTGTCGCGATCGATTCTTTGGCATCAGAAGTTATTTATTGGACAGACGGTTGGTAAAATATCGAAATGAAAACCCAGGCATTTACAATCGTAAATACCTGGGTCGATCGAGTTGATTAGTTATCGATTGTTAACCACCGCTCTAGCCTTTTGTCCCTACTTCTAGCATTAATTTCGATCGCTTGAGTCCAGTTGGAATTTCTACTGGGTAGTCACCTGTAAAACAAGCCGAGCAAAAGCTATTGGGATCTCGATCGGTTGCCGATAGCATTCCATCCCAAGATAGATAGGCGAGAGTATCTACACCGATTTGCTCGGCGATTTCGGCGACAGATTTAGTCGCAGCAATCAGTTGATCCTGAGTATCGGTATCGATGCCGTAGAAGCACGGATGAGTTACAGGTGGGGATGAGATCCGCATGTGTATTTCGGTGGCTCCAGCATCGCGCAGAGCTTTAACTAGTTTACGGCTAGTCGTTCCTCGGACGATCGAGTCATCGATGACGATTACCCGTTTGCCTTTTAATACATCTCTGAGCGGGTTGAGCTTCATCCGAATTCCGGCTTCGCGCATCTCTTGAGTAGGTTGGATAAATGTCCGTCCCACGTAGCGATTTTTGATCAAGCCTTCAGCATAAGGGATGCCCGATGCCTCTGAAAATCCGATCGCCGCAGGTATCCCCGAATCAGGTACGCCAATGACGATATCAGCATCGTGAAATGATTCTTTTGCTAATTGCTTGCCCAGTCGCATCCGGTAACTGTAAAGGCTTTCATCATTTACCCAGCTATCGGGACGAGCAAAGTAAATCATCTCAAAAATGCACAGTTTCGGCTGGATTTTTGGTGCCCAATCGATCGCTGTTACGCCGCGATCTGAGATCCACAGCAGTTCGCCTGGTTTGACATCCCGTTCGTAGTCTGCACCAATAATATCTAGCGCACAAGTTTCCGAAGCCACTACATAATGATTGATATGGTCGGGCATAATCCCCAATACCAGCGGACGAATGCCATGTGGATCGCGGATTGCCATGATGCCATCAGGAGTCGCGATCGTCAGACTGAACGCACCTACACATTGCAGACAGGCAGCGATCGTTGCATCAATCCAACTTTTGCCAGCATTGACTTCTTCCCGAATGATCAGCGCGATCATTTCCGAATCGATCGTCGTGGTTGGCTCACAGCCTCGCGCTACTAGATATGCTCGGAGTTGAGCCGTGTTGACAAGATTACCATTATGTGCTAAGGCAAGTTTTCCGAGTTTAGTCTCGACAATCACTGGTTGAGCATTGCAGCGGCGGCTCGATCCAGTTGTCGAATAGCGGGTATGACCGATCGCTAATTGCCCTGGCAATTTTTGTAAAATTTCTGGACTAAAGACATGAGACACCAGCCCCATATCTCGATGTTCGTGGAGCTGTTGCCCATCAAAGGTAGCGATTCCTGCCGATTCCTGTCCGCGATGCTGGAGCGCGTACAAACCAAAATAGGTCAGTTTCGCAACTTCTTGTCCAGGAGCATAGATCCCAAACACTCCACAGGCTTCTTCAGGTTTGTCACTAGCATTATCGGGATCTAGATCGGCACAGAGATCGAGGCGCAAGTCGCAATCAGGAATCATGAATGGCTACAGTAGGGAGTGGTGGCTAAATGGTGAAAATTGTTGAGGCTCAACGGAGGAAATGTAAAGTGTCCGATCGTCTCAGGACTTCGTAGCCCTAGCATAACCGATGATTGTGTCTAAATATACACAGTTGATAATATAGATAAATATTAGTGACCTTACTCGATCGGAAAATTAAATCTGTCAGATATGTACCGTCGATCGAACAGTAATCGATACCTACAAATCATTAACAACGATAAGTAATGCTGATATTTAATATCATAATTGAAATAAATTAAATATCAGTGATTTAAAAGCAATTATTTAAAAATTATTAAGAATTGATTAATATTCCATTAACGATAGCACGAAACCAGCCGAAGTTTGGATGAACCGGATTTGGCATCACAGCTCCATCCCCAGAAATAAGAGCCAATTGGTTGTATTTACTTGCTGCTCGCCGCTGTTTGTGGCATTATGAGCGTGCAGTTGGGTGGGATTGTCGCGATCTCTACGCCCCATCTCAGCACAAAATGCTACCAAATAGCTCAATCCCGATTGTGACATCAGCGGCTTTGGCTATGCCAACGCGGATCGGGATCGACATCGCCATTGTGAATGACTGCAATCGACAATCCATAACCAATAACTGTAATGTCAAATCTCCATTGGTTAGACCTGAGTGAATATGTTGCGATCGCCTTAGCAGTGGTAGGATCGATCGCCGCCATCGGATCGGGCAATTGGATCTATGCCCTAGTGCCGATCCTCATCAGTCTGATCCTCAGTGCTGCCAATCGGTGGCGATTGAATCAAAACCTCCGCCTCTACGATCGAGCATTGGAGCGCAAGCTCGATGCCGAACTCCAACAACAAGGTGAAGTCCTCCAGCAAGAAATCGCTCAAGCACGAAGTTTCGCGACAGCTTTAGTCAAACAAACTATGGCTGCCCAAAAAAATTCGGCACCTGTCGCGCTAGCTGGGGGGCAAGAGGCGGCATTAGAGCAGAAATTTAATTTACAAAAGCAATTGATGCAATCGATGCAGGATCGCGTCACTGGGGTCGAGGGCAGTCTCAGAGATGTTGTCGATCTGCTAGAGGGCACCGCCCTAGACGAGCGAGTAGAGTATCTAGAACGCCATTTAACCCAATCCCAGCAGTTGGGAATCGATTCAGTCGAATTGGAGCGACCTAAATCTAGTCGGATCGATCCTCTTGGCGATCGTCAGCCAGAAGTAGATATTACCCCGCTATTCGAGATGATTTCGGGAGATTTGATGTCTAGTGACTTGATGCCTGAGAGTCTCACCTCTGGAGATTTGAGCGGCGATCTGTGGTCTAAACCGACTTGGAATCTGCAACAGACAATTAATGCCCACAGTGATTGGGTCAGATGTCTGAGCTTTACGCCAGATGGTGCCAAACTAGTTAGTGGAAGTTTTGACAAAACAATTAAATTGTGGCAACTGGCTACAGGCACGGCAATTCACACGCTCACCGACCATCTCAAGGGTGTATTTGCTTTAGCCGTCAGCCCTGATGGTAAGCTCCTAGCCAGTGGGAGTTGGGATGAGTTGATTAAGTTGTGGGATTTGGAGACTGGTACTCTCCTAAGCAACTTGACCCAGCATCAAGCCTCAGTCAGATCTTTGGCGATCGATCCTGACAGCAAAATCTTAATCAGTGGTAGTTTTGACCAAACGATCGTCTTGTGGAGTCTACCAGATGGTGGCGTAATTAAAACCATCAGCGATCGGGAGCCAGTTGCCGCGATTGCCTTGAGTGCCGATGGGAAATTTTTGGCTAGTACTGGTGATGATGGGACTGTGAAAATCTGGTCTATGACTTCAGGCGAACAGATCGCTCACTCCAAAGGTAATAAACATTGTATTGGCTCCTTAGTTGTCAGTCCAGACTCACGGACGATCGCCGCAGGTACCGTCAACGGCTATGTGGTCTTGTGGCAACTCCAAAACCTGGAAAACGGTCAACTACCAAAAATCGAGCTGTCTGGGACGATTAAAGCCCACGCTGGACAAATCAATGCTTGTGTCTTTAGCCCTGATGGTGGGTATTTGATTACGGGTAGTGTCGATGGCAAAGCTAAAGTTTGGTATCGAGGAGAGGATCTCAGCTTCAGTGATAAAGCTCGCAGCATCCTCAAAGGCGATCCAGGTCGTTCGGTGATGTCAGTGGCGATCTCCCCCAATAGTCAGGCGATCGCCATTGGCGGTGCTGATGGTACAATCCAAATTTGGCAGCGAATCTAGCGATCGTGGTGCCAATTTGTATTATGCTACAAGTAGCTACTTGTGATTCCTCCTTTGGCTGCTGCTGAATTAAAATCGCTAAAAAAGTATCGAACGCTGTTGCCGATCCATCAATCTTAGGGAATAATACTGAAGAAACTACCATTGAACTTTTAAACCAAATTAATTTTAAAAATTTTAGATTATGCGAATTTTAGTTACAGGTGGTGCAGGGTTTATTGGTTCTCATCTAATCGAGCGGTTGATGAAAGAACAAAATGAAGTGATTTGCTTGGACAATTTTTATACTGGAGCTAAGAGCAATATCAGCAAATGGTACGGTCATCCAAATTTTGAACTCATTCGTCATGACATTACCGAACCAATCCGGCTAGAAGTAGACCAAATCTATCATTTAGCCTGCCCAGCATCTCCAGTTCACTATCAGTCCAATCCGATCAAAACGATTAAGGTAAGTTTTCTGGGCACATCAAATATGCTCGGACTTGCCAAACGTACTAAGGCAAGGTTTTTATTAGCTTCTACTTCTGAAGTATATGGCGATCCAGATGTTCATCCTCAACCGGAGGAATATCATGGTAATGTCAATCCGATCGGGATCAGATCTTGTTATGACGAAGGCAAGCGGATTGCTGAAACATTAAGTTTTGACTATCACCGAGCGCACAATGTCGAAATTCGGGTAGCCAGAATCTTCAATACCTACGGCCCCCGCATGTTGGAAAATGATGGTCGGGTAGTTAGCAACTTTATCGCCCAATCTCTGCAAGGAAAGCCATTGACGGTCTATGGAAATGGCAGCCAAACTCGCAGTTTTTGTTATGTCAGCGATCTAGTCGATGGACTAATGAAGCTCATGAATGGCGATCGAATCGGCCCGATCAATCTGGGTAATCCTGAAGAATATACCATTCTCCAACTTGCAGAAAAAATCCGCGACAAAATTAACCCCGGTCAAGAAATTATCTTTAAGCCGCTACCGCAAGACGACCCCAAACAGCGGAAGCCAGATATTACTAAAGCTAAAAATTGGTTGGATTGGCAGCCAACTATCTCACTAGAAGCTGGATTAGCGGAAACAATTGCTGAATTCACACAGCGACTGAAGGTTTGAACAAAAAAATTGACGATCTCAAGTGCGGAGGATTACAGGTACAATCGGGCTTTAACGATCGGCTCGACCCTGCTAACGACACTACGCTAACAAATTTAAATACTGAGTCACACTAAAATTGAGGGTATATTCATGCGTGTTTGCACTATCGGAACTGGTTACGTCGGCTTAGTTACAGGAGCTTGTCTGGCACATATCGGTCATGATGTCATCTGTGTAGATAATAATCCAGCGAAAGTGGAGCTGATGAAATCTGGGCATTCTCCCATCTATGAGCCAGGACTATCAGATATCATGCAGTCGGCAATGTCCACTGGACGACTGCAATTTACTACCGATTTAGCACTGGGAGTAGATCATGGCGAGATTTTGTTTATTGCGGTAGGTACGCCACCGCTACCTAATGGTTCTAGTGATACTCAGTATGTCGAAGCCGTAGCCAAAGGGATCGGTCAACATCTCAATGGTGAGTATAAAGTAATCGTCAACAAGTCTACAGTCCCAATTGGTTCGGGTGACTGGGTAAAAATGCTCGTCCTAGATGGCGTTGCCGAACGGAGCAAGCAACCAGCCTTAGTTGGCGGTGGCACTCAACCAGATCGATTCATTCCCAAGTTTGATGTCGTCAGTAATCCAGAATTTCTCCGTGAGGGTTCGGCAATACATGATACGCTCAATCCCGATCGGATTGTTTTGGGTAGTAATAGTCAACAGGCGATCGATCTGATGCTAAAGTTATATGCGCCGATTATCGATCGTCTACATGCTGAAACTGCGGTGTCGCCCGTGTCAGTATTGGCAACAGATTTGGGTTCGGCAGAAATGATTAAGTATGCTGCTAATGCTTTCTTAGCCACAAAAATTAGTTTTATTAATGAGATTGCTAACATTTGTGAGCGGGTAGGTGCTGACATTACCCAAGTGTCTAAAGGCATCGGCTTAGACTCTCGCATTGGTAATAAGTTTTTGAATGCTGGCATCGGTTGGGGTGGATCTTGTTTTCCCAAGGATTTAGCCGCACTCATCCACACTGGCGCAGATTATGGATACGATGCTCAATTGCTCAAAGCAACTGTAAGTGTCAATCAACAGCAACGGACTTTAGTAATTCAAAAGTTACAAAAGTCTCTCAAAATTCTTAAAGGCAAAACGATCGGTTTACTTGGTTTAACATTTAAACCAGATACTGATGATTTGCGGGATGCACCATCACTTGATATAATACGAACATTGATCGAGCTTGGCGCAAAAGTTAAAGCATACGATCCAATTGTCTCACCCCAATCTTCTACACTGCCATATTTAGCTAATGTCAAATTGGTTGATAGTCCACAATTACTAGCAACTGATAGTGATGCGATCGTATTGATGACAGAATGGTCGGAGTTTCAAGACATAAACTATCAGCAGCTAGCTGGACTAATGCGTTCGGCGATCGTGGTTGATTGCCGCAACTTCTTATCACCAGTAACACTAGCTCAAGCTGGTTTTCAACACATTGGCATTGGGTGCTAATTAATTAAAAATTACTCAGTACATGTATTTCTATGTACTGAGTATTCCGATAACTATACATTAGATATATTTGACCACTTACATCTTAGCGATCGACAGATTTAAGGCAATATGTATCCAAGTTAGTTATCTTTCATGCCTTTTATATTGTACGATCGTTCTATCCAGATTACTTCAGCCATTTGGCGGTTTATTACACACCTGTTCCATATAGTCTTTTTAACATGAAAGAAAGCTTTCCTGAGTTTAATCCTCCCAGACTAATGCAGTCCCCAGAGTCAGTAAAACCTCGCTCGAATGGCTTCTCTGAAGCACGGCAAGAGGAAGGAATCGGGATCGGTACGATTCTGAGCGGTTTGCGTAAATATTGGTACGCTTCGGTGCTGACTACCGCTGTGATGATGGGGGCAATCGGTTATGCCACCGCAACCCAAGTCCGCATCTACAGATCTGCGGTGCAAATTGCGATCGATTTAAAAGGTGGGAACAGTTTTGCTGAAAAGTTAGCTCAAGGTACTGGCGAGAACGGAGGACAATCCGAAGATCGGGCGATTGCGATCGAGACTATCACTCAATCATTAAGAAGTAAAAGCCTGATCGAGCAAGCAATTGCCCAGATTCCCGATCCGAAATTGCGTCCATCAGTCGCCCAAGTTTTGGGCGGATTGGCAATCCAATCAAAGCCGGATAGTAACGTTTTGACAGTCAGCTATACAGCCCTGAAGCAGGACGAAATTGTAGCGGTGCTGAATGGATTGAGTAAGGTTTACATTGATTACAGCATCAAAACCAAGAAAGCGCGAACCAATAACTCGATCGAATTTATCGAGTCACAATTACCTGCTTCCCGCAAGCGACTAGAATCTTCAGCATCCCAAATCGAGCAATTTCGGATCAAATATCGGTTTGTCGATCCGGCTACTTCAGCAAGTGCCTTGGATGGCTACCGTCAAAGTATTGTCGCCAAAATCAACGATTCTCGGTCTACTTATTACCAAACACAGCAACAATATCAAGAATTAAAGAAACAACTTAACTCAGTTGGATTATCATCGGACGGTAATTTAAGCACTACAATGTTAACGCAAGATGGTGCTTTCCAAGAACTATTTAAACAACTTAACGAGTTAGAATTAAAATATAACCAAGAAAGTGTCCGGTTTAGCCCAGAAAATCCCCTGATCGTCGGCTTAAAGGAAAAACGTGATGGAGTACTAGTACTGTTAAGGGAACGATCTCAACAAGTACTCAAACGGCAGGTAGACGATCGAGAATTAACAAAAAATGCAATTCCTAACGTTGGCAACAATTTGGCTCAAAATTTAGCCAACAAACAATCCGAACTAGAAACTAGCTTAGTTGCCCAAACAGCTCAGGCTCAAAGTTTAGAAGCAGTATACCAACAAGTCCAAACCCAAATCGCGCAATTGCCTGGACTCCAGAAGCAGTATACCGAGTTGCAACGGGAGTACCAAATTACTTCCCAAGAATTGACAGCATTCTTGCAAAAAGTCCAAGAGTTAAAGATTGTTAATGCCGAGCAAGTTGTACCGTGGCGGTTATTAGATCCACCAGAATACCCCAACTTGCCACTTTCACCTGATGTCCCGCGTCAAATGGGATTGGGTGCAATTGGTAGTTTGTTGGCGGGTATATTGGTATCAGTTGGCTTGAATAAACTCGACGATCGAGTTGACAATCCCGATAGTGTCAAAGCGATGACTGGAATGCCAGTGCTATCGCTAATTCCCAAGGTAGACGATCTAGATCGATCTTCAGCAGTGCGAGGTAGCACCTTTTTACAAACTGCTAAAGGTAAGAACAAAGATTATTCTTATTGGAGCTTTATTGAATCGATCCGTACTCTCGCCTTGGGGATTGGGTTGACATCCGATCGCGAAGATAAGCAATCAGGTGGTAAAATCATCGCCATGACTTCTTCTCTACCGAAAGAAGGGAAATCAACGATCGCCTTCCACACTAGTAATACATTAGCAGAACTAGGTTATCGGGTCTTGTTGATCGATGCCGATATGCACAAATCTACCATCGCTCATTTGTGTGCCAATTCACCCTTGTTCAAACGTGAAGATTGTGACGATTCGGATGGATTGAGCGATGCGATCGTGGGAACTTGTAACTGGAAAGATGTGATCAAAGTCAGCCCAGAATCAAAATTACATGTGATGTTTTCTGGCAAACAAACAGTTAGCTCGATCGTCCTCTTTAATTCACCCCGATTGTTACGGTTGATGGAGGAATGGCGGACAGAGTATGATTATATTTTGTTTGATACACCACCGATCGTCGGAGTTAGTGACACTCGATTGCTGTCAAGTTTGGTTGATGGACTAGTATACATTGTGAGCTTAAATGTCGCTCAGAAACAAATCATCGATCGGGGTATCGAGATTATCTCCTCACTGAGAACTCCAGTGTTGGGCTTGGCAATTAACCGAGTTGAAAATCATCATTCTGGATACAACAAGTACTATCAGTACTATCATGCCTCCAGCGATCTCTATGAAAAAAATAATAAGTCCAAGCTCCTCAACCCCGAACAGCAAGGAGTTGAAGTTTAATCGCTCCCACTAAATATAGCGATCCTCACCGAGCGGCTAGGTTGGTGTAGGATGTGTTGGGCATCAGCCGGATTGCACCGTTGACTGTACGATCCCCGTAGTAACCCATCGCATCATCGCTCGATCGAGAAATTTGTCAATCCAAATCTCGCACAAATAACTAAATGAACAGAATTAATTACACACTTATGAGTTTTAATTCTTCTCTAAAAATGGTGTCTCACCAAAATCTTGTGTAATTAATTTTGGCTATGTACTTATTTTACTTGGCACCAAAATATGCTTTAGATTCGATCGGGTGTGGATTCATCGTTCTGCTACCTGGTTGCCAATCTGCCGGACAAACTTCGTTGGGATTGGCTTGGACGTGTTGAATAGCCTGAAGTACGCGGAGGGTTTCATCTACACTGCGACCAAATGAGAGATTATTAATTGTAGTATACTGCAATACACCAGATCGATCGATGATAAATAAACCCCGCAATGCTGCACCTAAATCTGGATCTAAGACGTTATACGCGGTACTAATCTCTTTTTTGAGATCGGAGATCAGCGGATAATTAATATCGCCCAAACCACCCATTTTTCGTTCGGTTTCAATCCAGGCTAGATGCGAAAATTCACTATCGACAGAAATGCCAAGAATCTCCGTATTGAGAGCCTGAAACTCAGCATATCGATCGCTAAATGCAATAATCTCCGTCGGGCAAACAAAAGTAAAGTCGAGTGGATAGAAAAATAAAACGACGTATTTACGGTAGCTAGATAGTTTGATTTTCTGAAATTGTCGATCGACAACGGCAGTTGCCGTAAAATCAGGTGCGATTTGACCTACTCTCAAACAGCCTTCGGTATAGTTATTCATATATTTATTTTCGATCCAATTAAGATGCTAGCGATGAAAATTGTGAATAATTTACAATTTGTAATGAATAGCTAAATTTTCAGACGAGCCACCAAGGGTTTTGATAAGTTCTCTATATTCGGAGGCTGACTTTACACCAAAAATGCTAGTCTGGGGAACGGTTACTACAAAATCCAGACTTATTTAGTTATTATGAGTCTTCTCACGCCGCTAGCATTATTTGTTACAGATCTCGACAATACCTTGGTTGGTGATGACAGCTCGCTGGAGCGGCTCAATCAGCTCCTCGATCGCTATCGTCGAACTTGGGGCACTAAAATAGTTTATGCTACAGGTCGATCGAGAGCATCTTATCAAAACTTAGCCACCACCAAACAACTTCTAACTCCTGATGCCTTAATTGCGGCGGTAGGTGCCGAGATTTATCTAGGTGCGTCCGCTACTCCAGATCCAGAATGGATAAATAAACTAAGTGTCAATTGGCACCGCGAAAAAATAGTAGCCATCGCTAGCCGATTCGCAGATTTAGAATCCCAACCTCAATCCGAACAACGTCCTTTTAAAGTTAGCTATTATTTGTCGGCTAGTGTCGTTTGTGAGGTAGTGCCGAGGCTACAGGAGTTAATAGCCGATCGAGGGCTGGATGTAGAAATTATTTATAGTGGGAATAAGGACTTAGATATTCTCCCACGCGGTGGGGATAAAGGTACCGCCGTCCAATTTTTGCGCGAAGGGTGGCAGATCGATCCGAGCCAAACAGTGGTGTGTGGAGACTCTGGTAATGATATCTCGCTGTTCAAATATGGTGTCGAACGTGGCATCATTGTCGGAAATGCCCAATCTGAGTTACGGTTGTGGGATGAACTGCATCCGGCTGACTACCACTACCTCGCTGTTGCTGACTGCGCTGAAGGGATTTTGGAGGGACTAAAATATTTTCGATTTGTCGAATAGTTTAGTCAGCATGTGTCAGTAACTCTTCCTTTAGACAGAGCTAGAGTGGGATTCCCTTCATGTAAAGTTCGATCGAGATCCAAATCGTACTACTAACTTTAAATTCAATCGGAGGAAGTGGACACAATGCAATCGATCGAGATTTGGATTGCCGCCGCGATAAAGTCAAATATCGACGACCCCCTTGACAAATTGGCAAATATGCCCCAACTTGCACAATAGTAGCTGCTGTAGGGCAGTCACCCCACCTAGATTTTTTTATTAATTCCTGACGACCTCAAAACGCCCCTATGTCAACTCTCGTCATCGTCGAATCTCCCACCAAAGCGCGGACTATCAGTAAGTTTTTGCCATCTAGTTATGTGGTAAAAGCTTCAATGGGACACGTTCGCGATTTGCCCCCATCAGCCGAAGAAATCCCGCCAGAATACAAGTCGCAAAAGTGGGCAAACTTGGGAATCAATGTCGAGTCTGGGTTTGCACCGCTATACATCATTCCCAAAGACAAGCGCAAGATCGTTCAGGAATTGAAAACCGCGCTCAAAGGTGCCAGCGAACTGATTCTAGCAACGGACGAAGATCGCGAGGGTGAAAGTATCAGTTGGCATCTATTACAGCTACTCAACCCCAAGGTACCGACGAAACGGATGGTATTCCACGAGATTACCAAAGAAGCGATTCAAAAAGCTCTAAAAAATTGCCGAGAAATTGACGAACAGATCGTTCACGCCCAGGAAACTCGCCGCATTCTCGATCGATTGGTGGGATATACGCTCTCGCCATTATTGTGGCGGAAAATTGCTGGTGGGTTATCGGCTGGAAGAGTCCAGTCGGTAGCGGTGAGATTATTGGTAATGAAGGAACGCCAACGACGAGCGTTTAAGTCAGCGCAGTACTGGGATTTGAAAGCGTTGCTGGCGCATAATCAAGCCGAATTTGACTCGAAACTGGTAACGGTAGATGGGGTAAAAGTTGCCACAGGCGCAGATTTCGATCCCAATACTGGAAATCTGTTAGCTGGGAAAAAAGTTAAAGTCCTCAACGGCGTTGAAGCAAAAGCATTAACCGCAAACCTCAAGGGTAAAACCTGGACGGTGACAGGATTGGAAGAGAAACCAGTGACTCGGAAACCATCACCACCGTTTACTACTTCTACCCTCCAGCAGGAATCCAACCGGAAACTGCGACTATCCGCCAAGGAAACCATGCAAGTCGCCCAAAAACTGTATGAGGAAGGTTATATCACCTACATGCGGACGGATTCTGTGAGTCTGTCTGCACAAGCGATCGAAGCTGCTCGATCCTGCGTCCTGGAAAAGTACGGTCAAGAATATCTCAGCCCAAAACCCCGTCAATACAGTACCAAATCTAAAGGTGCTCAAGAAGCTCACGAAGCGATTCGCCCTGCTGGTAGTAGCTTTCGTACGCCACGGGAAACCGGATTAACCGATGCCAAACTGAAACTCTACGATCTAATCTGGAAGCGCACCATTGCTTCCCAAATGGCAGATGCCCGCCAAACCCAGCTCAGTGTCGATGTACAGGTCGAGAATGCCGGATTTCGGTCTTCGGGTAAGCGGATTGATTTCGCTGGCTACCTCAGAGCGTATGTCGAAGGCTCCGACGATCCTAATGCCGCGATCGAAGACCAAGAAATCATTCTTCCCGCATTAGTCAAGGGAGATACACCCAATTGCAAAAAACTCGACGCGATCGACCACGAAACCCAACCCCCCGCGCGGTATACCGAAGCATCGCTCGTCAAGATGCTCGAAAGTGAAGGGATCGGTCGCCCCAGTACCTATGCCAGCATCATCGGGACAATTCTCGACCGCCACTACGCGCAACTCCAAAGCAATGCCTTGGTGCCCAGTTTCACCGCCTTTGCAGTTACAGCCCTACTCGAAAAAAACTTCCCCGATCTCGTCGATCCTAGTTTTACCGCCCGGATGGAACAAACACTCGATGATATCTCCACCGGGATAACTCCGTGGCTACCCTACCTAGAAAAATTCTACCTGGGTGAAAAAGGCTTAGAAAATCTCGTCAACCAAGGCTTCACCGATATCGATGCCACTCTAGCCCGAACGATCGATCTAGATAATCTCGATGTCAAAGTTCGGATCGGCAAATTTGGCGCATTCATCGAAACTGAATCTGGTAATGCTTCCATTCCCAAAGATCTCACCCCCGCCGATTTAGCCCCAGAAACGATCGAGATGCTGCTCAAACAAAAGAGCAGCACCCCTGATACTCTCGGCAATCATCCCGAAACTGGTGAACCGATCTATCCGAAACTCGGCCCATTTGGTCCCTACGTCCAACTCGGTGATAAAGAGGAAGATAGCAAGAAAAAACCCAAACAATCTTCCTTGCCCAAAGGCATGAAACTAGAAGATGTCACCCTCGAAATCGCGATCGAATTGCTCAAACTCCCGCGCAGTCTGGGAGTTCACCCCGAAACAGGTGGCAAACTCCAAACCAACCTCGGTAGATTTGGGCCGTATATCCTCCACGATCGTGGTAAAGAAGGTAAAGAATATCGTTCCCTCAAAGCGACTGATGATGTCCTCACCGTCACATTAGAACGCGCTCTGGCGATTTTAGCCGAACCAAAATCCACCCGTGGCGGCAAAAAAGAACCCCTCCGCACGATCGGCAATCATCCCGACGATAATGAGCCTGTAGCGATTTTTAGCGGCCCGTATGGTAAATATATCAAACATGGCAAAATCAACGCCGGAATCCCTGAAGGCGAGACAGTAGAAGGAATAAGTTTAGAGACTGCGCTGAGTTTGCTAGTGGCTAAAGGTGGCACAGTTAAAAAAACTACAACCAAAGCTAAAACCACCGCAACCAAAGCCAAAACTACCGCAACCAAAGCTAAAACTACCGCAACCAAAGCTAAAACTACTACAGCTAAAAAAACTACCACAGCCAAAAAAGCCGTCTAGGAGATATCGGTGAGATTTAATCTAGGCTTAAATTCTATTCAAGTATAGCAATCGCCAAGGCGGTTAAGACATGCAAAAATCCTTGAAACCCAGATCCCCGACTTCTTAGAGAAGTCGGGGATCTATCCGCAGCGATATGCCAACAATATATTGGTGCAAGATGTGAGTAAGTCGATCGACAGTACAGTATGGGTGAGCGATCTCCACCATCCAAAATTAATTCAGGCTAACAGGTGGTAAACTATTTTGAACTGAAGGCGATCGCGGTAAGATACATGAAAACGTACTCCCCTCACCTACAACACTCTCAACCCAGATCCGTCCACCATGTTGCTGGATGATACTCCGACAAATTGCCAAACCCAAGCCTGTCCCTTCGCCATTACGGGCATCAGAACCATCTACTTGCTGAAATCGTTCAAAGATAATACCTAGTTTGTCAGCAGGAATACCCCGCCCACAATCGCGGACTTGAAATAACATCTGTCCGGCTCGTTTGATAGCGGTAAACCAGATCGTACTGTCTGGGGGCGAGAATTTGATCGCATTACTAAGTAAATTAGTAAAAGCTTGAATCATGCGATCGGAATCTACCCAAACTTGTCCGCCGCAATTGCTGACACTGAGTTTAATCCCTGCTGTGTCTGCTAATGGTTCGATCGCATCAACGGTTTTTGCGATCAATTCAGACACTTTACATACCGACTTGACCATTTGAACTGTTCCAGATTCGATCCGTTCGATATCCAGAATGTCATTGACCAGGCGGATTAAGCGATCGGTATTATCTACGGCGATGGTTAGCAACCGCTTTTGCTTGTGTGGTTGTTGCTCTAGCAAGCCGCTGTCTAAGAGCTTGAGCGAACCATAGATGGATGTCAGGGGAGTTCGCAATTCGTGACTGACAACAGAAATAAATTCATCTTTGATCCGTTCCATTTGATGTCGATTGGTGACATCTAATACCAACGAAAAAATTGACTGCATCTGACCGCTACGATCTAGCTGCGCTGAGTTATACCATTCACAATCAACGAGCGTCCCATCCTGACAATAGTTACGTTTGCTGACGATATTGCTGACTACTGTACCAGACATGAGCTGGTTCATCGCCTGGGCAACCCGTTCGGCATCCTCTGACACCACAAATTGCCATTCTGTGGGATGTTTGCCCACTACTTGCGCTGAAGACCATCCAAAGAGCCTTTCAGCCGTAGCCGACCATCTGCTGACCCGAAATTCTCGATCCCATTCGATCGCGGCTAGGGGCGAATTTTCAAAATGGAAGTCTAATTTTTGGAGTGCGCCGCGCAGAGCGTTTTCGGTCTGCTGCTGTTCGGTGACATCGCGCAAAATCAGCGTGTAGACTCGTTCGTGTCCTAGTTCTAGATAGGAAATTGAGGCTTCCGCCGGAAACTTACTCCGATCTTTTCTGATGCCAACTACCTGATGTCTGGTTCCTTGGGCGTGGGGTGGTTGGAGATCGCCAGAGCGTTGAGTTTCTAGCAAAGAGGTGCCGATGAGATCGGCGAACTCTTGCGGTACGAGGAGATTGAGCGATTGACCGATCGCGTCTATGGCTCGATAGCCAAAAATTTGTTCGGCTCCTTGGTTGAAGAGTGTAATCTGGAGATCGCGATCGATCGCAATAATGGCATCGCTGGCAATTTCAAGAATACTCGCAAATCGCGATCGCGAAATATGCAGGGCGATTTCGGCTTTTTGGCGTTCGATCAGTTCGAGTTGGAGTCGATTTTTAGTTTGTTGGAGGTCTCGATCGCGTTCGATCGCGTGTTGTTCTAGTTCGATTTTGGCTTGACGGAGAGCGGTGTCTGTGCGTTCGCGTTCGATCGCATAGCGAATCGACCGCAGCAATAAGTTGCTATTGACTTGTCCTTTGATCAGATAATCTTGTGCGCCTTGCTGCATGGCGGAGATCGCCAGCGTTTGGTCGTCTACGCCCGTCAGCACGACGATCGGGAGGCTGGGATATCGATCGTGTAAATGGAGAAATGAGGCGAGTCCCTGGCTATCTGGGAGCGATAGATCGAGCAATATGATATCGAAGCTAGAGGGAGAGGAGGCAATGGCTTTGTCAGGAGCGATCGATAACTGTGCTACTGCTGCGGCGAGTGTCATCACTGGGGTGATCTGGCACCGAGTGGTGGTTACTTCGCGCAGGATTTCTTGCAACAACCGGATATCGCCAGGATTGTCTTCGATGAGTAAAATGTTGAGAACATTAATCACGCTGCGCTCCGAGGGTTCGGGGTGGGGTGTAAAGGTTATTTGAATCAATTTTGTTACCTAACCTCAGTTGGGGATAAGGCTCATGCCTCCCCTCTTCCATACATCAATTGGGCAACGCCCATTTTTATACCTTATGTAGCAATCGCTCACGAGCGGTTAAGACATGCAAAAATCCTTGAAACCCAGATCCC
>ENA-OFCD01000436-OFCD01000436.1-metagenomes-genome-assembly--contig:-NODE-436-length-26746-cov-5.015623_pt1 | contig 26746 bp, 27 predicted proteins | sample MGYA00153392_OFCD01 | MGnify analysis MGYA00153392
TGAATCAGCACCACCACGGCGGTGGATGGTGGGGGTGAGCGGGGCTGTAAGATTTTGATAGCACGCCGCAACGGTTGATGGCGCTTAGTTTTGAACATAGTCCGCGATGCGTGCAAACAGAGCCAGGGAAACGCGAGAGTGCCTTTGCAAGCGCGTCGGCATTTTGCACCTAGGGCGCGCGGGGTGGTGGTGTTGATGGTGGTGTTGATAAAAGTGGCTCCGCTGCCTTGGCGGGATACCAGATTTGCACCATCAGCTCGCGGCGACTACTACTCGCATCCGTACTAAAGATTTCCGCTCTATTGGGATCGACCAAGTGGTAGGTCAAGGTACCTATCGCATGAGGCCCACCGGGAGCCGGAAAGCGGAACACGGGCAGCACAATCAGAAATGCGATAAATGTCGCCAGGCCCAGTACGCCCGAGCCGACAGCGAGGACGAAACCAAGCCGAAGGAGTCGATTACGTTTGCCAGGCATCAAGGTGGCGCGCGATGACTTCGGCCAGAGGTGTCGCGGGGCGGCCAAGCAGTGCCCCCAACTCCGGTGACACCGCTGCGGCGTCACCGCGCCGTAAACCGGCGTGCAGCGCCGTGGTGATAATCGCTTCCATGAGGCCTGAGCGCCGGTGAAAAACGCGGTGGCAGAAAAAACCCGGAATTGAAGCGCGCGTGTAGACAATATGTCGGTTCAGTGCTTCGGAAAGGAGCACAGCAACATCATCGAACGTTAAAGCCGCTGATCCGGTGAGGGTCGCTGCTTTTCCATCAAGACTGCCATCCATGAGTGCCCGTGCGCCAACGGCTCCAACATCTTCCGTATCGACGAAGGCAACCTTGCCCGCACCCGCACACACATACAGCCGATCATCGCGCTTGATGTCGTCTCGATACGCTGACAGCAGGTTCTGCGCAAAAAATCCCGGGCGCAGGATGCCGACCTTCAATTCAGCCCGCCGCGCAAGCAGGGCAAGACGTGCCTCGATCTTGGCATGAGGAAGATAGGCGCGCGTCTCGGCACCCGCGACTGAGAGAAAAGCGATACGCTCGACGCCAGTCTTCACAGCCACATCAAGTAGCGGAAACACCTGTCGTTCAACGTCGCCGATGGCGGGCGGGCGCATCAGGAAAAGGCGCTTGAGACCATACATCGCAGGCTCGAAAGTGCGCGCATCATGAAATTCAAGTCGGCGAAAAATAGGGTTCATAGGCGCGTCACTGTGCCCCGCCTTTGCCTTGGAGTTCCACTCGGCGTCGTGAACCGGCGCACGCGGAACGAGCGAGATCGCATCTTCACCTGCATTGCGCAGCGCACGCATGACGGCACTGCCAACAAAACCGGTGGCACCGACCACACCCGTCTGGCGCTTCACCTCGTTAGCTTCCCTTTCACTATTTGACATGTCGATCAACGAAGTCCGCGATGGCCTTGCTGCCATATGGGCTTTTTATTTTTGACACGGCAAAAAATAGCAAGGTCAATTCGATGGTGTAGTTTGGCTCCAGCGCCTGTTGTTGACATGCGCGATGTTTCATTGCTTTGCTGGCTTCGCTTCCATCTGCGATTCGGTATGCAGGACGCACTGCCAGCGCTTACCTGAATGAACCCAAGTGGACGTGTCGGACATGTCTTCAGTAGTGCTTTTACCGCCGTCGCGCGCCGCAACGGTCTGCTTCACGCGATAAGTCATCACGGCTGTCGTCGCTGTCGGAAACATGACCTCAACATCGCTGAAGGCAAAGGAGGTCACAACCATAGCCCCGTGCTCTGCCATCGTTCGATCATCCGCATGATCGAACTTCATCGCGCCGTGCCCGGAGGCCTTAAGTGCCGGGTCATGCAATAGCTGCAATGCAGCGTCTGCATCCTGGTCAACCATTGACTGCCAGAACTTTGTTTCTAAGTCGATTAATGTTTTGGTTGGTGTTGTCATTTGATGCTCCATTCGTTATTGAAAATTTATTGTGATCATCGCTTGCGTTGCAAACAATCAAACGATCATTTGTCTTGCTGTAGCACGGTGGCAAGGTTTCTCCCGGATCCGGATGATGTACGCCCGCGACCCATTTGCCTAAATTAGGCTCGCAAAGAATTTCCGAATATCGGCCACTACGCTAACTAGCTTCGCGGAATCAAACGCGCCGCAGACAGTGCCGCTTAAGGTTTCGCCGCCAGCAGGGCTTTCATCTCGGCGATCTCCCGCTCCTGCGACGAGACGATTTCGTCACCCAGCTTTTTGACTCTCGGGTCGGTAAGTGTCGACTCGTTGACCATCTGGATCGCTGCCGAGTGGTGTGGGATCATCGCGCGCAAAAATTGCCGGTCCCCCACGCCCGCCTCAGCACGCAAAAGAAACCAGCACAGCGCCAGAATGGCCGCTGCCACTACCCATGCCGCTTTGTTCAGCGTCTTGTCCTGAAACATACCCGGCATGGTGAGCAGCATGACCGGGATCATGGAGCCGGCCATCAGCCCCGTCATGTAAACGTTGCTCAGATTGAGATAGACGTTCCCCCAGCGATCAGCCATCGAATACATGATCGCGTACATCAAGACGAAGGACACGCCGGTCGACATCAGCAATCCTATGTACGGCTTGCGCTTCATTGCCTGGTCTTGCGCTTCTGGGTGCATCCTAGACATGATATTAATCCGACACTTAGACGACAAAACTCCACCGGAGCCCGCTAATCGCGCATGTAAGCACAGACGCCAACTAATTGTAGGCGCGCGGGTTCAAATTACTCCACCCAACCCGGCGGGCGCGATAACCATCTATCCCGCCTCGACCCGCGCGCAGTACGCCTCGATGGTTCGCTTCCAGGCAGGCCGAGCCAGACACCGATCCCGATACGACACGACTCCCGGATACGGCGCGATCAATCTTTCGTCCTTGATGCCCGATTCAAGCACGTGCGTCATCAGGATGTCAGCGACGCTGAAATCATTTATCGCAATGAAGTCGCGGTCGGCCAACCAGCGCTCCAGGGACGTCAGCACCCGATTTACCCAGCCGATCAGGAACTCGCGGCGCTTGCCGCAGCTCCCATCCGCCGTCCAGTCCAACACCATTAAACTGAGCAGCGGCGGCTCGACCGAGTTCATTGCCGCGAAGCACCAGCGCAGGATTTGCGCCTCACCGCCGAGGCCGCCAGGCATCAGGCAACCTGACTTCTTGGCCAAGTAGACGAGGATGGCGGCGGATTCGGACAATATCAACCCATCGTCGTCGATTGACGGTATTTGTTCGAAGGGGCTGAGAAGTCGATAAGCGTCTGTGCTCAAGTCGTGTGCGGGGCGGTCCATACCGGCCAGCTCAAACGGGAGTTGCATCTCTTCAAGCGCCCACAGCACGCGCAGGTCGCGAGTGTGGCCACGCGCGCCAGCGTTGACTTTTGAAAAGCCGTAGATTTTGAGCATGGTGATTTCTCCTTGTTTTAGATTGGTAACGGTAGTTCATCCCATGTATTGCGCGAACCAATCCAGCATCGGCTGCGGGCGGCGCTGGAACTCCAGATAGCCGTCGAAGCGGGCAGTGGTACCGTCGATCCACTGCAACTTCTTCTGCGTGCCGGGGATGTTGTCAAAGATCGCCTGTACGTCACTCGGATGGGTAAGCATGTCGTCTCGAACCTGATAGAGGTAGGTCGGTACGCGAACACTCTTGGCCCACTCTTGCGGAATTTCGCCGTCGATACGAAAAGCAATTTGCCCGCAATGATAGCCTTCCGGTGATCATCACCTGCCTTGCCTTGCGCTCGTGATAGCAGCGACATCGATCTTCTTCATACCCATCATGGCGTCAAAAGTACGCCGCGCCTCTTCGCCGCCAGCGGTAAGTGCCTCGGTCAACACGCGCGGTGTGATTTGCCAAGACAAGCCCCATCGATCTTTGCACCAGCCGCACTGACTTTCTTGACCACCATTGCCGACGATCGCGTTCCAGTAGCGGTCGGTCTCTTCCTGATCTTCAGTCGCTATCTGAAAAGAGAAAGCTTCACTCTGCTTGAAAGTCGAACCGCCGTTGAGGCCGAGACAGGCTACGCCGGCGACCGTGAACTCAACGGTCATGACATCGCCCTTCTTGCCGCCTGGGTTCTCGCTTGGTGCATGGTGAACCGCCCCAACTACACTGTCGGGAAAGGTCTCGGCGTAAAAGTGTGCAGCGGCCTCGGCATCTTTGTCGTACCAAATGCAAATTGTGTTTTTGGTCATGGTTAGCCCTTTCGTTGGCTTCGGGTAAAACTGTTAATTCGTGTCTATGAGTTCGCGTCTTTTATATAGCCGCCGACTGCCGCCTTGTGCGGCAAGTCCCAGCCGAAGTACACCTCTACTTCGGTGATCTGCCCGCTGCGCGCGGTGACGATCTCGATATTGCGAAAACGATGTCCGGCTGCACCGTGCGCCTCGTAGGTCACGAAGACTTGTTCGCCGCTTTGCACCAAATGGATGAACTCAAAACCATCGGTGGTTTTGCTGTTGGGCCAGCAACGGTCGAAGTAAGCTACGCGATCAAGGCGGTTGTCCAGCGGGCTGGTGAAGTGGAAGTCGTCAGCAATCAGCGCTTCAATTGCCGAACGGTCTTTTGAGACATACGCTTCGTAGGCTGCACGCGCAATCGATACCGTATCTTTTGCCGGTGTTGCATCAGGTGCTTGGGCAAACGCGATGCTGTTGCCGTCCGGGTCTTTGACCATGAACACTTTGATCGTCTCGCCCATCAGTGCGCCCGTGGCGACACCCAGCTTCGTAAGTCGGGCTGCTTCCAGGTCAATATCAGAAATAGTCAAGGTACATGAACATGATCCGGCGCGTTCTGGCAAAGCGTAAACCTGCAACCCGCCCCCGCCGTGGAATTTCCATTCAGCCAATCCTGGCATGAGTGTTGAATTTGCTGGCCTGCCCAAGGCCTTTTCGTACCACTGAACCGCCGCGTCGATGTCTTTCACCGCCAAACTTGCTAATGCATTTTCGATTGTCATCGTGATTTTTTTTAAAAGATCGAACTCATGTTTTCGAGGCATTCACAACCGGTTGATCCGCCGCCCAAAGCCAGTTGCCATATGATTGCCGCCGTGCGATTTCTGCTGTCACCGTGCCAAGTCTTCTGGGTCCAGAGCGGATTCGCGTTGCAGCGGCGTGATCTCACTGATTTTTTTGTCCCGTTTCAGCATGAATTTCTCTATCGCTTTCTCCACCAATTCCGGGTGATCCAATTGAATCCAATGACCTTTCGTCGGCACGACTTCATGGGGAATAGTCGGCACCAGCCGATAGAGCGCCCCGGCGTTGTCGGTAGCTGGGGTTGAAAGGATGAACATGGGGCCTTTGTAGGCGTTCAAGGTGATTTCCGGATTCCAGCTGCCAGTGGCTTTTGCCACGCCAGCACGGCCTTCAGCATTCAGCTTTTTGGCGTCAGCAATAACCTGCTTGCGCACTTTGGGGTCTGGCCCGGCAATTGATGCCACATAGCTGGCGAACGCCGTCGCGCTGTCGGGGCCGGTCATGTCTTTGATAAAACCGTCGCGGACTTTCGCAGGCATGGCCCGTGGGTCAGTGGCTGGGTCCACCATCATCATGCCTGCAACTCGGTCACCGTTCAGGGCTGCATATTGCAGCGCCACCGCAGCCCCGGCACTGTGCGCCACAATCACGAAGCGCTTCATCTGATACGCGTCTGCCACGGCGCCGATGTCAGTGGCGCGGCCTTCAAAGCTGTAGTCGCCGTTTATCGGCGGCGCGGAGTCACCACTCCCGCGCGAATCAAATGCAGCTACATCATGCTTTTTGGCAAGGCGAGTCATGACAGCTTTCCACTGCGTCGCCCGACCCGGATCAGCGTGCACGAAAATGATGGGCAAACCCCCATTGCCTGAGCCCATCCGAAAAGTGCTGAGTTGCCCTTGCGGGCCTTGTACTAATGTGGGTGTCATGTTCGATTCCTTTTTTGCATATTGGGTGTCGATAGACTGGGCTGTCATATGCAACCCCATCGCGACGATAAAAACCACGATCACTTGAAGAGCGCGTTTTGGAACAGTGGATGCCGGTGAGTAAAGTTGCTTCATTTCGCGATGTCCTTAATTGTTGAACCTGATCCCTTTAATTCGTCGCCGCGTAACCAGACTCAGGCGCGCGCGATGTAGTGTTCACGGCTAAATCGAATTTGGGGAATGACGCCACCCGCGGCACCTCGCCCGGCAGCGATGACCATCACTATCTCTGCTGCGCGCGGCAGGCCAAGCAGTCGTTTCACACGGGGTTCGTCGAAACCTTCCATGGGGCAGGAATCGAAGCCGTGCGCGGTGAGCGCCAGCATGAAATTCTCGCAAGCAAGTGCTGCCGTTTTGACCGCCCAAAGCGCCTGCTCGTGACGACCGAAAGGTCCGCGCATTATCGGCTTGAACCAGGCGCGGCACCACACGAGAAAGCGCTTTAAGGGCGCAAGTATGTGAAACGGCCCATCCGCAAAGAGGAACGGAATTTGTAGCCTGTATTTGCGTTCGAAGAGCGGCATGAATTCCTGCATCGCTGCGGACAATGTGGGATCAGCTTTCTCCCGTTGGATGTGCTCAAGCATCAACGCGCGGCCACGTCGCCACAGATCTGGCCGTGCGACCGCTACGATAAGATGCGGTGCCGCCGCCGCTGCCGATTGATCAAGGCACAAATGCCTTAGTGCCACCAGCCGATTTGTGTCGCGTACGTCAATCATCTGCCAGCATTCGAGATTGTGCGATGTGGGTGCCAAGATCGCCAAGTCAAAGCAGGCATCGAGAATCGAATCCGCAATACGCTCCGGCAAATAGGCACGCACAGAGCGGCGTTCGCGGATCACGGCGACCAGCGCTGCCAGAAAAGGTGTCTCGGCCTTACTGGAGTTCATCATGCTGGCTCGCCCATTGATGCACGCGTACATGCGCTAAGTTTCATTTCACTCGCACCGCGACCCGATCACACAAAGGCAGCCACTTTCTGCCGCCGTTCTTCCACTCCCAGTTGAAGGTCATCTTGTCGCCGCCCGCTTGCACCGTTACAGTGGCACGCGTTTGCGCTTCTGTGAAGCTCCAGACGTGGCCGTCAACGGTGGCACGGTAGTCAGGATGGTGGCCGGCGTTGTCGAACATGCGCGTGAAGTAGCCGCCCTCGGCCTCGTCGTAACCGATAATCTCGGCACCCTTGAAATCGTGCTTGCCCATCTGCGCATCCCAGCGATGCAGCACGAAGAAGTTGCCAGGCAGCCATTCATAGCTTTCGTCGCTCGTCCACGGCACGCCCGCTGCACGCGGGTCGGCGGCATCCTGACCGTCGCCGTAAGACGTTCCTTCGGCGTGCCAGTCGCCGATGAAAACTTCAAGGCGCTTGTGGGCTGCTGTCGGTTTTGGTTGTTTGGATTTAGGCGTTCTGGGCATGGCATGCTTCCTTCGAATCGATGGACGGATAGCTCAATTGCGGATGAAAGTCACCGCGCCCTTCCGGCGTCAAATCCAGCATGTTCCATAGCGAATCCAGCGCGTCGTTGTGGCGATATTCCTGACCGGATTCGGGTGGCATGTACAGCAGTTCGGAGCCCCAGAAATGGCGAATCACTTTGCCGCGCCGGTGGAATACATTGAGCATCGGCATATCCCACTCTTTACCGTCTTTGAATTTTTGCTGCTTGAGCACTGCGGCAGGCAAGCCCGATGAGTCGCCGAAATAGTCACGGTCGTAGCTATTGCCGTGGGTGGACAGGAGGGGCAACGTGCGCCAGCCGCGCGCGCGAGCCAGGGCTAGAATACGCGGCAGCGGTGACTTGGCGACCACGGCCAGATTGATGCGCTGGGTGATGTGCTGCACCATGCCTTCAAGGCCGTCCAGAAAGTGGGTGCAACCCATGCACGGCAATTCCCGCTCAGGCCCGTACATGAAGCTGTAAATGGCGAGCGTGTCCATACCGGGCTTGAATAAATCCGACAGCTTCAGAGGCCCGTCGTCGCCATCGAACACATAATCTTGCACAACGGTGCCACCCGCAGGCAATGCTCTGCGAAGTTCCGCAACGCTTTCAATCTGCCGTCGAAGTGCCATTTCCTCGGTAAGAAGTTTGTTGCGTGCTGTACGGTACTCGGCGCTCTCGCCCGGCATAGCCAGATGGTGAAGAATTGCGTTGCTCATAAAATCTCTCCGCTTACTTGGCCCAATTGGCTGACGAAACCTTCCCATCCAGAAAAGGCAGAACGGTTGCCGACAACTGCGGTGGCAGGAAAATGTCGTAATGCGTCAGACCCGGCAGAATAGCGAGGCGGTTGCGCGACATGTTCTCCCGCTGCCAACCCGCATCCTTGCGCCCGCTGGTCGCCACTGCCGCCTCGACCGCGATGGTCGTCTGCGCACACAGTGAAGTACCGTGCCAGGCGACCGGACTGGCAGGCTTTTTGTGGATCACCAGCATCTTGTTCATTTCATAAATCGACCTTCAAGAAATGCACCGCCCGTTCCAGGTTGTCAACGCAGAAGGTAATGACTGTAATGCGTGGTTTCATGAAATAGTTCTTTCGCTCGGTGGGAACATGACGGCTCGGTTGATTGAGGCCAAACGCTTCGGATCAGCGGTGAGCAGCGCAGCGGACCGTCCGCTGCAACTGATTGAGCGGCCGCCCTTACTCACGCACATAACGCAAGTGTGTGGCAGCTGCACCATTAAGAACCTTGTCAATGCGAAACTGCGGCACCGGCTCGCGTAGGTTCTCAAAGAGGCGTCTGCCACTGCCGAACAGCACTGACACCAAGGCGATTTCTAGCTCGTCGATGACGCCCATGTTCAAATACTGCTGGACTACGTTCGCTCCACCCGAGATACAAATATCGCGACCGCCCACAGCCTCTCTGGCCTTCTCAAGAGCGCTTTCAGGGCCGTCGTTGACGAAGTAGAATGTCGTCCCGCCCGGCCGGACCCAAGGTTCGCGCTTCTCGTGGGTAAGAACGTACACTGGAGTGTGAAATGGAGCCTGCTGGGGCCATGAAGCTTCGCCTTGGTCGAACATTCGCTTGCCCATGATGTTGGCGCCAGTGCGCTCTGTGGTGCTGCGAACCAGGTCATTGACCTTGCCGGTCTCTCCCCCAGGTCCGAGTTTGAGGAGGTTCTCGCGCATGTACTGCAGATTAATTTTCCAGGCCATCAGCGTGCCCCACTTGGCGCCCCAGTTCTTGTACTCAGGATTCTCCCAATTTTCAATGGTCATCCCTTCCGGCGCCATGTAGCCGTCAAGGCTAAGACCGATGTTTACAAATATCTTGCTCATGATTTTCTTTTCATACCACTGGATGGTGGCCTAAATTTAGTTATTAGCCGACAAAAATGTCGAGCTCATTCATAAATCGACGGCTTACACAAAAATATTGGGCATTTTTTAGTGCCGTCAGTAACATTACTATTCGTTTCCACATCTGCTTGCGTCTGTGCGACAGCAGACATACATCGAATTGGTTTAAGCGGGAACCACAAAATTCAAGGTTATGAAAAAATTTTATGAAGGCAAACGCAAGCACTGGCGGGGCGTATCGGGCAATTGTTGCCTGCGAGGCTCGCCAGTGCTTGAGTTAGCGTTCCAGTGCCGCTAACTTTTTCACAGCATACAAAAGCGACTGCCGTGATTTTTCATAGTCCGACCATGGATCTTTTTTGTGCTTTTGTAGAAAAGATTGCGCGGTCATGATGTTGAATTCATTCGATGCGCTGAGCACGTTCAATTGTTGCCAGCTAATCGGCATCGACACCCCGAGCCCCGGCCTCGTGCGAACTGAAAACGCACAAGCCGTGGTGGAACCGCGGCCGTTGCGGAGGTAGTCCACAAACACTTTGCCGATTCGATTTTGTGCGCCCATTTTTGCGCTGAATAGCGCAGGAATTGTTTTCGCCAAATGATGGCTGACGGCCTTCGCAAACGCTTTGCTCGCGTCCCAGGTGTGTTGTCTCAGCAACGGGACGACAACATGAAGTCCATTGCCGCCGCTGGTTTTCAGAAACGACACCAAACGTAACTCTTGCAAAATGGTGCGCGTTAATTTTGCCGCCTGCATGACTTTTTCCCATGGCAGCGCAGGGTCAGGATCGAGGTCAAAAATGAGGCGATCTGGATGGTTCATTTTTTTTGCAGTTGCGTTCCAGGTGTGAAATTCCACCACGTTCAGTTGCGCTGCGCTCACCAGTGCGGTTGCTGTATTCAATACGACCAAGGGCGCGTGACCGGGATCCAGATCAGGGAGCAGCAAGGCGCCAGCAATCGTATATTTGCCCAGATGCTTTTGAAAAAATTGTTCTCCCTGAATATTGTCGGGGACTCGCACCATCGCAACGGGTCGGTCAAGGAGATGCGGCAGCATCCGCGGCGCTATTTTTTCGTAATAGTTGACGACATCAAGCTTGGTAAATCCTGTTGAGGTATCGATTACACGGTGCGCATGCGTAACAATGACGCCGCTTTGTGTGGTGACGCTTTCTTTTTTGTTCACCGACGCCACTTTGCTTGCAACCGCAGATATTGTCTTTGGATTTTCTCTGTTAATTTGCATGGGGAGCTTATCGTCTCGCAGCTCGATAAACACAGCATGCCGAATCGAGCCGCCGATGGTCCAACCGGCAAATGAAACTTCCGCCACCCGCGTTGGCTTCACCCAGTGAACGGCATTTGACGTGGCGCTCTTTGGCGAATTTATAAACGGCGTGGTTTTGGTCTCTAACGCTTTCAACAATTTGTGCATGCCAGCAAGACGCGATTCATCGAACCCAGTACCCACGCGGCCAACATGTCTAAGTTTGTCCTGCTCATACACGCCTAACAACAGTGCACCAAAGCCTGTACGTCCGCCCTGCGGATTGGTGAAGCCGCCGATGACGAATTCTTGTCGTTGAAGGCATTTCAGCTTTATCCAGCTTGCGCTTCGGGCGCTTTCATAGATTGCATCGCGTCGCTTGCCGATCAACCCTTCGAGGCCATGATGACAAACACTCTGCAACAATTGTTTGATCGGCGGTTGGTGAACCTCGGTTGCGCCAACAAGGGGACTTTTATTTTTGGCTATGAGTGCATCGAGCATTGCACGGCGCACTTCCCAAGGTTCTCCGCGAAGGTCACGGCCATTGGCGAAAAGTACATCGAATAAATAATATTGAATCGCCTGCGTTTGATTGCTGGCAAAGGCATTTTGCAGAAGCTGAAAACTTGGCCGACCATCATCGGCAACCACAACAATTTCTCCATCAAGCCAGCAATTTTTGAGGCCCAACTTGGCGAGCGCGCTCACAGTTGCCAGTAATTTTTTGCTCCAGTCCAATCCATTTCGCGTGAAGGTGTGAATCTTGCCGCCAGCATCAATGCGCGCAAGAATGCGATAACCATCGAGCTTTAATTCGTATGCCCAACCATCGTCACGTGGCGCGTTAGTGGCAAGCGTTGCTAACTGTGGTTGCATTTTGGCAGGCAGCGCTACTCTCGGTGCTTTTTGCGTCAGCGTCGCCTTCGGGTTATCTGCTATAGATGTTCTATTCACACTATCCGGAAGTGCAGTGGTGACGTCGTATTCCGATGCAGGTCTCGCCGCAACATCACGCTCTTTGATGAGCAGCCAATTTTCTTTACGTTGTGCGTTTGCACCAGCGCTCTGATCCTGCCCCAGCCGCGTGCGAACCAGCGTCCAGTGACCATGAAGCTTTTCGCCAAATAATTCGAATTTTATTTTTCCTGCTTTGTACGCAGCCGCCGCATCGTCCGTATCTCCTTCCGCGCGCCATGTCCCGCGATCCCAAGTGATGACTTCACCGGCACCGTATTGTTTCGCTGGAATGGTGCCTTCAAATGACGCATATTCGAGCGGGTGATCCTCCACATGCACGGCGAGCCGCTTGTCTTTGGGATCAAGTGATGGCCCTTTCGGGATTGCCCAGCTTTTGAGGGTGTTATTTATTTCAAGGCGAAAATCGTAATGCAGTCGCGTGGCGTGGTGGCGCTGAACAACGAACATTGCTTCGTGCTGGGCATTTTCATCGCCACCCGGTTTGATGGCTTTGCCAGCGCTACCCTCCGGCTCAACGGTAATTTTAAAATTACGTTTCGCGCGGTATTTATCGAGACTATCCATGACGCCTCGCTAACCTTTTGCGACTCGCGTTTTAGGCTTCGTTTTTGCCTTGGAAGTTGCGAGCCTGGGTTTGGTGACGCGACTCTTTGGCGTAAGCGTAGTCACTGTGTTGTTGCTGATTTTAGGCGCGGCAGTTGCACCACCTTTTTTTAAACTGCGCTTTAATAAATCGGTGAGGTCAAGAATCTGCGCGGATGCTGGCGCTTCACTCGCCTCCTCTACAGACAATATTTCCGTGGTTTTACCCGCCGCAACTTTCTTTTTTACCAGCGCCATGATGTCGTCCTTGAATGTGTCCCGATATTCAGCGGGTTGCCATTTGCCGGACATGCTTTTCACGAGTTGCGCCGCCATGGCAGCTTCGGCGGGCTTCACGCCGGCCAGTCCTGCCGCTGGAAAGCTGAGTCCTTCATCACCCCGAATTTCGGTTTCCCAACGCAGGGTGAATAACATTAAAACGCGATCATTGGGGATCAGCGCAGCCAGATGCTGCTTGGTCGCGATCACTACATAGGCGATGCCAATTTTCTTTTCTTTGCGCAAGGTCTCGCGCAATAGCGCGTACACTTTTTCGCCTTTCGCGGTCGGCGCCAAAAAATAGGGGCGCTCAAAATATTCTGGTGGTACCGCACCTTGATCCACAAAGTGCAAAAGCTCAACCGTCTGCGTAGTCTTCGGGTGTGTTGCCCGAATTTCCTCGTCGGTGAGAATCGCGTATTTGCCGTCGGTGTATGCGAGCCCTTTGACGATGTTTTCTTTGCTCACTTCTTTACCGGTAATTTTATTCACACGCTTGTAGCCGACCGGGGCCATATCGCGTTTGTCAAGCCAATCAAAATCCAAATCCTGCTCCTGAACCGCCGGATACAGCGCGACTGGAATGTAGATCAGGCCAAAGGTGATGGAACCTTTCCAAAGCGTGCGTGGCATAGTTTTCCTTTGCTAACACCAGCATTGGCGAGCCACTCAAGCAATTTTTGCCTGAAACGGCGCACCAGTGCTGGGGTTATATTTTTAAACTGTTAATGACTATTGGTGTCCAGACCACGAAGAAATTCCAGCATGTCGACTACCCGTTATTTCAGGCATGTATTAACCACAATCCATCATTTGTTAGATCGCGAACGGTTTAGTTTCAAACTTGAATTTTTATCTTCCAATTTGGCGGATATCGTCATGCCTTTGAAGCTGCCACATTCACCATCCACGGCACACCGAACTTGTCGGTCAACATGCCAAACGAAGAAGTCCAGAAAGTTTTCATCAACGGCATGGTTACCTTTCCACCTTCGCCGAGTGCGGTGAAAACGCGTTTAGCTTCTTGGTCGTCAGCCACTTCAATCGCCAGCGTCATGCCTTTGAACTCCGCCGTTTTTTCGCCCATACCATCGTCGGCCATCAGATGGGTTTCGCCAATGCGAAAAGCGGAGTTCATAACTTTTTCTTCATAGCCGGGTGGTCCTTTCATGTCTTTGTCCGGGCTTTCTTTCCAACGCATCAGGCCAGTGACTTCGGCACCGATGGATTTTTTGTAAAACTCCAGAGCCTCTTCGCAACGTCCGCCAAAAGTTATGTAGGCTTGAACTTTCATGATGAATTCCTTTGATAAATGGGGAAAGGTGAATGGGGAACGTTTAGCCTCACACGTGCAAGGTGGGCCGGTAGATCAGCTCTTGGATGTTGCTGTCGAGCGTCCGGCTCTCGACCATCTCCAGGTCGAAGTCTGCTGCTCCTTTGAAGATTGGATGGGTACCAGTTTTGCCTGAGATAACCGGAAAAACCGTGACCCGTACAAAGTCAACCAGGCCAGCGGCCATCAACGCGCGGTTCAACGAGATGCTGCCGTGGGAGCGCAACGGCAGTTCGGACTCCTTTTTGAGCTGGGTGACGATAGCGATGGCGTCACCGTTCACGATGGTCGCGTTTGGCCAGGCTTGAGGGCCTTTTAGCGTGGACGACACCACCGTGGCTGGCATGTTTCTCATTCGGGTGACCCACGGGTCGCGCACGTCGGACTTTTCGGTGCTCGACGCAAGCATTTCCACGAACTGCCGGAAGGTGGTAGCCCCGAAGACCATTCGCTGCTCAGCGACAAACGAGGCTAAGCGGCGCTCAAGCAACTCGGGGCCCTGCTTTCCCCAGTACCCGCCCCAGTTCCCGTCTGGGCCGTAAGAGCCGAAGCCGTCAAGCGTAGAAAAGATGTCGAAAGTGTAGGTAGCGGTCATGATGATTTCCTTGTCATTGGGAATCGTTTGAAAAAACTTGCGCTGTCAGCTATATGTCCAGTAGCGTTTCAAAGCCGCCGTAGACCATGCGCTTGCCGTCAAATGGCATGTCACCGAGCGCTTTCATGCGTGGGTCGTTCATGAATTTCTGGTTGCCTGCGTCGCTCGCGGCTTTAGAGGGCCACGCAATCCATGAAAAACAACGTTCTCGCCTCCCTCAGCTCTAACCGCACGTTTGAAATCGGTGACTTTGCCGTCGGGCAACGCGTCACCCCAACATTCCACAACGCGAGTTGCGCCAAATTCTTTCAATAGCGCGGAGTATTTAATTGCCATTGCGCGATACGCCTCTTTGTTGTCTGCGGTTACGGGAACAAGATATCCGTCGATATAGATCATGGTGTTGCTCCTTGGGTTGCGTTGAAGAATTGCCTGTTCAATACCATGGCGTCCTAGGCATATTTTTCATCAGCTAAAACTGCTTTCGAATCGAGTACCAACGATAAAAGCAGCGATGAGAGTGCCGCAAGCTGAAGAGCGAAACGAATGGCGTGGCCTGTTTCCCAGTTTGAGCAGGTCTGCCCAATTGGGCGGAATGCTTGGTAGCGCTGCGGCCATAAAGGCGGTATTCGCCGGCGCGACTAACCAGAAGAAGACGACCGGAAGTGCAAGCAACAGAGCGAGCAGCGTCCACAAAGCGAAACACAGCTCGCGCGTTGCTTTGCGAACGTAGAATGCAAGCAGCCCTGTTGTGATAATCGCCAATGGCTCAAGGAATCCTCCAATCTGTGGTGGGCCCCATTGGATATATAGCGACTTCTGCAGAGTGATGTACGGCAATGCCTCGTACTGCATCTTGGCACTTTGCTCGAGGACATGCGCAAACGCGAGGCCCGCACTCAGCGCGACCAATAGGATCGTGACGAACCGCAAACATCTTGGTGGCATAACCAGATTCCTGACGCGAAATTTCGTTACTACGAATCGCTGGCACTTAATCGCAACAGCTCGGACGATCGCCTGGCGCTCTTCATGGAAATAACATTGGGCCTCCAAGCTTAATCGCGTCTGTGCGTTAGCAGACATAAATAAAATTGATTTCGCAGGAGCTGGGTCTGGGTCCGCTTTGACGGTTGAAAGCGGTGGATCGTCGTTACTGAATGTTATGCGTCTTTTCGAAGGCTGTCGGCATGATCCGGACAGGGTGCGGCCCGCAGATGATCGACGGGCTCACCGCCGAGTTTGCTTGCAAAGCCGTGATTAACATCGCGATAGTGCGCTTCGTCAGCACGAACCAGCAGCACCACATCGCGCAAGGTTGAGCCGGTCGGCAGCTTCCAATAATGCACCGCAATATCGGGAGCGGGAACATTGCGTGATCGGCCCTCATCAATCTCCTTGAGATACAAGGTGTCGCTGAGCACCGCCTCTTCTTCAAAATAGCCAACCACGCGATGGGCCGTGCGTGACGACATCAGATACAAGAAAAAAAACCGATATAGAAAATCCACGGCGCCAGCATCACAACTAACCGTTCAAAAGCTGTCGGCTTTGCAATTTCAACAAACGTCATCAAATGCATGCGCTCATTCTCGGCTTCCTCCATGAGCGTTCGGATCCAGCCTTCATCATTTACCATATGCCGCAGGCATTTAAGGTGCGTTATCGTCGCGCCCACCATGCCTGGAACAGCGGCTAATGTTTCCAGCACAATCGCCCGATGGCCATAACGTTTCGCAAAAAAATGTATCCGCGCAGAAGCGCAGCAGCTTCGTAAAACCGAGTGCGAATCGGTCAGAAAACCCTTTGGCGCATGATGAACACGCGATGCTGTGTCCCGATCTTTAATCAGGGCGAGTCGAGCGGTTTTTTTTATCAGACAAGCTATGGATCATAAAATGCCTTTATGAGAAAGTGCAAGGCGGTATGCAAAGTAATGACATCACAGAGCCACTTTAAAAAATTTCACATTTGCCATGGCTACCCGCAATAAATCTCGTTGCGTTATCTACCCGCTTTAGCAATGTAGCAACAGGCATCAGAACTTTTAAATAAAGGTCAACGCATCGCACAGGATTAGCTAAATGTTTGAATTTTGATTGCTGAAATGCCGCGAGGCATTCAGATTTCGTGTAACTCGCTCGGGGCGATGAGGTTCCGACTCCACAAATGAACATATTCAATTGCTAGGCGACATGCCTTCGCTCATTCGCGCGGTGCTTGGCTAGGCCTGCGATAAAAATCCGGTCATGCATGATGTAGGCGCAAGCGAATACATCCCAAATATTGGCGCAATCCAGGTGAACTGGAATGAAATACCGACGTGTCCGGTAGAAGCTATTCGTTGAGCTGGCCCCGAAGATTCCTGTCACGCGCGTTATGTCTGTGGATCCCAATTCGAAATTCTTGGTCAACATGACGCATTTGTTGCATTCGAATTAGCCATCACCGTATTCATATGTGCTCTTTTGGCAACTGGGTGATCTGAATCCGTCACACAATGTTGACGTCAAATGAAAATTAAATAAATCGACAGATCATCCTATAGGTCGTGTTTTAGAATAGGCGCGACGCACGCGATTGTTCGGTACGTTATCGAACATACATTGTTCTCCCATCGCGTAATTTTTTGAGTGTCACCCATCTTGCACTGTTTGCCGCGCCCGTATAGATTTCACATTGAGCCCATTGAGGGCATAACGGACAACATCGTATTGCAACACATTGTCGGTCGGGAGCAGGCCCAGCACCGTGACCGGTTGCAAAACGAACGCCTCGATTTTTCGCGTACCTCGGATGGTTGTATTCAACCATTGCAGTTGGAACACAATTTCATCATGTGCCGTCCGGAGGTCGAGCGACTCAATGGGCACGCTGGCTGAATCGCGTCGGCGCCTGCACGACTCGAACACGGCTTCGAGGTACTGTTTTGCTGGACCATCGCGCGCTTAATCAGGCGCTCTTGAGCCACCCTTTGGTCACAACACCCTCGCGTCGGATACATTCGCTAAAATCTCTTGCAGCTTCGTGATGTCGGCTGGTTTAACTAAGTGGTAATCGAAACCCGTTTCTTGCGAACGCTGACGAGCCGCTTGTTCCCCGTATCCCGTCATTGCAACCAATACGACGTCGGCGAGTAAAGGCAGCTGACGCAGTCGCGTTGCGACTTCAAATCCGTTCATGCCCGGCAACCCGATGTCCAATAACACGACATGCGGTTTGAAATCGACCGCTGCTTCCAACGCAGCCGGACCATCGTGCTCCGTCCGCACAACATGACCGAATAACTCCAGAAGCATCGTCATTGTCTCGGCTGAGTCTACGTTATCTTCAACCACCAGCACCCGTATTGACTGATCGTTGCGCTCGGCCTTCTCGGTGCAAGGCATTATTGGCGATACAGATGGTTGCATAACCGGCAAACGCACGGTGAACTCGCTGCCCTCGCCCAAAGTACTCGTTACTGTTACTGTACCCCGGTGCATTTCCACCAGTCGCTGCACCAAACTCAGCCCAATGCCTAAACCGCCTTGAGAGCGGGCCAATGACCGTTCGGCTTGCGAAAAAAGATCAAAGACATGGGGGAGCAATTCAGGTGCAATACCAACGCCAGAATCCCTCACCCGAATCACCGCTTCGTCGCGCTCTTGCTGAACAGACAGCGAAATGGAACCGCCATCGTCGGTATACTTGGCGGCGTTGGTGAGAAGGTTCACTATCACTTGTTCCAGGCGCGTGGCATCGGCGAACAGCCAAATTGGCTCCGGTGGCAGATACAGTTCGAGCAAATGGTGGTGGTGTTCGATCAGCGGTCGAACCGTTTCGACCGAATTTTCCACGATGCCGTTCAGTGCGAGCCGTTTCTCTTGGAGATGGATTCGTCCGGTGGAGATGCGAGAAACTTCCATGAGATCGTCAATAAGTCGGGTCAGTTGCCTCACTTGACGCTCAATGATGCCATGTGCCTGAGCTTGGATCGGGTCTTCGTTCTTCTGGAGACGTAGCAAGCGTACCGCGTTCGAGATCGGAGCAAGCGGGTTGCGGAGCTCATGACTCAGCATTGCCAGGAATTCATCCTTTCGGCGATGAAGATCAGCCAACGCTTCTGCCTGCGACAGCGCCTGTTTCTCCAAGCGATTGCGCTCTGTTACGTCGTAAAAGCAGTTGATTGCGCCAGTTATTTCTCCTTGTTCGTTCTTAAGTGGAACAATATTTACGATGACGTTTATTCGCGAGCCGTCGAGTCGCTCAATGATCATTTCCATATCGTGCGCGGTTGGTAATATACCCTGCAAGACTTGGCTCATCGGGGTTTGCGAGTAGGGCAACAATGTACCGTCTGGCAGGTAAATTTTTAATGAGCCGCCCAAGTGCTCATAAATATTCCGTCGTTTTGAATCTAGCCTCCACAACTCCGAGGCGACTTGGTTGAATTCCCGCGTCGCTCCGGTGGCATCACAGCTATACATCGCGATTGGCCCCCGTTCAAACAAAGCACGGAAACGTGCTTCGCTCTGGCGGAATGCATCCTCGGTCTGTTTGCGCTCAGTAATATCGAGGTGCGTCGCGAAGGATTTCAGGGGCTTGCCGTCTGGGCCGCGTTCGACCGACCAACGCGTTTCGATCCATCGCTCGACCCCGTCTCGGCCGAGTACCCGATAATCCATCTTGCCCACGCTGCTGCCATCGATAAATTGTTGAAGTGCCGCCTCCACTCGCCACCGGTCGGAAACAATTACACGATCGAGTAAGGCTTGAGCACCCGCTAAAACATCAGTTTCGCCGTCGGGCTGGGCATAACCCATCACCGCCGTGTAGTTTTGAGCACCTCTCCGCACTCCACCACGCGCAAAATCCAACTCAACGAAAGTCAATCGTGCTGACTCCATTGCGAAGCGTAAACGCCACTCGTTGTCTCGCAGCGCTTGCACCGCTTGCTTGCGCTCGGTAATTTCTTGCTGAAGTTTTGCGTTTAATTTTTCCGCGGTTTCGGTGAGTTCATGCTGGCGCAGCGATCCAAGCACTAAAGCTTGGTTAATCGCAATAATTTGTTCCGCACTTTGTGCACCCTGTGTCATTTGAATCATGACCCCCAGGGGGTTTTCACCCTGACCCGCCTCGATCATCGGCCACATCGTATAAGACCAGAAAGCAGGGTGCGGCTGGGCATGTTGTTTCGTATGGGTTTCGGATTTACCGGTTTGATAAACCCGGTCTAGCCTTGTGACAAATTCGTCCTTTTCCTCAACTATGTCGGAGAAAGGTTTGCCCAACAGTTGATCCGCAGATTTATCGATGAGACGGCAAAAGGCAGGATTGACATAACGCACAATGTGGCTTGCGCCTTCGACCATGACGAGCGGCAACGGTGAGTGATCGTTGATCGCCAAGCCGACATTTGACATGTCGGGAGGCGGCAACGTTGGTGACGTTTCCACACCCATTTTAATTTCCTTAACGTTTCATCTTCGGTTCCGGCGCCGCTTCCTCTCCCTGCTCTTGTCGCGGACCCGTTCGTTGCGGGATGCCTGTTGTCAGGCCCGTATATTCCGTACTTCGCGGGCTGATAACGACGACACCCTTATCCGTGATGACATATTCACGGATGTCTTTGCTGTGATTGCCGCCACGCATTTTGATCACAACCATTACCTTTCGAAGCTGACCATCAATCTCAACATAACGCATGCGAATAATGTCGTCGGTGAGAAACGATATGGCGTAGTGACTAAACGATAATGCCGTAAAGCTGTCCTCCACTTCCACGGTGCTGAGAATCGTCACGCCAGCCCCCGTCAGCGCCCCGATCATTCGGTAGAGCGACTCGCGAAATTCCGCGCGGAACCCGGGGGCAAGCGCCATCTCAAAACCCACCAGCGAATCAATCACCAAGCGTTTTGCGCCCACCCGTTCGATGGCATCAAGAATCTCCTGCATCGTTTCATCCACCGAAAGATCGAGCGGACGAAGGTAAAGAACTTCGAGTTTTCCTTTTTCTTGCGGCGTTTTCAAATTCAGACCAAAACTGCGTGCACGATCCGTGTAGCCTGCCGGGCGTTCTTCGAAAATCGCCATAATCCCCGGTTCACCAACACGAATTCCCTCAGCGATAAATTGTGTTGCCAACGCTGATTTTCCGGTCCCCGAGGGCCCCGCCACGAGGAGGCTGTCACCTTCGAGAAGGCCGCCGCCCATCATTTTGTCCAGCTCGGCAATCCCCGTGGACAGTCGCCGGTTCCGCGCCGGTTTCACTTTTTTGCTGGCCAATCCCAGTGTGCGTGAGAACGCCTGCAAGCCGTCATCGCTAATGCGCAGCGTATGCAGCCCCGGCACCGATGCCTGCCCGCGCAGTTTTATGATCTGCAATTTCCGCACGACAGAATTTCTCTCTGCAACCTGAGAGAGCCAAAGGAGCCCATCGACGATGGTGAACAGGGGATTGTCGCGAATTTCTTCCGGAACGTATTCACCAACCAGAAACGTTGTGGCCTCCCAACTGCTGAGAAATTGGGCCAATCGCTGAATGAACGATTGCATTTCAATTTCGCTTGAACTCGCCTGTGCAGTGCGCACCACGGTGCGAAAGGAATCCACCACCACGATGCTCGGATTTGTCGTTGTGACCTGTCTGATAATTTCGCCGAGAACCGCGTCCAAGTCCTTCGCCAGTACCAGGTCGCTCAGGTTGATAAAACGAATGGCCTTGCCGACCTTTGACTCATCAAAGAACGAAAACTGCTGCTGATAGCGCAGCATTTTTAGCGCGGATTCGCCGAGGACAGTAAAATAAAGCCCCGGTTTCTTCACGGTCGCGTTGGCAAAAACGAGTTGATGCGCCAACGTGGTTTTGCCGCAACCTGGTGTGCCCGCAATAATATTGAAAGAAAATTCCGGAATGCCGCCGCCCATGATGTCGTCAAGACCACGGACGCCGGTCGGTATTTTGCGGATCGCGACCTTGGTCGGACGGTTCACGGCACGTTTAGCCGAAGTCCGAGTGTCAACGCCAACTTGTTTTTTCATATTCCACTCTTTAGCTAAGAACCAAATCGTTAAGGAGCAGGTTCGGCCAGATCTCACCCACCAATTGCAGCGTTAAAATTTCGCCAATGAAAGCGGCCAATAATCCGAGCAATTGAGCGAGCACAACCACTTTGCCTTCGAAAAAGTTGCCCGGCCCAATTTGTGATTCGAGTTCGACGAAGCCTGCCAAAGAGCCATCCGCATTAACATTCACTGCATGCAGCCACGGGACTTCCGCGTTGGCTAGCACGAGCGAGCGAGAAAGGAGTGCACGAAAACCAGCACTGCCCATAAGGTTCGCCAGATGCGGACGCAATTGGTCTACGACGAGAAAGCTTTGGAGAGGAAGTGCCCTGACCGTTTTATTTCCTTTGGCCTCATGAGCAATAAGACGCTCGGCCAAATCTCGCATTTTTCGCGTTGCCCGGGTCATATAAAAACTCTGGACGGGCACATTTTCAGCGTGTCTTGCGTTGCGCGGTATCGCGTCAATGTTTTTGAGTCCCGATTATTGACGAAATCGCTTTTGACCGGGAGACGCGTGCTCGCCGAACTTGTTTGTTTGCGATTTCGTATGTTCATTCGATTCTCTAAACCGGCTGGGTACCGGTAGCAAGGATTGGACGTTCGAGTGTTTCGTTAAGCGAACTTTTACGATTTATTTTTAGGCGTATTCGTCACGACATATCTAATGCGCGCAATTGTCCCATGTATTAAGGCACTGAACCGGTTTGTCTTATTTGCAGCAGCGCGATCTCATGTTTCCACCAAGCGCTAGCCAAGTTCAAGCCGGTTGCGCCCGGCTTCCTTGGCACGGTACAACGCAGCGTCGGCACGGCGCATCATCGACTCGACATTGTCACCGGGGCCGTAGCTGCTCACCCCAAAACTGCCCGTTTTCGGTCCGGTGATCGCGATGTCATGTGCCGCAATCGTTGATCGAATCTTTTCGGCGATCACTGCGGCCGCTTCCGCCGTCGTGTCAATGCAGACAATCAGGAACTCTTCTCCACCCCATCGCCCGACCAAGTCGGTCTTGCGAATGTTGTCGTTAAGCACCTTCGCCAATTCCACCAGCACTGCGTCGCCGACTTGATGCCCATACGTGTCATTGACGCGCTTGAACTTGTCGATATCAAGCAGAATCAGCGAGAAGCACCCTTGGGTGCGTTCGCAGCGCGTCCACTCCTGCTCCAACGCAACCTCCAACCGCAAGCGGTTCGACAGGCCGGTGAGCTGGTCCGTCGTCGAAAGCAGCTCAAGCTCCTTGTTCTTTTCCATCAGTTGTGTTTGCGCACGGCCAAGCTCTTTCAAGGCTTGATCGGTTTCACGACGCGCCTGCTCAGCCAACTGCCTTGCCTTCTCCGCTGTGTCGTAGGCATCACCGTTGGCGATGGCGATGGCACCATAGGCACAGAGTGCCCTAAAGATGGCTGTTTCACGTTCACCGTAGGCTTGAGCATGCGGCGACTGAATTGTCATGACTCCCAACAGGCGTCCCCGCGCCACCAATGGCGCGAAGAGCAGGCTCAAGGTTTCCAGAGTGCCGGGAATCTTGCTTGGATTCTCTGTCGCCGCATCATGTTCACGCGTCAGCACGACTTCACTCCCCGCGCGCGCGCAACGCGCCACGCTTGAGTTGGGGTCGTCCAGCGGAATGCGGATGCCCGGCAAGTACTTGCCGGCCTCAACAATGACGGCACTTTGCAACGTGCGACCATCCCGTTCCATCAAATAGATCGCAAAATGGGTGGCGTCAAGCAAGCGACGAACATGACGGTCTAGGGCACCGAATACCGCTGTCGTCTCTAGGCTGGCGGTGATCTCACGGCCGATCTCGCCAAGGGTCTCCAGCGTACCAACGACGCCTTGCAACAGCTCGACCCGCGTGGCCTCCGCGCGGGCGAGCTGTTTATGGTGCTCTGCCTCGGCACGGGTGAGCTCGGTTTCGTAGCGTAATTCCACCGCAAGAGCCCGATTGCTGACTTCTTTGCTCTGCATGCGTTCGCGCGATTGGCCCGCTTGCAGCGCCAAGCGGTAGGCCTCGGCCAAGTTGCCCAACTTGGCGTGCTCGGCAGCGGCCTCCTCCAGCAATCGGCTGGGAATCGTGTAGTCCTCGATGCCTGCTGCAACCGTGAGCGCCTGACTTAGATAGTGCAGTGGCGCTGCGGCCGTCGTCAGCCCGTCTGGCATCGCCAGAGGATATCGGCGGTACAAGTCGGCAATGATTTGCAGCGACTCGATCTCGGTCACTCTGTAGCCATTTTCCCGGCAAAGGGTCAACGCATTGTGAGCGACGGTAAGCGTCTCAGTGGGTCGATCAAGCCGCATCAAGGCCTGCGCACGGCCACGCAGCGCGATAGCTAATTTGTCTTTCTCGCCCCGCGCCCGGCTGCTCGATTCGGCCTGCATAAACCAATCAAGCGCTTCGATATTGTGGTCGAGCGATAGCGAAACTTCACCGAGCGTCGCGGCCGTAACTGCAAATACCTGGGATTTCTTGACCGGCTGCAAGAGCGACCGGGCATCGAGCAAATGGGTGCGCGCAGAAGCGTGGCGTCCAAGGCGATGCAAAACTTCGCCGATCTTGTTAAGCATATGCCCGGTCAGAATTGGTAGTTTTGAGGCGCGCGCTAACGTCAGCCCACGCTCCGCCCATTCCAGCGCCAACGCCAGATTGTTTAAGCTCATGAGCACATAGCAGATGTTCGCGACGGAAATTATCGTCTGGCGCACTTGTCCGGTTTCGAGCGTTCTGACATGCACGTTCTCCCAAAGCCGAAACGACACAGCGAAATTGCTGGCAAAAAATGCAAGCAGTCCCTTGGCGGACGCCAGCCAGACGGTCACCGCCGGATCTGCGTCCTCGTGACGCGCAAGCCCACTGTCGTCCAACGCTTTTTGTGCGCCAGCAGCATCGGTAAATGCGCCATAGAACACACGACGCGCGACTGCCATGCGGCGTCGCTGAATATCTGGTGTTGCGTTATAAGCCGCCACCGCCAATTCGGCTTCGCTTAAAGACTGCCTAAAATCGCCGCGGTCAACCGCCAGCGCTGTTTTGAGCCAGTGAACGTCACCGACGCCGATTTGGTCGTTCTGCGCCGCGTATTGCGCTGCGGCCAACGCAGCATGAATTTCGGCACGTTCCAAATCTCCAACCACCCATGCCGCTTCCGCACGAATGAGTTGGAGGTGGCCGGTTATACGGGAGCACTCCGCCTCAGCGAGTTTGGATGACGGCAGCGAAAGTTCAATTTCGTCCACTAGAACCAGCGCTCGTTGCGAATCACGTTGTCGAAGTTGCCAGGCCAACGCAAGCACCAACGGCAATTCGCGCGTTTGGCCGGCCGCCGCTAGCTGGGCTTCGAGCCTGTAGACTTCGTCGTTGTGCGCGAACAATTGCATGACTGCCTCTAATACTGTTGCGTTAAAAAATGCGTTTCCTGCGCTGCGGCGCGACGCACAACGCAGGAAACGGTCGAACTTGGAGGCAAATAATAAGCCAGTTTAGTTTATGCCGGACACTCAAATCGCGTCGTCGGTGGAAACATCTTGCGGATGTACTACTAGCCAGAATCAAACAAACTCAATTATTTGCCTGACGCTCGAAACATGCGACTAGGCCATATGCCCGATAGGTTCGTTAATATTAAAATGCGGCGGGGTGTTTGGCGCACAATTCAAGCCGTTTCGCACCGCCGAGCACCGGGGGCGCCGAGGTTTGCAAATAAATTCATCGTGATTGCAGCAAAGACTATTAAACGTTTTAAACAAAAAACCCGCAGTCTCAAAGGAGAAATGCGGGTTTCGAGTACGTTACTGAACTGCATAAAACAAAAAGATGGTGCGGAAGCCGCCCTCTAATTCTTGCTTCAACCCTATGAAATATATAGAAAATATTTTTCATAATTCCAAATGTGCCCCCAAATGTGCCCCCAAACTGGTGAAGTGCCTTTGGTACGCACACGCTAAAGTTGAGTTGAGCAAAAAAAGTTGCGTTAGAAAAATATGCGGACTAGACGGGGTTCGCGGTCTTCAGCGCCGATGAACAAAAGTGTCGGAAGTACCTTACGATTCTTGATTGCATCGACACCCCCCACCCTCCGAAACTTGCGACAGAAAATATTTGCTTAAACATATGGTCTAGCTTTACCGATCATTAAACTTTTGATACCCCCACCCAGCCACGACAAAAAGGCGGCGACGATGTGCGCCTACCTTGGTCCCCTTTGATGTGGGAACACTGGGGACGGTGGGGACACTCTCCCTAACTCACTGAAAGATATATATATCAATGGAGACGAGTTGTCTCCACTCCAATCTTCACGGCTCGGGACAGTGGGAACAAATCTACTGGATAACGTGTACGAGTCGAAATTAGATCTGACGGGATGTGTTAAATCATAAATGTCTGCAATCGACCCGTAGCGGCGGTACAGATTTCCCGAAAGCGGCGGTTTAACGCGGAGGTCACAGGGGACGACGCAAAAAGCGCTGGGACGCCCGACCGCAACGCCCCGAATGCAAAGATAAAATGCCTTATTACCCGGGCGTGCCGGGCTTGTTTTGGCTCAAACGGCGCGTGGGCGCTGGCGTTTGAGGTTGCGGCATCCCCACCATGCACCAACGTACCAACGTACCAACGCAGCATCGCACCAACGTACCAACGCACCGTCGCGAGCGTTGCCCGCCTACTGCGTGGCAACGACCGTGATCGTCCCAATATTCGCGCCGTTGTCGCGCACGGTGTTATTACCGGCACTTTCAAACACGGCAAATCCGCTGGAGAAGCCGGCACTCGGATTGCCGGTTACGGTATTACCGGTCGAAATTGCTTTGGCACCGGCACCCTGTGCGACTATCCCGTACCCGTTGTTAGACACCATATTGTTACTGGCAGTGAGGCTAGCGGCGGCGTTTGCATCGCTTTCCACGACAAGGCCGCTGTATGAATTGCCCACCATACGACTATCACGGACGGAGAGTTTGAGGATAGCGGTGCTAACAATGGACCGTGCAAAAATGCCGATGCTGTTTCCATCGATAGTTGAATCAGCAATATCAACCGTCGACGTGCTCGGGGTGTTTCCGTATAAAGCAATACCAAGATTATTAACGTTTCCACTCACCACCGCGCGGGTAATGGTGGCCTTCACGCCATTCAGAAGGGTGATGCCACTGCCTCCGTTTCGACGAACGATGGTGTCGGTTATGTTCACATTAGTGGCCGCGTTGACCAAAATCCCGTTTTGGGTGAGATTGGAGATCACACAATTCTCAATCGTCAGGCTGTTACCGGCGGTCATGTTGATGCCGTTATTACCGCCCTGACCGTTAATCGAGAGCCCGCGCAGCACCACATTCACACCCGCCGTGG
>ENA-OFCD01000437-OFCD01000437.1-metagenomes-genome-assembly--contig:-NODE-437-length-26734-cov-5.955246_pt1 | contig 26734 bp, 25 predicted proteins | sample MGYA00153392_OFCD01 | MGnify analysis MGYA00153392
GTACAGATTTCTGGCGACCATTCGGCATGTTCGCTCAATGGTAAATTGATAAATCTAGGTAGTGTCACAACTGCTAGCTCGTGTGGTTCCCGTACGTCTACAAATTGATATGGTGTAGCGTTATCCGCGAGTTTAGCCGCCAATTCAGTTACAGTGATTTCGGTAAAATTCATAGGGATTAGTGGATGGTGAATGGTGAATGGTGAACGGTGAATAGTTTTAACGAAAATTAGGGGTTTAAATCCCTCGCGTTTGGGCGGATTGTTGTGTGGTGTTAACACTGTGCCAAAGGCAGGCGACGCCAACAGTGCAAGCTGTCAACTGTCAACTGATTAGATAAATTAGACTACATCGGGTAAACTACGTCGCCGAATGTAGAGCCACAATAACCCGATCGAGCCGATGGCAATTCCCGCTAAACTAATTACTTGAGCCATCCTGAGCGAACCAAACATCAAACTATCCGTTCGTAAACCTTCCACTCCAAATCGCCCGATACTATAAGCAATTAAATAAACTAAGAAGATCGAACCAGTTCTCAATCGATGGTGACGATTATCATTAATAAATAACCACATTAGGAATATAAATACTAACAAATTCCATAGAGATTCATATAAAAATGTGGGATGAAAATAATCGAAATTGAGATATTCAAACGGACGACGATCTTTGGGAATATATAACTTCCACGGTAAATCCGTCGGACGCCCAAAAGCTTCTGAATTAAAGAAATTACCCCATCTGCCGATCGTTTGCCCCAGAGCTACCGAAGGTGCCACAATATCGGCTAATTGCCAGAATGACAACTGCTTGAGTTTAGCAAAGATAATCGCAGCGATCGTTCCCCCGATAATCGCACCATGAATGGCAATACCTCCCTCCCAAATCTTGATAATTTGCTCTGGATGTTGAGAATAAGTTTGCCATTCAAAAGCAACATAATACAACCGTGCGGCTGGAATCGCCCCTAATACTAACCAAATCGCTAAATCGGCGATCGCTTCAGGATCGATATTGCGAGACTTTGCCAACCGCATCGATAGATTGACACCAATTAGTACTGCGGTAGCGATTAATACGCCATACCACTTCAAGCGAAAACTTCCCCATCTAAAAATCTCTTCGCCTGGAGATGTAAATTGCAAAGCAATTAAGGGGTGTTCTAAACTATCCCCAGCAGGAATCAGCCCAGACAACATCGCTAGATCTAAGTAGGCGAAGGTGGAAAATAAGTTTTCTACTCCCAGTGGGAAATTGATGAACTCAGCTAACATATTAGATCGGTTGACAGTGGATAGTTAAATTAATTGATACTATGCCTACGGCAGGCTAACGCCAACGGCTATGCTCAGTACAAGTAACTGAGTAGTTAGGGTAGGACTTTCAACCTCTGTTTTTCGTTAACATCGACGACTTTGAGGTTGACAATTTGCCCTATATATCCAGATCTGCTAACAGCCACTCCATCCGATCGGAATTACTATTATTTCCCAGCGGTGGCTGAGGCTCGGTACTGATGCCGATATATTCAGGGACAAATTTATCCCAATGTCCTGAAGAATCGATCGATTCGGTGGTGCTACGCGAGACTGTCGGTTTTACCTCGATGGGATTTAGATGGTGTCGCCCCCAGTGTTGTTGTCGATCGGGTATGGTTGATGGTGGTATTGCTGATGCTGACATAAAGTCCTCATCTTCTACCCATTCTTCCCACACAGATCCATCTTCATCGATCGATAAATCGATATCGTCATCTATGAAGCTCAATTCGAGGTTGACTTGGTGTTTTGTCCAGCCTGACGGCTCATTTGTCGCTGGTGGGTGCTGTTGAGGTTCCCCAGCGGAGATGGGATTGGCATCGGGTGTCTCGGCTAATTCTTCGCGATATTCCTGGGGAGATACTGCGGGAACTGATTCGAGTTGTCGATCGACTAGCATTGCAGCTTGAGTCAATCGTGCGACTAGATCGGCTGAATCTAATCTCTGGGAACCACTCGCGACATTAACCGATGGTTGTAGTCGATCGATCGGTAGCGCATCCTCGTTGGATAATTGCGCTCGATCTAAAACTGTCAAAATCGCCTTCACCCGATCTAAATAACCTTGCACGAGTCGATGACTGACAACAATTTGGTCGATGTGTAATTGTTGGAGCTTAATATAGCTAGTGCGTGTCACCAGATCTTTACCTACTTCATTCTGGATTTCTCCCGTCAGTAAGTTAATCTTGGTACGGAGATATTCACTACTAGAAGGCTGACTATTGGTATCTTCAGTCATCCGAGTAGTGACATCTAACTCGCTAGCATCACGTACTAGTAATGCTAAAGCTTGATGAATTTGTCCGGCTTGCAGTTTTTGGTGAAATATTTCGCTGGAGATCATAGTTTTGAGATAACAGGACTCACCAGTAGGTACTGAGATCGTAACCCAGTTCGGCAAGCATCGATCGAAGTAGTGGCAAGCTCAGACCAATCACATTGCTATGACAACCCTCAATTTTGTCAATCAAGGCACTTCCTTTGCCTTCTAGAGCAAAACATCCCGCACAGACTAATGGTTCGCCTGTGGCGATATATGCTTGAATCTGGGCATCAGCAACTCGACCGAAATAAACCTGTGTAATTCCACACCGGACGACTTGTCTAGATTGGGTTTGGTCGATTAATGCGTGTCCAGTGTACAATGTCCCCTGATTACCACGCATTTGTTGCCAACGGGTAAATGCTTCGGCTGCATCTCGTGGTTTACCATGAATTTGGTTATCGACAACTAATACCGAATCACAACCAAGTACTAGAGAATCATTTACCTGGCTCAAAACAACTTCCGCTTTGCGCTGTGCTAATGTCTCCACTAGGGCAATCGGATCGGTTAGTTGGATCTGAGACTCATCAAAGTGACTCACACACACTAAAGGGTTAATCCCGACGCTCTGGAGCAGTCGCCTGCGTGCGGGAGAAGCCGAAGCCAAGACAAAGTTGGTAGTCATAGTTTTAGTAGCTAATCTAGTGGCTGCCTATGCCACACTAAAAGAACTGACAACTTCTTCAAATACCTTTTTCATTTTTGTCCACCGTCGATCGGTAGTAGAAGCATTGAAGGTAAATAATTTACCACGACTGATCACGACACTGGCGATATTGTGGCGACGACTATTAGCTAATTTGACATCATATTCGAGGATATAGTAGGTTTTACCTTTGACTTCATTAGTTTCAGCACTAATCAACTCGGCTTCCCGTCCCGATCCTGGAGGTGCGATCGCATTTTTACCGAGTTTGTAGCCGACATCGGAAGCAGTACCGAGATCGCTTAATTTTTTATCTTTATCTACTTGGCTGATGACGACACTGACATTTTCGCTAGACTCGATCAAGTCATGGAAAATGATATCCGCACCTTTGGTAGTTTTGACAGCCACCCAACCATTGGGATAGAGAAATTTGTAGCCATCACCAGTATCGATATAGCCTTGAAGTCCCGCAGCTTCAACAGGAGCGACATTAATTTGTAATATTATTGCCAGTGCCGCGATGAATGACACGGTAATTTTTTTCCACATGAGATTCTAAATTTAATAATTATGTATCGGTAATAATTATAGACTTACTTGCTGCTAACGCTGAAATTCAGAGATCGGGATTGAGAGGATGTCTGAAAAGCCGGATCTTGCGTAGCCTAGCGATTGAAATCGCGGCTACATTTTCTTCAACCCGCCTTCGCGGGTTGAAGAAAACCCTTGAGGAATCCCACTACAAGAGCGAATCATCTTGTCTTGTCAAACCCTCTCTTCTCTGTCGAGAGGCTACGCCAACGATCCGCTACGCTAACTGCAAAGCCGAGGAGCGCGATTGCATCCGCAACTGTCAACTGTCAACTGTCAACTGTTTACCTACTCACTATCGATCGACTCTCCCGCAAATTCTGGGTGTAAAGCACTATGAGACTGTTTGCGGATGAGATCGATCGTGCCTTTAATAGTACCGGCGATCGGCACTGCGACGATCACACCTAACAAGCCAGCAATTTGTCCGCCAATTAAGAGACAAATCAAGATGCCGATGGGATTCAAGCCAATAAACTCACCCATCAATCTAGGAGCTAACAAGTTATCCTTGACTTGTTGAATCACAATTGAAGCGATTAAGACAGAGATCCCCAATCCAAAGTTTTTTAACATAATCACGATCGTCACCAGCCCGATTCCTAAACTAGCACCGATAAACGGAATCAGTTCGGAAGCACCAATAAAAATCGCAAAAGATAGTCCGAATGGGACTTTTAGGAAAAAGAAAGTGGGGGTGAGTGTCGATGCCATAAATGTCCCCAAGATCAACTGGCTGATAAAGAAATTCTGAAAATTCAGCCGGAGTGATTCACTCAGGGGCATCCCAATTCGCTCGGGGATCAGGGCAATAATTCCCAGCCATAACCGATCGCCATAGATTAACATATAGACCGATAGCACGAGGATCGATAGGGCATCGATCGCACTCGATAGGGTGCCTACCGCCAATCCGACTACTTGAGCACCGACGATCTGGATTTGGGTATCGATTTTGGCATTAATCTGAGTTCGCAATACATTAAAGTCGATCGGAAAGCCTTTACCTTTGCCCCATTCTTCCCAGGCATTGATATTATCATTACTTGCTTGTAGCCATTCTGGAATCTGTTTGATTAGTTCGGTAGTTTGATCGAACGCACTCGGAACTACCGTAACACCTAAAACTACCAGCAACATCAACGTAATTAATAAAACTCCAATAATTGCGGGTACACGACGAAAATGTACTCGTTCGAGTAGTTTAACTGGGTAATTGAGTAGGAATGCGATCAATGCCGCGATCGTCAAAATGGTAATCAGATGCTCGAAATACCGAAAAAACTGAGACAGCACCCAGATATTGAGTCCAACGATCGGAAATCCTAACCCGATGAGTAGTAAGTTGTGAATATTGGCGGGGAGACGTCGCATTGGGTATCGATCGGGAACGATTGCTTATTCATTAGTTTAAGCGAGGATCGACCTCTAAACACCGATCTGGTGCAGCGATCCTGGACAGGATGCTCACAATGGGCACCCCAGAGGGTAAAGATCGATCGTCGATTTATTCGCAAGTCGATCTAAGATAGGTGGGTATTTACTCCCGTTTAAGATTTGTGACTGAATCGAAAAAACCAATCCGATCGATCGCCAGCATTGCCGGAATCGTAGCTGCTGCGACCCTGATTAGTAAAGTATTTGGACTAGTCCGTCAAGTGACACTAGCTGCCGCCTTTGGTAATGGGATTGCGATCGAAGCATGGGCTTATGCCTATGCCATCCCTGGATTTTTACTGATCTTGCTCGGTGGGATGAATGGGCCATTTCATAGTGCGATCGTCAGTGTCCTTGCCAAGCAAAAAGATAAATCTGAAACAGTCCCGATTGTTGAGACAGTAACGACGATTGTGGGGTTTATTTTAATCGGTGTGAGTATCCTCATTTTCTGCTTTGCCAGCAATGCGATCGATTTGAGTGCGCCCAATCTGATCCATAGTGGTGACGAAGTTAGAGGTGCATTAGTTCGCCAAAGTGCGATCGAGCAGTTGCAAATCATGTCAGCAATCGCAGTATTAGCAGGCTTGATTGGGATTGGATTCGGTACTCTCAGTTCGGCCGATCTGTACTGGTTGCCCTCGATTAGCCCGTTGATATCTAGCTTTACCACCATTATCGGCATCGGGATCTTAGCTATTTGTTTAGGGAATAAAATTGGGTTGCCCGAATTTGCCCTCTTGGGCGGCAAAGTCATCGCCAGTACTGTATTATTGGGCGCGATTCTTCAGTGGTTGATGCAGGTGATTACCCAGTGGCGGGTAGGATTGGGGACGATTAAACCGCGATTTGAATGGCGAAGACAGGGAGTTCAGGATGTATTGAAAATTCTCGGCCCAGCCACATTTTCTTCTAGTACGCTGCAAATCAACCTATTTATCGATAATGCTTTTGCTTCGGGCATCGTCGGCGCAGCTTCAGCGATGCAGTATTCAGGAATGTTAATTCAGGCTCCCTTGGGGATTATTTCTAATGTCATTTTAGGCTCTCTTTTGCCAGAATTCTCGCGGTTAACCGATCCCGACAATTGGACACAGCTCAAGGATCGGATTCGCCAAGGATTGACTTTGACGGCGATAGCGATGATGCCGCTGAGTGCGGTAATGATGGCTTTGTCTTATCCGATCGTCAAAACAGTCTATCAAAATGGTGCCTTCAAAAGCCAAGATTCCCGATTGGTTGGCTCGATTTTAATTGCATCGAGTTTAGGGATGTTTATCTTTCTAGGGCGGGATGTTTTAGTCCGAGTGTTTTACGCGCTCGGCGATGGCAGTACGCCGTTCAAGATCAGCATGGTAAATATCTTCTTCAATTTTCTGTTTGACTATTTGTTCTGGAAACCATTTGGTGCGGCAGGAATCACATTATCGACGGTGTGTATCAATCTCATCTCTTTCTTGACAATGTTATTCTTACTCGATCGACGGTTGAATGGTTTACCGTGGCGCGGATTTTTACCACTAGTAGGGATATTTATCGCCAGTGTGGTAACAGGAGGCATAACGTGGGGTGTCAGTTATGGTTGGGAGCAATTTGTCCCCATCAGCAATAAGGTGACGCTGTTGATGCAACTAGCTTTGTCTGCGGGGATTGGTTTGTCTGCATTTGTCGCGATCGTCTCTCAGCTCAAGTTACCAGAATTCGATCGGTTCGTCATCCAGATCCGGCAAAAAGTGTTCAAGAAGTAAGCATCTCGATCGATACCGACAATGCGGCATCATCTCAATTTGTCACCAGATAAAGATCGCCACCAGTCTTTGAAAGTTACTTAAATTGGCTGAATATTGTTTAGAGCAGAACAAGTATGATATCTAACTATCTACTGTTTCAGTAGTATCGGGATCGTACCGATCGACCCTTTGATGAGCAATGCTGCAATCGATCGATCTATCCTCCCAGCGAACTTCGAGCAGGAAATAGTGGAGCGCGACGAAAGTACAACGATGCCATTAGAAAGCTATGCAGATGAAGGCGAGATCCTGGCTCAACGGTATGCAATTCAATCGCGATTAGGTCGAGGTGGTTTTGGAATTACATTTTTGGCTCGAAACATTTACTTGCCAGGGCAGCCGTTGTGTGTTGTCAAAAAGCTAGCACCACAATTTACCGATCCTCAACTAATTGCGATCGCTCGCAAACAATTCGATTTAGAAGCACTGAGTTTGAGTCGGTTGAGTAGTCACGCTCAAATTCCCTGCTTACTCGATTATTTTAAGCTGGGTACAGATCTGTACTTAGTTGAAGAATACATTCCAGGTGTCGAGCTAACCCAGATTGTCAGCAAAAAGCGCAAATTTACCGGATCGGAGGTCGAAATTTTTTTGACTCAAATGTTGCGGTTGTTAGATTATATTCACAATCATCATCTGATTCACCGCGATCTCAAACCTCAAAATATTATCCTCTGTCGAACAGATCGTCGCTTTGTATTGGTAGACTTTGGTACAGTCAAAGAGATCGCTACGACATTCAGACAGGCTGACAGAGACAGTATGGCAGTCGGTACGCCAGGATTTGCCCCGCCAGAACAATTAGCCAATCGCGCTGTACCTGCTAGCGATCTATACGCACTGGGGATGACTTGCATTTATCTATTAACAGGCAAAGAACCAAATCAGTTTCCCACCGACGATCGCACTTGCGAACTGATTTGGGCAGATCCAGCCGAGATTAGTGAGGGATTGAGTGAAATCATCAGTAAAATGATTCAAATCCCGCTAGCCGAACGCTATCATTCAGCCACAGCAGTCCTCTCAGCATTGGAGAATAGATCGATCCGCGCAAAACTACGGACATATCTCGATCGCAAACATGCCATCTCCAATAGCCAAAGTAGCGGAGATCTAAACTGTAATTACCCTGCGGTCGTACATTGGGCATTGGGCAATGGCTGATAAAGCGATCGAGCCAAGCTGCAACCGCATTTGTGTCGCGGTGATTATCTAAAATAGTCATAAATATCCGCAGCACCGTGCGCGTTCGATGATAGACTGAACAGCAGGATTGCACAATATTAAAAGTAGCTAACAAACAGAGATTGATTTAGTAGACAGCAACAGCGGTTGTCGATCGTTATGCTCTAGCGCACGATCGACCGATTAGAGATTTATCTGCCCAATCGAAGGTGTAGATACTTGTGAGGACTGACACCCAAGCAATAAGATCGATCGCTGACAACTCCTCACCGATCGACGAGCTGGTTTGTTACATTAATTCGCCAAAGCCGTTCGCATAGCCTCGGTCGAGGCTCCGCGAACGCTATAGACAAAATCACACAATAATTAAGTAACGCGCACATGGCTAGCACCGCAGAAAAAACCAACGTGGGGAGACTCACTCAAATTATTGGTCCAGTTGTGGACGTAGAATTTACTGGTGGCAAGATGCCCCAGATTTATAGTGCCCTCAAAGTTGAAGGCAAAAACGAAGCTGGACAAGATGTGTCCGTAACCTGTGAAGTTCAGCAACTTCTGGGTGATAACCAAGTTCGTGCCGTTGCCATGAGTACCACCGATGGGTTGGTACGCGGGATGGATGTCATCGATTTAGGCGCACCGATTAGCGTACCTGTCGGTACTGCTACTCTAGGTCGGATTTTTAACGTCTTGGGTGAAACCGTAGACAATCAAGGTCCCGTAGATACCGAAGACAGATCTCCCATCCACCGCGATGCTCCCAAACTAACCGAACTAGAAACCAAGCCATCCGTTTTTGAAACCGGAATCAAGGTCATCGACTTACTGACACCATATCGTCGGGGCGGCAAAATCGGTCTGTTTGGTGGTGCTGGTGTAGGCAAAACCGTGATCATGATGGAACTGATCAATAACATCGCTACCAATCACGGTGGTGTATCGGTTTTTGGTGGTGTGGGCGAACGTACCCGTGAAGGAAACGATCTCTACAATGAAATGATGGAATCTGGAGTAATCGATAAAGATAACCTCAGTAACTCCAAAATCGCTCTAGTTTACGGACAAATGAATGAGCCACCTGGAGCAAGAATGCGCGTTGGGCTGGTTGCGTTGACGATGGCAGAATACTTCCGCGATGTCAACAAGCAAGACGTATTGCTATTCATCGACAACATTTTCCGCTTTGTCCAAGCTGGTTCCGAAGTATCGGCACTCTTAGGTCGGATGCCTTCAGCGGTAGGTTATCAGCCTACTCTGGGTACAGACATGGGTGACTTACAAGAACGGATCACTTCGACTAAAGAAGGTTCGATTACTTCCATTCAAGCTGTATACGTACCTGCGGATGACTTCACCGATCCTGCACCTGCGACTACCTTTGCTCACTTGGACGGTACCACCTCACTATCTCGTGGTTTAGCAGCCAAAGGAATCTACCCAGCAGTAGATCCACTGACTTCTACTTCGACGATGCTACAACCATCGATCGTTGGTGCAGAACACTACGATACTGCGCGGGCTGTACAATCTACGCTCCAACGCTACAAAGAATTGCAAGATATCATTGCTATTCTCGGATTAGACGAACTTGCCGAAGAAGATCGTCTAATCGTTTCTCGTGCGCGGAAAGTCGAACGCTTCCTGTCGCAACCTTTCTTCGTTGCTGAAGTATTCACTGGTTCTCCTGGTAAATACGTCAAACTCGAAGACACTATCAAAGGTTTCAAAGCGATCCTCAATGGCGAACTAGACGACCTCCCAGAACAAGCTTTCTACCTTGTTGGTGATATCTCTGAAGCCAGAGCAAAGGGTGAGAAATTACTTAAAGGCTAGGATTAGGATTTAGGATTTAGGTTTTAGGATTTAGGCTTTAGGCTTTAGGCTTTAGGCTTTAGGCTCCAAGGTGCAAGCAAAGAGTACTAGCATATCTACTACTTACTGCTTGCTCTACCTTAGGACAGGTACATGTATCTGTCCTCACAACCTAAGACCTAAGACCTAAGAGGTTGTTTGAAAAGTATAGATTAGCACTCGCAAACCCTAGAAGATCCCCCCTTAAAAAGCGGATGCGCGTACTGTTCGGGTTCCCCAACAGTGTAGCGCACCAAGCAGGGGGGAACCGGAATCTTAGTCCCCTTAAAAAGGTGGATTTGGGGGGATCTACCCCCTCCAAACGTAGCAATTAGACTTTTCAAACATCCTCTAATGCCGAAGACCGAAGACCGAAGACCGAAGATCTAATACCTAATACCTAATACCTAATTCTTAATCCTAATACCTAAATATGACACTAACTGTAAGAGTAATTGCCCCAGATAAGACTGTATGGGACGGCACAGCAGACGAAGTGATTTTACCTAGTATCACTGGACAATTAGGGATTTTGAGCGGTCACGCATCGCTTTTGACAGCTTTAGATACTGCTGTAATGCGGGTTAGAGCTGGTAAAGATAAATGGACTCCAATTGCCTTGATGGGTGGATTTGCCGAAGTTGACAATGATGAAGTCACCGTATTAGTTAATGGTGCGGAATTGGGCGAGAAAATCGATCGCGAACAAGCACAAAAAGAATTTACTGAAGCCGAACAAAAGTTAGCCACTACTTCAACAGATAGTCGTCAGGAACAAATTCGAGCTAATCAAGCTTTTAAACGAGCAAGAGCTAGACTTCAAGCTGCTAGTTAAAACAGTTGACAGTTGATAGTTGACAGTTGACAGCTTGCAATGAGCGACTTGCACTGAGCGAAGTCGTTGGCGTAGCCTCGCCTCTGGCGATAGTGAGCCGAAGTGTTGCTGAATATCGATCTGGTATTTTAATAAATATAATTAAACCCTCCTCATCGATCGATGAAGAGGGTTTATTGTTATAAGATTGGTGAGTAATAGCGACTAAAGCAGATAGTTACGATTCTTTTTCAAAGCGACTACACCAACGATGATGCGAATATTCCGAAGATTTAAAGCTGTACTGACTGAAGATGAAAAGTTTTTAGAAACGATCGAGTCGATCGAAGGTATCGTTTCTAAGATACTATCGATCGGGATGGTTTTTGTTACTTTTATTGCGATCGCTCATTTAAGTTATGCTTTAGTTGAAAAACTACTGCTGACGATCGAGCGACCGAGTAATGATAGTTTTAATACTACCCTATTTGAATTATTTGGTCTATTTTTAAACGTTTTAATTGCACTAGAAATTCTTGAAAATATTACTGCATATCTCAGAAAGCATGTAATTCAGGTAGAACTAGTAATTGTGACATCGCTAATTGCTGTTGCTCGAAAAATTATCATTCTTGACTTAGAAAAGAAAAGTAGCAGTGACTTAATTGCCTTAGCTGTAGCTGTCTTTTCACTATCAGTTGGTTATGCGATCGTGCACCAAACTAATAAAAGATTGTAGTTAAAAGCCACCATTTCCAACACCCAACGGTAACGGTGCAACAATCTGGGTACCACTAGGAACTAGGCGTTTAGGACTACCCAAACCTAGCGGAATCTTATATGGGGGCGGACGACGGAAGGTAGGACTACTTTCGTTGTTGATATCAACATTGACACCTTTAGCACCAATTAGATTGGCACTAATGAGCGAAGTACTACTAAGATTAGCACCTGTAAAATCTGCTAATGCCAGATTCGCACCAGCCAAATCGGTATTTGTGAGGATGGCACTTCTAAAATTGGTATTGACTAGATTAGCATAGGAAAGATCTGTTGTTGCTACTGAGCAAGGTTTGGAGATCTTCTGGACTATAGGCATCAGCGACGGGAACGATCCCGATCGAGACGACAACGCACCATAAATACAAACGGTAGTTCATACGGTTAGATTCTCCTATCTTGCAGGGTTTTGAGGTCACAAAATTGACGCATTCATTTATCCTTTGAGTGTTGGGTTGGTTTCTACACTCTCAATCCGGTAAGCGTAAAGCGCAGGTTCTGCCAACGGTGAGTCAGCGGTTGCAACTGCTGCGTCTAACAGCACATTGTTATATACGCTCTGATATTTGTAATTATGCGCTGGTTTGAATAAAGATTACAGGATCTAGTGCCAGTAAAAAAATCGACCTTGGGAAAGAAAGATCCCCGACTTCTCGAAGAAGTCGGGGATCTAGTGTAAGTCACTAACTGAAGCTATAAATCACCTGAAGTTCCAGTTCTGAACTCAGAGTTGATGGTAGCTGGGATTTGGGGTGAGTGTGTCGATCGAGTTGCATTTGTAGCCCAGTGAGCGGATCTTGTCCATTAGCCACTAGAAATTCCAAGCGATTGACTTGGGGGATGGTGGCGATCTCATCGAGGATTTTGGCTATTGCTTGAACGTATGGATGGCTGCGATCTTTGTACCAGCCTTCGATTGCTAGATTGGCTTGGTCGAATCCTAGATGAAAAGTGAGTGAAGGATTGCCAAATAAAGCCGTCCCCACAGGTCGAGCTTCCTCTTTGAGCAAGACATTGTGAATCTCGGCAATGTGCCGCAGTTTGTCTAATCGATCGTACCGTGCGGTGACTTCTAATGGCTCTTCATTCCAGGTAATCCCGACTGTCACCAGATAGGTTTGGAGCAGCATGTGACCGAGTTTTTCGGCTTTGGTAGCGAGGTAGTCATTATTGTAGTCATTAGCTTCAATCAGAAGCGGGACTCGACCGACAATTTTCAAGCCATAACCCTTGAGTCCGGCAATTTTGCGAGGATTATTGGTAATCAAGCGAATTTGGCTAATGCCTAAATCGTTTAGAACCTGAGCACCGACTCCATAATTGCGGAGATCTGCGGGGAAACCAAGCCGATTATTTGCTTCGACGGTATCTAACCCTAGATCTTGGAGGGAATAAGCTTTGAGTTTATTGATCAATCCAATCCCGCGCCCTTCCTGACGCAAGTAGACAACTACGCCTTCGCCTGCATTCTCGATCATTTTTAGGGCTGCTTGGAGCTGCATCCGACAGTCACACCGGAGCGAACCGAGTGCGTCACCAGTCAAGCATTCAGAGTGCATCCGCACCATAATCGGTTTGTCGATAAAATCAGCCGGATTGCCCTTGACAATTGCGACAGTTTCCGTGTCGTCTAGTAAATTGCGATAGCCATAGATCTGAAATTGACCAAATTGGCTGGGAAGCTTGGTAATTGCATCGCGATGAACGAATCTGTCGTGTTGAAGACGATAACTAATCAGATCGGCGATGCTAATAATCTTGAGATCGTGAAGGCGGGCATAAGTAACTAGATCTGCGAGTCTCGCCATCGAACCATCGGGATTTTGAATCTCACAGATTACCCCCGCTGGCGACAAACCAGCAAGCCGAGCTAAGTCTACCGCTGCTTCTGTGTGTCCCGCTCGTTTTAGGACACCGCCATCTTGGGCGCGGAGGGGGAAGATGTGACCTGGACGGCGGAGGTCTTCGGGTTTAGTATGAGGATCGATCGCTAGTTGAATGGTGCGGGTGCGATCTTCTGCGGAAATCCCCGTCGTGACTCCCAATTTTTGGGTAGCATCGATACTGACGGTAAAAGCTGTTTGATTGGGATCGGTATTGTTTGTCACCATCAAGGGGAGATCCAGACGATCCAATTGGTGTCCCATCATCGCTAGACAAATTAAGCCTCTAGCGTGGACAGCCATAAAGTTAATATTTTTAGCAGTTACTGATTCAGCAGCACAAATCAGATCGCCCTCATTTTCCCGATTCTCATCATCTACCACCACGACCATTTTGCCCGCTGCGAAGTCTATTAGGGCGGTAGCGATCGTGTCAAACTCAAAATTGGACAGGTCAGTAGAAGAAGTTGCTATCACAGATCGGTAAAATGTTGGTAAACTATATAGTCCATCAAAGCAAGTCAAAACTCTAGCTCGATCGTCAATGTAGAGAAATCCACATTGCCGCGCCGTAAAATTCAAAATGAGTTTTGAATCTAGGGTCGAACTAGTTTGTATTTCCCACCATGAATATGGTAATCACTTCTTATTATATAGGTCATAACATTCATGGGTGAGCAGATTAACCGTCTTCAAGTTGGGATCGTTGGTGCGTCGGGTTATGGGGGTGTCCAGTTGGTGCGCTTATTACAAGATCATCCGGCGATCGAGATTGCCTATTTAGGTGGAGATAGTAGCGCGGGTAAAAAGTTTGGCGATCTCTATCCCCATCTGGCTCACGTTGTCAATATGACGATCGAACCGATCGATGTCGAGACGATCGCCAATCGCTGTCAGGCAGTCTTTTTGGCTCTCCCCAATGGTTTAGCCTGTGAGCTAGCACCAAAATTAATTGCTAAAGGCTGTAGTGTCCTAGATTTATCGGCAGACTATCGATTTACAGATCTCGATACCTACACCCAATGGTACAAAATTCCACGGGTCGATCGCGAGACAGCCGCAACTGCTGTATATGGATTGCCCGAACTCTATCGCTCCAAACTCCGAGATGCTAAACTCGTCGGCTGTCCTGGCTGCTATCCTACCGCCAGTTTACTCGCCCTCTCGCCCTTACTCAAGCAAGGTTTGATCGATGCAGATACCGCCATCATCGATGCCAAATCCGGCACCTCTGGCGGCGGGAGACAAGCAAAAACCCACCTCCTACTCGCCGAAGCTGACAATAATATCTCAGCCTACAGTGTCGGGGGGCACCGTCACACCCCCGAAATCGAGCAAGTATGCAGCGATCTTGCCAGTCATGAAGTAAAAGTCCAATTCACACCCCATCTGATGCCGATGGTGCGCGGCATCCTGGCAACTGTCTACGCCACGATCCGCGATCCAGGTTTAGTAACTGAGGATCTGATTACGATCTACAAAGCTTTTTACCGCTCTTCGCCATTTGTCAAAGTACTCGAAGGTGGACTTTATCCACAGACAAAATGGGCCGCAGGCACTAATCTGTGCTACATCGGTGTAGAAGTCGATCCCCGTACCGGACGGGTAATTGTGATTTCTGCGATCGATAATCTGATCAAAGGTCAAGCCGGACAGGCGATTCAGTGTCTCAATGCGATGATGGGTTGGGATGAAACACTCGGATTACCACAAATGAGCTTTTATCCTTAGCACAACCTTAGGAACGTGGATTGAATAACTCACATCTTGCACCAGTTTGTAACTACTATCCATCGGCGTAGATCCAGGGTACCCACGAGGGGCACCCCTACACAATTAACCTGTAGGGGTGCCCCTTGTGGGTACCCTAGGATCTCAGCCTTTACTAGTCTTCATGTATTGGTGCAAGATGTGAGTATAGCAATCCTAAATTAGATCCCCTGCTCGATGGCTTTGATGCGTTACGGCTGGTGCCTAACAGACCCTACATGAACGGCAAGATCTCCGACTTAGAGAAGTCGGACTTTTAGGCATAATGAGATGTCCTAATCACGATTCCAAAGATTGAAATAAATCCAGGTAATCTTGAGCAATTTTCTCTGATGTATAATTTTTGCGACAATATTCACGACCAGACTGACCTAACTCTTGTGTCAGCCGAGGATTTTCGCTCAATTTTAGCAAATAGTCTGCTAGCCCTTGACCATCGCCATTGCGGACAGTAATCCCACAATTGGCTTTGGCAAACACATCATTTAGGTAAGAATTTTCTGGACAAATACTCACAATTGGTCGTCCAGATGCTAGTGCGGAGTAGAGCTTGCTAGGTGCGACCAGCCCTTCCATCCCAGCACTAATACTGACGATCGATACATCGCACGCAGTGAGTGAAAATGGTAAATTTTCGCGAGATTGATAAGGCAGAAATAAACAGTTATTCAGACCCATATCTTCCACACACTGCTGGAAGTATTTACGCTTTTCACCGCTACCAATAAAGACAAACCGGATCGGAGTGTCCCTGAGTCGCACAATAGCATCAAACAGAGTATCCATATCATGACAGCGACCCATATTACCTGAGTACAGAACTGTAAATGGCTCGACTAGCCCATGTTCTTGGGCAAACCAGTTGTCCTGTTTTGGTCTGGGTACGATTTGCTCTGGGTCAACCCAGCTCGGAATCACCGCAATTTTGTCATCGATACCTGGTTGTTTAGCTAGAATCCGCGCTTTCATGCTCTCACTCAAAACAATAATCGCCGCCGCCCGCTGCCAAGTTAGACAATTTAGACGATCCCACAACTTGGCAATCCAATGTTGTTGTTTGATGACATCTAGCTCGATCGCAATATCTGGATACAAGTCATAGAGCAAACAGACGTAGCGAATTTTGCAAACGCGGCTGAGTAGATATCCCAACACGGGTAGAAATGGCGGAGCTGTCGTCAATAATACCAGCCCTCGGCGGTCGGCATGTCGGAGCAAGTGAAGAGCTGTCCGCACAAAAAATATCGCTCCAGCAACTGCTTTACCCCGAATTCGTTGGGGCCAAAAACGAGCAGATTGCGAGCGACGAACGAGCAAAGATTCGTGTGACTCAATCCGTGGCGAGTCATCTCGATCGAAAGCATACGAGGGCTGACTAGTGAACACCTCAATATAGCCACAATTTTTGAGATTGTGAGCTAGTTCTTCGATCAATTGACCAGTAGCCGCATAATCAGGCGGAAAAAACTGGTTAATAATCTTGAGTTTAATCGGAGGGGAGGGTGTCAGAGGCGTAGGATAAAGATCTTTTTTGCTAGTGGAATAATCTTTTTGAGTACGGCTGGCTTCGGGGGTATCGATTTTGGTGGAGGAAGGCATATCGCTAACTTGTGGGGAGAAATGCTTGACTAGTGAAACTATGGTTTAGCAGTCTGGTTGCACGGCAAAGCAGAAAAGAGAGCGCGATTGCGGGATGACACAATTGTCATCGTAATATGAACTATGAGAATTACAGAAGATTTATACACATAGTACCCTCATTATTTAGATGGATAACTAAAAACCTTGAAAATTTACTTTTTGCCCCGATGTGCTGCCAAAAGTTGGGGTATTTGGATCGACACTGGGCTTTGAGCAGCAAGATCGGCTCGACAGTGGTAAAATCTGATATGCTTCACTGATGAAGACATCATACTATAGTATTCTCTCGAAAAGCTGTCTATTAGATCGAGATTCGATTATTTGTAGGCGAGTGTTAATATTTTTTTGGTAAGTGAGGCTGAGGCGATCGGAGATGCGGTTAGACAAATATACAGTCGGCGAATATTCTCCTGGCGCACCGCTCTGGCAGCAAGTTGCCTGGTATTATCTGGGATCTCCATTAGTAAGTAGCTACTGGATCTTGAGTTATGACTTCAAATGCTGGGTACTACGTTGTTTTGGGGCACAGGTAGGTAAAGGAGTCGCGATCAAGCCAGGGCTAAAAGTAAAGTTTCCGTGGCGATTAGTAGTTGGAGATTTTGTGTGGTTGGGTGAAAATTGCTGGATTGACAATGTTGCAATGGTCACGATCGATAGCCATGCTTGTGTATCTCAAGAGGTCTATCTCTGTACTGGCAATCATGACTGGACTAGCCCCACTTTTCGACTAAAGGACACTCCAATTCATATCGGTGAAAGCTGTTGGGTGGCAGCGCGGGCTACGGTCGGCCCAGGTGCGAAACTCGGACGCGGTGCGGTACTCAGCTTGGGGAGTGTGACAAGTGGCTCTTTAGAGCCGATGACGATTTACGCAGGCAATCCAGCGCAACCAATTAAAGAGCGAAAATTGCGCTCCGATCCGAGCGATCTTTCCGTGATGGATGAAAATTCTGGAGGTTCATAATTTAGATTGTCAACTATCCGCTTTACGCAGGTATTCAGCTTCGATAATATGAATACTAAGTAATGTCTCCGCTAAAGTTCTTTGAAAGGCATAATACCAACCTTGCCACCCATCGAGAATGCCACCTTTGAGAATTAGGCAGTAGATTAAAATAATTACTGGGGCAAATATTTTTCGTTTGCGGATGCGATCGCCCCAACTTAATTCTCGATCGGGTGTTTGTAATAGTTTTTTAGATTCGATAACCATGTAGCGATCTTGTGCCCATAGCCAGCGGCTTAGGGGCTTGCGATCGTCATGATGGATATAGGCATCGAGACGAGTCGAGCGACCTTGCAGCTCTAAAAGCTGAGTATGACCATCATCAATATACGTCGCACGAGCTTTTCTAAATAAAGCTAATCGGTCGGGTAAAATAGTTCCGTGTAGGGGTTTACCAAAGACACAATATTTATAAGGAATAAAGTAACCGTCGATCGCCAAAATATGCAAAGAGCTAAATGTTTCGATTAGCTCATTTGTCAACACATAATCTGCATCCAAAGACAAGACCCACTCTGACTTAACCTGCTCTAAGCCGTAATTCCATTGCTGGGCATGGGTATCAAATTTTCGTTGAAATATTTTTATTTTAGGATGAGACTTAAGAATTTCTAGCGTACTATCTTCACTAAAACTATCAATGACAATAATCTCTTGCGCCCAGGGAAGTTTGGCGAGAGTGCGCTCGATGTTTGGAGTTTCGTTATAAGTCAGGATTAGTGGAGTGATAGTGTCAATATTCATAACATATATGTCTGATAAATAATACAAGTTATGGTAGAAGATTATAAATTAGACCTCAAGCATTTTTAATGCTAGGTCTGAAGAGAAGCTCTCAAAGTGTCCGGTTTCACCAGATTGTAAACCAGGCAAATATTATATCAATTATACTTGAGAGAGTGTCTGAAAAGTCAGGCGAGACGGCGAAGGGATAAGCGAATCATGGCGATATAAAGAAAAGCCTCAGAAGTATCGGTCACAATCTCATAACCTTTTAACAATCCCCAGGTATCGACCAAAATATGCCGTTTGCGGCCTTTAACTTTCTTCCCACCATCACAGCCCACCGCTTGGGGTTCAGACTGGGTACTGCCAATTTGAACAGACTGGCTAAGGTAATTTTGAATGGGCTTTACAAGATTAAGATATACGACCCATATTACCGAATACTGCATCAGCAATACCTCTCACTGCGTACCTAATTTTTTCAATTTTCTTATCTTCCCATAACAATATTTTCAATAATCTATTGCAAAGATTGGTTCTAAAATCGTACAAGACCCATCGTGGTTCAGTTGACATATATCTTGCATACATAAATAGAGAATTTCTAAAAATGTAATATATACGTAGAGGGGTATGATTTCTAGTCTGAAATGTTTTAAAGAAAAGTTTATGTGGCGTAGGAATACCAATATCATGGAAGAGAACGCAGTTAATAGCTTTGATAATCTTGTAGTCGTTTTTATTTAGTTTGAAACAAAAATCGTGGTCTACATGATCGATAAACAGATGCTTGTCAAAAAAACCTAATTCCAGAACAACGTCTAACAATAGTATGTTACCTGATGTCAAGCATGTATGTACTATTTCATATTTACAGTCTATCGTTGATGAAGGATTGGATACTTCTTTACTCTGTAGATCCACCTTTAAGTTTTCTTTAATGTAGGGAAACAAACTTGGGGAGATACTTACTACCCGATCGTCATTTTGACTTGCCCTAGCAAATGTAGCGGCTGCCTGTAATAAAAAGTCACTACTTACCGAACTATCTTGATCTAAAGTAACAACCCAATCAAAACCTTGCTCCAGACAATGCTTAATCCCGATATTTAGCCCCTCTGCAACCCCTAAATTCTCGCTATTAAAGTATGCTACTATATTAGCTGATTCATCGGCTAATAGCTTCCCAATCATAGCTCTCTCATCTGGGTTGGAAGCATTGTCAACAATACAAATCTGCTTGACTTGACTTACCAAAGATTGCAATCTTTGCTCAAAATCAACATCAGGATTATACGTGATAATTACAGCAGCAGTATTATCTTTGGATGGAGGAATATATCGTAGCTTCTGACTAGTATCGATAGGATGCATATTTTGAAGTGTATTGTTCATTTAATTACTTTGCAATCGTATTATGGATTATTAGACACTTTAATTAAGTACTGTAACGTACAAAAAGAGCGTATAGCTCCAAAAGTAATCGCGCTTAGAATCTTCTGCTTCTTTGTGAACAGACCGCTATGCACTAAATCTTCAAGCTTTAAGCCAGAGGATTCCATAAGATCGATAGCAGTTTTCTTGACAAAGAATCTTAAATGAGTACTATCTAGTACGCCAGCATTTTTATATTCCCACTCATTCTTAAATACAAGTGGAAATACGACTGAGTAATGCCGGACGTTAGGAATGCTAGCAATAATGATTCCTCCTGGTGCTAGCAGTGTATGTAGGTAAGATATGACCTTTTCTGGATTGACTAAATGTTCTAACACATCTAGACAGAGTATTAAATTGATGCTGTGTGGTTCGATTGGCAATACGGCACCCTCAATATTGCATGAATATAATATATCGACATTACTCGCCGCCCGATCGAGTGCCTCTGGGAACATTTCTACACCATAAGTCCAATCGCAGTAACCATTAGCTTTGAGATAAGCAAGGGTATTTCCAGTTCCACACCCAATTTCTAAAGCTCTTGCGGAGTGTTTCGGCAATAATGGTATGATGTCACTACGGTAATTATCATAGTAATCAATTGCCTTATCTTCGTATTTATTTTCTAACATCATGATTATTAACTAGGGTGATTTTTATTATACGATTTTAACTGGAAAATCATGGGGTAGCATTCGCCACGGACACCCTGCACTCAAAATATAGAAAATCGCGTTGACAATTTCTCTTGGATCGACTTTTCTAAGTCTGCCACCTGGTTTCGCTGTTGGGATGAATTTTTTGAGTAAATCCCATTGTTCATTGGTCAGGTCGCTTAGGTATGATTTTCTCGGCACGCGCTCATGATTTTCTGTCTTCATTTGCTTTTAGACAGATTCTCATAATCTTGAGAGCTTTTGTACCCCCTTTTCAGACATCCTCTGACAAGTATTTTAGACCCACCAATTTGGAAATAGAATTCGACAGATGGCTCTCGCTTTGTTAATTGTTTTTTGCTTGGGAGAATCATAGTTTTTAGACCAACCTGATGAGTATCCTGAGGGATCGACATTAACTTGCCATCTTAATATTGCACCTTTTTCACCCTGAAAAATTATCAGCTTATTGTATAGTAATGTTTCAATACAAATCATATCTTTTGATAATTCATTTTTAATATTGAGTAGGTGCTTTCTATAAAAAGCAGTTGAGAAAATCATCAACTGTGTAGTGGTGAAGACTTGCGGTGAAGGTGTGAGAATTGCATTATTTCTGCAATCTACTGCAAATAGAAAATCATCTTTGAGTCGATCGAGCAAGCGCGAAATATTAGGAAATGTTAAACGTCCAGTAGCTTTAATCAAGTAAGAAGATTGATTCAGAAGCTTACTAAGGGTAAAAGCCTCATCGATCATATTCAGTTCTGCATATCCATAATGGACTCCCTCTGGATAATCATTACAACAAAGCGAGATAAACTCAACTTGTTTATTTAAAGGATTAGACACATGAGTAAGTTTTTGTAAGGCATCTAATGGATAACCAGAATTTTCTATAAAAACGATTTTGTCTAAACGTTGATCGGGAATATTCAGCCAAAAATGAAGACCGCTCATATAATCCTGTAATCTAATTGAGGGATCGCTTCTGGAAACTTGTATCGAACCGTTTGACGGATCGATACAAGCAGATATGACAACTACATATTTACTATTTGGCAACATAAAATTAAATCAAGTTTTAATTCAGTGACAGTCTGGGTAATTGTGTTGGAAAATTGTAGTACCGCTAACGGACGGTATGAAAGGTTTAATAATGATTGTCATGCGGAGCGGTTATACCAACGAGCGATAGACTCGAACTAAATCGATAGCAATCTTGTCCCAGTTATAGTTTTCGAGTGCAAACTGGCGAGCGTGTTTTCCCATCACTTTCGAGCGAGCGGGATCGCTTAAATATCGATCGAGTGCCTGGGTAATTGCCTCAATATCTAGCTCTGCTACATAACCAAGATGATGCTCCCGAACAATAGTAGCTAATCCCACCCCAGGAGTGACTAACACGGGGGTACCAACAACCAAAGCTTCTAAAACAGAAATACCAAAGTTTTCTGAGTGAGAAGTCAAAGCAAATAGATCGGCTCCTTGGATTAGTAGATCTTTTTGCTCACCCTCAACGAAGCCAATCATCTGGGTGCGATCCTCGATCCCAGATGCTACCAATAGTGAATGAATTTCTGCTTCATATGCGGGTGTTCCACTTCCTGCAACGACAAACGTAAACCGCCGATCTCGAAGTTTCCCAAGTGCTGGAATCAGATAGTCTAATCCTTTCTTGTAATGTAGTCGAGATAGAAACAGAATAATCGGCTCATCCGTAGGACAATTCAAATTTTGTCGCAGTAGCTTGGCAGCATCAGGGATCTGCGCTGGCATCTCCGTTAGAGCCAGCGGGAGGACAAAAGTAGGCGATTTAAACTTTAAAGCCAAAACATCATCTTGTTCTTGCTGACAGGTTAAATGGATGGCTTGAGCGCGATCGAGATTCGCTCTCTCGATTAACTTGAGATAAGTTTGCTTTTTTTGCTTACTTTGCTCTAACGACCATTCACAGAGCAAACCATGCGGTGTGGTGAGATAGGGAATCTTTTTGAATCTGGCAATCGTCATTGCGACTGTAGAAGTATATGAAAATAACGCATGAACATGGATCGCGTCATACTTGGCGATATTTTGGAATAGCCAAGTTGTAAATGTGCCTGAAAAAGCAAATTCGCGCAGTGCTGGTAATGGCGGTGAGAAGCGGGAGAAAAAGTAGGTAGGGATGCGATCGTAGAGAGTAAGTGTTCCTAATGGTACATCCAGGAGATCGTCAGCATCATCATTTGTGGTAGCAATTTCGACATCGATGCCTCGATCGAGTAAAGCATGAACCATATCAATAATAGCTCGACTCGTCCCCCCCCGTGCTGGAGAGATCGACGGAATGACATGTAAAATTTTCACTGATAGACTCCAGATCGATCGGCAAATTCTGCTTCAGCTTCAGCTCTAGCATAGTGAGTACGGACTCGATCGACTTCCAGCAAGTATCCACCCATCAGCAAATATATCAAGAATGCCAGCATCGCAAATGTAAGATTTCCTAGTAAGAAAGACTCAAAAAAACTGCCTATTAGCATAGATCCTAGACCTGCGATGATTGCACTACTTTGAAAAAAGTAATATGAATCCCGATTACTCAACTGATTTAATTTCCAGATCAGCTTCACGGACTCCCATCCCATCATCATCATGGGAATAAATCCAACTAAGCCTAGCTGGTCCCCTGCCGCGAGCCATGAATTCTCACCAAAACCCATTCGATCGCCTTCTAGTGGCGATCCGAACACAATGTTATTCATAAACCCGCTCCACATACCATTCCAGGCACCCTCACGAGTATTATTAGTAGACGTAAAGCGATCGCTCACAGAGCCATCAATCCCTGTCGATGATGAACTCAAGGAATCTGGATGTAAAAATGGCATCACTAATGCTGCTAGTATCGCGAGGAAAAATATCACTCGGAACCAAGCTCCACCATTATTGCGGTAGAACAATAAAATTGAAATTGCGCCCATGATTAGACCTGTACGAGAACCAGTGAGTAGTAGAAAATACATCGTCACTAGTAAAACTCCCGACCAGAGGAATTTAGCAAAGTTCCATCCTGGTGAGCTTTGAATCAAAAACATCAAACATGGAATCGTTGCTGCTAATAGCACTCCTGCATGTTGAGGATTACCTGTCGTTCCCAGAAAACGACCCTGTACGAAAGTAATCGGTTGGCGATTAACTAAGAATTGAACGCCATTGATAACAATGAAAATTAAGCCTGCTACTGCGATCGATTTGACCGCAAGATGAAAATTCTCATCATCACTCATCCATCTACCTAGCCCCATCTTGAGCATAAAGATGATTCCGCCAAAGGTCAATCCTGAAATCAAAGCGAATTCTTGACTGCCGTAAAGCAGTGTCTTCGCGAAAATAGCAAATTGGACGACCATGAGATAATCGATCGCTTTGGGAAATATCCGTTGCCGCCAATTACTTTGGGTTTGTAATGCTAAAAATACCAAGAGGATCAGAAATACAATTGCTAATGGTCTGCCATTAGCCCGAATTTGTTGAAGTGGAAACATTAATGGTGGTGGTACTTTAATCCACTGATCTCCATATGTATTTAGCGATGATGCAAAGCAACAGAGACTAAACAGCAGCCATGCAGTGGGACGATCTCGACCAGCTTTAGCGACCATTAGTAAGCCGATCGCGATACCAATTAGTCCAAAGGGAGTGGAGATGAAACCAAGCAATTGATCGATAAACGTTTTATTCATACTTTGGTTTTATTTAGTCATAACTCGATGCTTTGGATTCAGTTCTATATATTGTTATAATTAAACTAACTAGCCGCTCGATCGAGTCTATAGATGTTTATTTATACAGATTGGACGATTTTTGACCAACGATCTGCCCACTGCTCTGCTCCATAAGGTTCTGCATGTTGCTGGGCACGTTTTCCCCACAATGCTAAATCATCATAGCGATCGTGGATGCTCAGTAAAGCTTGGGTGAGTGCATCAACATCATCAACAGGAATAACGATGCCGTTATAGCCAGAGCGAATGACTTCTACTGAAGAGCCGCACACCTGAGTACAGACAATTGGTAAACCAGCGGATGCCGCTTCAACAAGTGCTAATGGCCAGGGATCGAAACGACTAGGTAACAGAAAAGCCCCTGCATTGAGCCAAACATCTTTCAGTTCATCAGGCTGTAAAAAACCTCGATTGTCGATCCCTGGTTGAGATTCTAGCTGAGATTCTAATTCACCCTTGCCACAACAAATTAGATTCCAGGGTTCTTTAGCTTGAAGACGGTACCGTTGATATGCGGCGACTAAAGTATCTATGCCCTTCTCCTGGCTGTACCTACCCACAAATAGAAAAGAACGCGGCCAAGGCGATTGGTTGCGCTCGTGTAACAGCGGCGCAAGGTTACGATAATCTACACCACACATCCCCAATGAAGAAATGTTATTGGACGGAATTCCCAGTCGGCGGGCATATTGCCAGCTCCGCTCCCCATTCACCACCACATAAGCCATCCGCTGTAGATAAGAGCGCAATAACCAAGGCGTTAAATATTGCTTCCAACTCCCCCACCAAGGAGTATCCATACACATAATAAATTTGAGATTTTGCAACTGTGGTGAGAAAGCTAAATGACGATAAGGAGGATGAAACCATCCACACACAATCACTACGTCTGGTTTTTTGTCACTTACTAGTTGCTCTATTAATTGTGTATTATCTCTCTCTTGAATATCTAAAAGACGACAAGGAATTCCTTGCATTAGCTCATCAGAAAAAATAGTCTGAGTCCGAGCTTGGAAAGCAATCACAAATAGTTCAATTTCAGGTATGGCTGCTAGCGATCGCCAGCAGGCTGCCATATAACCAGAAATATCAGACCAGCAGACAACAACTTTATACATCGATCTTAGTTCCGTAACGGTTAAGCATATTCATACAATGTTTTTTGGACAATATCGACACAGCGCGACCAAGTATATTGTTGTGAGTGTTCCCATCCTCTCTGGATATAATTCTCTCGCAGTTGTAAATTTTCTTGAAGTTGAATCAGGGTATCAACGATGACAGCGGTGTCTTCCGGTGCGACTACAATTCCAGCCGTACCTACTATCTCTGGCAGCGAAGCACGATCGGCTACTACGGTAGGGATTCCGGCTGCCATTGCTTCTAATGCAGGTATCCCAAAACCTTCATACAATGACAGAAACAGCAGGGAAGAAGCTCCACGCATTAGTGCGGGTAAGTCTTCATCCGGTACCATCCCCAACAATATGATATTGGGAAAATCTTTAACTGAATTCACATAGACAAGTTCGGAATCTCCAGCCACAACAATTTTAAATTCACTTCTGAGCTTGAGTAGCTGGCTGGCTACCTTCAGGATATAATCCGCCCCCTTTTTACTCCGCAATCCACCCAGGCTGAATATATATGGGTCTGTAGTGGGACGTGGTAAACTCATCGGATCTACCAAAGCAATATCAAAGAATGCTCGATCGACTCCATTACCGGAAACTACCAGCTTCCGAGGATCGGCTCCCAAGAGGTCTACCATTCGTTGTTTGGAGAATTCGGAGACTGTGAATACTACTCGACAATCTGATAACGCTCGCTTAACCCACCAAGCCCATTTATACCGAAACAACTTGTGTCCTGAGGTATTCGACCAAGGTAGATCTGTTTCAAATGCCTGAATATCGTGGATTGTGACAGCAACCGGACACTTAGAAACAGGTAAATAAGTTTCGACTGGAGCATATAGCCAATCAGTGGCATCAGGGATATATTTATCGATGCTAGGAAAACCAAATAGTTTCCAATTTCGCTCGGTATAATTTTCTGGAGTTGGAAATGTTACTAGGGGGATATCTTGTAGCGGAGAGCGAATATCTAGTCTGCCATCTTTCTGTAAATATTGCTGTGAACAAAGTAAGTTCAAATCGATATCTTCTTTTAAACGCAATCCAAGCACAATATTATTAATATGCCTACCCACTCCAGTACATGGTAAGTAAGTACGGACAGGGTGAATATAGGAAAGGACATTCAACATAGAGCAAATAAAAATAGATATAAATGTAGCGATCCTATATGCTTCAAGACATGATCTCTCTCAAATGAAGCTACACCGCTTAATGATTCTGCATCGCGGCTAATTT